>Ga0209702_10007580_pt1 | contig 13186 bp, 9 predicted proteins | sample FRY01_FD_187210 | JGI IMG/M metagenome (GOLD analysis project Ga0209702, IMG submission 187210) | Freshwater microbial communities from Lake Fryxell liftoff mats and glacier meltwater in Antarctica - FRY-01 (SPAdes) (version 2) | ecosystem: Environmental > Aquatic > Freshwater > Ice > Glacier... | reverse complement strand
TGCGTTGCTGGGTATGTTTGTTAATTCTTTTTGTACTTGATCTTCTTGCATGTTCTGTCCCTGGTGCTGCTCTTGGTGTTCCTCTGGTGTTTGCGCTGCAGTTTGGGCTGGGAGTTGGGCTGGGAGCTGGGCTGGGAGCTGGGCTGGGGGCTGGGCTGGGAGCTGGGCTGGGAGCTGGGCTGGGAGCGAAATGTTACTCAGCATAGACACATTGGCGGTGTTTGCCTCCACGCGACGGCGCCCATTCAAAACAGGCCCAAGTCCGTCGTCGTGCAAAAGTGTGCCCAACATGTTTTCAGGAATAGCCTGCGTGTGCACAGACACGTTGGTGCTAGGAAAATGTGCCAGATGTGCAGCACTCGAATTCGAGTCTACATACATGTTTGCCGACGCTGCCTGACGGTTCACAACAATGCCAAGCACAAACAAGCCTGACGCACACATGATGCCCCATACCGTGGCAAACGTGAAACATATTTTGCGCGCTGTGCCGCGTTTCCAGTGTATGCCGCGCTTCACTTCGTCATACGTCGATTTTGACAGCAGCCCCGTGATGAGCGACACCGTGCATGAAATGTCATACATTGGAATACAATAAAACAGCACAAACACGGCAAACGCCATTGGATATAGAATGTACCACAGCTCCTTGCGGCTGACAAAAAGGCGCACCTCGCGCGGCGTGTGCCGGAATTCCACAGTGTTGACAAACAGAGACGTTAGGTTGTACTGTCCAGTGACAAAAAGCGCGTCACTGTTGGTTTCAGGCAGACGCCGATCGTCAATCACAGCCTCGCGTGTTTTTTGCTGCTGTTCCTGTATGCCCCTGCGCTGTCTCTGATTGTACACAGACTCCACCTGGAACTTCAGACACTGGAGCCCCGTCGCCAGCAAATACCACATGTTCGACGCCAGAATTGTGAAACAACAGCACACCATACGGTCCACAAAGCCATGCCCTAATCCGAGCGTAGCACTGGAACCTAGCGATATGCAGCCGACGGCAAGCAACATCGGCAGGCTTGGGATCAAACCCACACTATCAGGCCGAAAGTCATACTTGGACATCTTGTTTCCGAAAAATATCTTTCTTGCATAAGCAGAGCACGACAACAACATGCTCGCCACACATGCTATATATGTATCAGGACCTGGGACACATTTGCATTACACTCGCACTGTGTTTTCTGCAGGCAGGGCGTGGCACAAAATATCCCTTGAGTACCAAGGCGGGCGCTACCAGAAACAGGCCGAAAAACGTGTTTATACGAGGAATCCACTTGCAAAATAGTACTTTCAGAACACCTTGTTTTCGCCTGGTTTCGCGTACAAGGCGTTAAAAAAAATACAACTCCCACTGTTTGTCGCAAAAGTCGCTGTTCAGCATCAAGATGTCGAAAAAGAATGAGAAAGCTGTTGCCGCCGCCGCCGCCGCCGCTGCTGCTGCCGCCGCTGCCGCCGACAATGCGTACGATTCCATGAGCGATCCGGAGATTGAAATCGAGGAAAAAAGCGACAATGAACTCTCGCGCGCCGCCACCAAGAGCGCCATCAACGTACGCTGCCACTCCTCGCGTGCTGTGCGTGTTGCCCTGCGTGTGCATGCCCTGATGTGCGTGTATTGTGTCTCTGAATATCTGTAGAAAAGGGGGCCTGTCAAGAAGGTGCAACCCACCCTCCTCGAGGTCAAGGACAAGATTGGCAAGCTCAAGACCAACAAGCATCGCCTTGAGTTGCGCAAGATCCAAATTGCCTCGCGTGCGCTCAATATTGACAGTAAAATCAAGGCCAACGAGGCTGACATTATGAAGTTGACGTCCATGCAAGAGCTGATGGGTGTTGAAGCCAAGGACGCAAAGTGACGCGCCATTGCCATGCTTCGTGCGCAAAAAATCTATACCCAGCAACACCATGCTCGCTCGCAGCAGCACTCGGCAGTGCTCTGCATGCGTCGGGTGTGGGCACGAATATGTGTAGCATGTAGTCGTTTTTTCTTGCACTACCAGGCATCCTTTTCATAAACACATGCAAAAAAGAGACGCGCGAGGTGCACCACGCATTCGGTGTGTGAGCAGCCTGTTTTTTTGAGCCGACCCGCGGCGGTATTGTGTGCAGGAAACGTCATTTTTTGGCACATGTTCTTGGCATCTCTATATAAGCAAGCCGGGTGGTGCAGCACACATTGATGCAGCGCGACGCGATAATTGTGCAGATTATTGGGCTGTTCGCAGCCACCTTGTCCATCGCAGCGTTTGCGCCGCACGCCTGCGCCGTGTACAACAGCAAGCAATATGGCGTCAAGAAACCAGAGCTGTGGACCTATTTGGTGTTTGCCATGTCTTTGCTAACCTGGGGCGTGTACGCATGTATTCGTGCCGACTGGCCGCTTGCGATGGCCACTCTTGTGCAATTGACGGCTATGCTGTATATTTCCATTTGCATCGTGTGCGCAACACAGACCCCGAATCGCCCGAGTTTAGTGCAAAACAACGGCCACCACTGCGTACAAACGGAAGAAATATTCTGCCAGGATGACTTTGACATGAAGGAGTTTTGCGCAGACGACGAAGAGTTGCCGCCCCCTCGACCATGAGCAACACACTGTGTTCGCGCAGGACTCGCCAAACACCGAAAATGTGCCGAAAATAGCACAGTACGTGCCGCCTGTTTGATATGCCCGCGTAAAAAGATTTTTATATATAAAGTTTGTACATGTATTCTGAGGGGTTTGCGATAGTATGCTATGTTGTCCGGACGAAATGCCACGTGGCGCTGCCCATTGGTTTCCACGGCAGAATGAAATGCTGGCGGCGTACAATGGGCACGAGGACAAGAACGAAAAACTGTGCGTGTCGTGGGACCGACAGAATTCCTCCAACGTAGGCTCGAAGCTGTATGGAGTCTTTGCCTCGCCCGCCAAGTATTTTGCCACGATCCAGCAGATGCCTGTGGGCACAGTGTGCGGATACGAGATGATACTCGAGGGCGAGCGCTGCAAGCTGTACCTCGATGTCGAGTGGGAAACGCCTAGCGGGCCAGACGTGCAGGCCACAGCAATCATCGAGGCGATTTGTGCTGCTATCGCGGACAAGCGCAAGACAGTGTTGCGGAGCGTCGCAGTGCCAAACAGCACGCAAGCGGAACTGCAGATGGCCATACAGGCCTGGCGAGATCTAGAATTGCAGATGTACATTTCGACGTGCTCCAGGATCAAAGGTAGTGTGTTTAAAAACTCTTTTCACGTCGTCGTGCACAATATGATTTTCGCCAACAACCACGATGGCATGATGAAGGAGTTTGTGACTGGCCTCGACTTCCCAGAGTACATTGATGCAGCCGTATACAGCAGGAATCGCTGCATTCGCACGGAGCTCTCGGCAAAACGCGGAGAAAAAGCATGTTTCGAGAACACGGTGCAGCTCGCCCCAGACCATGTTGTTGAGCAGCGCACACAACAACTCATAGCCTCGCTCATCACGCATTTCGACCGCACACTGCCGAGTGTGTGTTTCAAAAACCACGCGGAATGGCTGGAGCAGAGACAGGCCAGCAATACGCACAAGCGGACCTCCCTGATTATTTCAGAGGGGTCGTGCAAAAAAGCGCGCAGCGAGACTGCCGAGGTCGCTGTGCTGCTCGATTCGTACTTTAAGCACATTTTCTGCAACGAGACGCAAACCCACGTCACCATTCGCGAGATCCGCGAGACCGACCCCCTGCCAATGGTGGTGCGAGAGTTGGTGAAGCGCCTCATTGTAACGCCCAGCGACATTTCGTTCGTGTACATTGAAAAAGCAAAGTGGTGCATCAGCAAACTCATGCACGCCCAGAAGCACAGTCATCACTCCAACAACGCCTGTGCTGTGGCGGTGCGTGTGGACGGCAGGATGGACATTTACGCACGGTGCTACGGCTGCGAGACGACGGAATACGCGGGCCTGGCGTCCTTTGACAAGAACAGCTTGCTGCCAAGTCTTGCCAACAACGACGCCTTTCGCCGCATCGTGCACAGTCCATATGGCATCGAGTGCGTGCTGGACTCGGCAGACCGAAAACGTGTCGTCACTCTTTTCCAAAAAACCAAGTGCTTCATCAAAGAAATGCTTGGCAATACCATAGACAACAAAAAATACACGACGAGTCTGGCGTACTTGTGGTGCAAATATGTACAAAGCGCGTCGCGCGGCTGGTTTTTCATCTCCGAGCCCTGCCATGCACCACAGGCTTGACGCAATAGTCTGTGTCTTTGCAGCGTGTGGTCGGTGGCATGCAACACGGGCACCATGTGTGGCTAATGTCGAGACCACAAACATTATTGATATCACTTTATTTTAACAATTGAAGCGGCCTACCGCAGCCTGGGGGAAGTGGTCCTGTATACGTTTCCAGGTTCAGCTTGTTATCGATTAAAAAATTCATTTTGAGGGAATTTTCGCGATCACGGCAAAGAGATTCGCGTTGGTCTAAAGTCAATTTCCTACTATATATGCCACATCCTGAAAAATTTTCGTCGAATATTCTATCAAATGTAACAGGGATTGATTGCATTGAATACTGCATGCAGTCATATTCTCGTTTTTCTATATTTATCACACGTTGCTCATGCTCTTTCGTTGTGATGTCGTGTTGCATTTTAAGCAACATGTTGCGAAGTTCGTTCATTTGATGTTGTAGAGCTGTATTCTCATGTTGTAGAGCTATTATTTGAAAATTCGTGTGAGTATTGTTTCTATCAGCGAATGCATTATTGTACATTGGATATGCTACTCCTGTGCGGAACAATTTTGCACCTCAGTGATCTCTTGACAATCAAGTCAAGTCATGTCCACAACCTTATATACCACAAGTTGATTACAATTGAGGGTTTTTTTCACCTATGCCTGGTATTGAAATACACATTTTAATCTGAAAACTACATAAACCTGAAACTCGCGTGTTCTACGTGTACGATGTATATAAGAAAGTGCGGCAGTGTATTCTAGTACCATCACACACAACGCATATTGTTAGGAGACTTGTGGAAAATGCCGCTGTATTATTACATGAAGATCCGGACGTGCATGCTGGTTTGTTTCGCGTGTTTGCAATGTAGTGCTCGAATGTCAGTCAAACCAATGCTTGTGGACTCCACAAGGTGTCCGAACATGGTGGATTTGGTGGCTGGACGGCGCATAAGTGGGGTGAAAAGTGACAATGTGATAAAACTCGACAGGAGCTTTCGAATACCATTTTCTACATGTATTGTCAGGCATGTGTTCTTTGATGTTGAAGACAGAACTGGGGACTTGATGTATTACCACGATTTGCTGCCCATTGGCAGACGCAATGTGAACGGCAGCACTACTGCAAACGTGTTTGAAAATATGTGGGATGTTCATACACAGGCGCTGTCGCCAAACGATCGTCTTCTATATGTGCGGTGTGATACCGGGCACACGATCGATATTCCTGGGGTTTCGACACACATGCCAAAAACAACCAACTTCAATTTCTTGATGCGGCCGAACCGACGCAACACCAAGGTGCATGTGTTGCAGTGCGACAACTCATCGTGCATGTTGCTACTGAAGAATGCAGGGTGCACAAATTCGCTGTTTGTGAGGCATGTGTTACCGAATACACACACCCAGCGTATGCACTGGATGCGCACCACCATGTCGATGCTCGGGTCTGACTCTGGCATGATGCAAATCAAGGACATGCAGTGGATGCAGTCGACACCCCCCGAAAACCGCGTGATTCAACATATGAACACGACAGGGGTGCTGTTGTCGCTGCAATGTGCGTGCACTAACGAGAGCGGCCAGGCGTGCTCTAGTGCGCAGGCAGAGTATTATGCCCGAAAAGTCGTTGCCGGGCTGCAATTCGTGCTGCGCGTGCCCGACGGCGCTATGGTGTACATTGGCGCAGAAAAAAGCACGCGCGCGCTCAACGCCTTTGATGTGCGTGTGCGGTGGTTTGTGTTGCAGCACATGTACGGTGACACCATGACACGGTATCTGAATGGCAACCGGAGATGCCCCAAGAACGCACAACCTTCAGGATTCTCCAACACGCGACGCACTGCGGACAATGCGGTGCAGAAAATCGAGTGCGTGCCGTGTGGCATCAACACATATTATGCAGAGAGGCTGGTGCCGGTGGTCGCCATGTCTAGGCCGCAGGTCATGTACATGCACAACAGTTTCCAGACCGGGTTCGACGGCCTTTTAGGGGTACATCGACGCAGTAGCCGGTTTTTTATATCGGCAACTCGGAAGCCTGGCGTGGCAACACCCCAACAAATGCAGGCGGATGCTGTGGTGGACGTCGGTGGTGTTCTCAGCATAACAGTCGACCAGCCGTATAACACGGACCGCCGCATGCCCCTCTTTACAATATTGCGCATCGAGTGTGGGGGCGAAAACATTGATCAATTTGCTAGCGGGCATTCCCTCAGTGTGCAGGTGCACGAAAAATACGCGGGCATGGTGATGTCGGTGCACGTTTCGGACTTGCGTTGCGTCGACAGCGTGGCGAGTTCCAACCAACATTCGGCTTGCGAGGTGTTTCCGGCTTTGATTTTTATACGAGGTGCACAGGTAGAGCAGCGGTGTGAAAAATGCCCGCCCGGAAAGTTCTCGGGCATATATGCAGCCCCGAATATCTTGTACTGCCACGAGACAGCACTGTCGGCGGATGCTGTGCATAGCGCGCGTCGTTCTAGTGTTGCCGCATTGCCAAACTTGCCGACCCCGTGTGTCGACAAGACCACCATGAAACACGACAACATAGTGCTACCATTGCAACAGAAAGCTGCTGTAGATTATTTCAAGACGACTCAAGTAATACAGCGATATATTTCTCAACTCCCCAACACAACACCGCCGTATACAGAGCAATTGCCCCCCAAAAACCCCCCATCAAACGGTATTCCAGCCCTGCCATCGCCTCCGGCACCAAGTCTACCTCCCAGTGTGCCAGATATTCCAGGCATGCCATCGCCTCCGGCACCAAGTCTACCTCCCAGTGTGCCAGATATTCCAGGCATGCCATCGCCTCCGGCACCAAGTCTACCTCCCAGTGTGCCAGATATTCCAGGCATGCCATCGCCTCCGCCACCACATCCACTTCCCAGTGTGCCAGATATTCCAGGCCTGCCATCGCTTCGGCCACCACGCCCACTTCCCGGATCACCCATCCCATACATGACGTTTGTGGAGATTGACAAGACAAACATCTTGTCTGTACTCGCGATTCACAGCATGCCACAGGTACACAGAAAAAAGTGTTTGGAGGTGGCCTGTTTTGGGATTACCGTGTGGCTAGACACGCACCACATCGACTTTGTTCGCAAACACACCGTGTCCATCGGTATCGAAATCTTGAAACTCTACTACACCACACCTGGACCAAAAGAAGAGAATTTCTCGTGGAAACAGGGGGATTTCGGCAAATCGATGATGGTCACGAAAGACACCACCATCGTGGTCGAATGGGATGAAAAACACCCTTTTTATATCACGAATCAGCGTATATGGCAAGGGTCCAGTCCCACCACAATGCATGTGGTGATTGATAAAACCAGACACACAACCACATTCAAAGTGCCCAATAATTACGTCGGCATGCTTTATTATTACTGTTTTGCACATCAAAGCATGGGTTTGACGGAGATCACATTTGCCGCTAAACCGTGGCAACCCAGTGGCATATTCGCGAGCACGACATTTTCCACGCTGCTCCGCCCTGAGGGCCCTGTAACCATGCAGATCGAGGGGTGGTATGGAAGCACCATGTATATATCCAATGCAGATGTGAAACGAGCCAATTACTCTGTGCTCTTGCCTGCCGACGACAATATGAACAAAAATGTATCCGAGAACTATGACGATTCCATGCTAATTGAGCACGCACATGACGAAAACGACGATTATTTATTCGAGTTTCGTCCGCTGGTGCGCCCAGTGCTCGTCAATACCTCTGCATGTGCAGACCTGTCGGATGCCGTGGGGGGCGTATGGTCAACACAGTGGCCAAGCCGCATTTTCGTGGACAGAGATGTGGTGTTACCAACAGAACTGTGTGAGTTGGACATGCACCTCCATACAGACTACGAGGTATTCGCGGAGGACAATGGCATGTTTTCAAACAACGAGCCACAGAGCTCCTATGAATATGAAATGCTACACCAAACGCTGCCTTTGACCGCAGACGATGTGTGGAACGACAACTTTCTGCTACTCCCACAAAATGCAGACAACACGCGTTTGGCCATTGTGTCGTGCTTGTACAAGCCTGCAGACACAGACAACCAAATAATGCCTTCGTCGACCGATTTTTCATTTTTGATTGCTGAGGCCCACGAGGTCGATACCGACATCCAGATACTGCAATGCTATGGAACGTTTTGCATGCTAAGTATCCGCACGACGGGGTGTGTGAACTCGCAGCATGTACAGGGTGTGTGGCCTAGTATGCCATACCACCACGAATATATTGTATGGCACAACTTGATGATGCAAGGTTCCAGTGCTGTCGAAATCATACCGTTGGACTCTGCTGATTCCGTTGAGGTATCACCAGGAGATTTCATGGGATTTCCAGCGTATGTGATACACCTGGACATGAGGTTCGACTGTGTGGATGTGGTGCTTGATCAGCCATGCTCCGAAGAAGAAATGCACCGCCACTTGACGAACTATCGCACATTTTTCGCACTGAATTTTCAGGATGACGACGAGACGCAAGTGAGCACTATCACGGTGTTGGGCGCATTCGAAGACATGACACTGGTTGATGACGTCTATACCATACCGATGTCGATATACTCGTACGTGAACACCAATGCCATCATTATGAATTACATTCGAGGTGGCACCGTATGCCCGATGCACACACAAGCTACCGGACACACCGATACGCTACACGACAACAACGTCATTGCGGCAATAAAGTGTGTCGTATGTGGTCTCAACGAATATTACCACCACCAACCACAGACTATGTCTGCAGTGGAACACATAGTGGACTTTTATATTGCGAGTTTCGAACACACGCAGTACGAGATCAGTACAGTGAATGGAGATGTTGTTATGCTTGAAGTGCCCACCAAGGCGTACTTTATGACGCCAGACCCATCCGTGACTTTTACCACGACAAACCAGCTGCACTCTGACGAAGTGGTTATCGAGGCTGGCACAACACTGATGGTGCACAGCACGCATCAATTGGCATTTACATGCGAGGGCGCTGATATCGTTGTGCAACAACACAATACGACCTCAGTCCGTTTGCATGTTGGAAGTCAGTACGGCGGCAAGGCCATTTTCGTGAACGTGCTAGACCACGCTGCGCCAATTGGCACACGTGTGCGTCCTGCAGTCCTATTTCCACGTGTTCACATGCAAGAACCTGTGTGTCTGACGTGCCCTGCTGGCAAATTCTCTGGCGAGCATGGAGCGCCAGACGCTTCGAAATGCCTCGATGTACAAATTCCACCGGCATTGCGACAGAATACGACTTTGCCAGCTAAAAATAGTGCAAACACAGAAATGGCGATGATGACATATGTGCAGGTGGAAGACAACTACATTTCTGTGCTGGCGTTGCGCCACACAGAAAAACACACAGCCTCGTCCGAGTTTGCGTTTGTCGTTATGCTGGGCACAACAAATGTCGATCTCGTACAAACACATGCATCTTTCATTGAATCAACGATTTTCGCGTTGTACCATGCAAATGCAACAGCAGTGGCAGGCATGATGTATTCTACACACATGAACATTACACAACACTTGTCGACTGGTGTTGTACTGCTCAGACTCGAAGGAAATTATGATGTGGAGTTGTATACTGCCAATCAGTCCTTACCAATCTTGCCACCACCGCCATCAGCATCTCCTGTTCCGCCACCACCGCCATCAGCATCTCCTGTTCCGCCACCACCGCCATCAGCATCTCCTGTTCCGCCACCACCGCCATCAGGATCTCCTGTTCCGCCATCACCGCCATCAGCATCTCCTGTTCCGCCACCACCGCCACCACCACCAGCACTAATACCCAGTCCTTTTGTGGTGACAATGGCAGTGTCCATGCCAATATCCATCGCGGAATTCGACAACAACAAGCAGACTGTTTTCAAGGCGGCTGTGGCTACTACGGCTGGTGTATTGCCGGCCAACGTCGATATTTCAAATATCACAAGTATCACTACAGCTGGCAGCCGACGATTGTTGGCAGTCGGCATCCGCGTGGATTTTCGCGTGAATGCTGCGACAAGAAGTGCGTCCACACTCTTGGAAAGCAAACTGAGCAGTGCGACTGTCCTCAACACCAACCTGCAACAGGCCGGATTACCGCAAGCCACAGTGCTGGTGGAGCCGAAAATCACTCAGAACGCCCCTGTTACAGTGACCACATGGACTACCAGATATGAGCTGTACAACCCTTATACATGGTATTGGTGGACAGAGGGCGTCGTCGTTTTATTTATTTTGCTCTTGATTATCACAGGTGTTGCCGCATGTGTGTACACCCGACAAATCAACACGTACAGGGGACATGGAATGCAAATAGTGACACCCAGTGCTATCCCTGTAGCAGCCACGTATCACCCGATCTACGACACTGCACCGTCTGCCCCGCCGCCATTTGCCCTGCAGTATGATGATAACTACGCTCCGTCTGCCCCGCCGTATTATGGGTAGTTTTATGGAGTATGATGCATGACGTCTGCGCGGACCACCTCCTTGTTGTGCAAAAGCAAATTCTGCACAAGCTCTTTCCTGGAAAAAACACATCGAAAGTATGCGGTGTGTGGGATCTTTGGGCCACAGGCCCTTCTTCATATCTGTCTCTCAATAGCTTGGTCCGACATTGGGTGTTATAAATAGAATTTTATTGATATAACTAGATAGAATAATCTATCAGAACCGTGCCCAGAATCCCATGGAAGAGTCACACGAAGACGAAAACAGCAATGATATGGTCGTTCATCCAGTAGCCAAAAGGAAGAGAGATCATGTGGGCTGTGAACATGGCCGTTCGACGAAATATACATGCATGCAGTGTTGGCCCAATTCTTTCTGTTCACATGAGCGACATAAATCAAACTGCAAAGATTGTGGCACAGGTCTCTGTATGCACAAAAAATGGAAACATCAGTGCAAGGACTGCACGCCAAAGTCATTTTGTACGCACGAGAGAATCAAATCAATGTGCAAAGATTGTGGCACAGGTCGCTGTATGCACAACAAATGGAAAATACACTGCAGGGACTGTTCACCCAATGCCTTTTGTCAACATGATCGGAGGAAAGGAATCTGCAAAGATTGTGGCACAGGTGCGTGTGTGCACAAAAATGACAAAAACAGTTGTACGCACTGCTCACCCAATGCATATTGTCAACATAATCGCATGAAAAAACAATGCCAAGATTGTGGCACAGGTCTCTGTATGCACAACAAAAGGAAAATGAGTTGCAAGGACTGCTCCCCGAATTCGTTCTGCCAACATGATCGAATAAAAGGAAAGTGCAAATATTGTGGCACAAACCGCTGTCTGCACAACAAACACAAGCCAAATTGCAAGGTGTGCTCTCCGAATTTATTCTGTCAACATGATCAGACCAAAGCAAAATGCAAAGAATGTCCAAAGTGTTATATGCACACATGCCCAAACCCCGTGGCCAAATCGACTGGCAGAACTTCGGCATATATGTGGGAAAAAACAGAGAAACCCATTAGCGGAACTGAAATACACAACGATTTACTGGCGTCTGCTCTCTTGCAAAATCTAGAATTCAATAACGAAGAGTTAAAGAAATTCCAAGAAGAATTTTTCTACGACACTTACATCAAAGTCGGGGAGAAGTACTACAAACCTGCTGGAATGTGCGCGACCTGTGCACGACACGAAGAGAGATCGCGATTTCAGGGCAGCAAGAGGATTGTACATTACTCACTCAAGAGGAGAGGAATTACGCTGACCACTGTGCCTAGAACTGCAGTACGCAAGAAGAAGGAGATGAGGGTCATGGACGTGTTGGATACTAACAGCGTGTCCCAAGTGAACGATAAACGAGCCAAGAATCGCGATACAACGTGTGAGCGCTCGGATTTCCGTCCAGATTTCCAAGTCACGCACGCAAATGACGAATTGGTCTCCATTTACATTGAAGTCGACGAAAATCAACATAACAAAACGTCTACAGCCTGTGAGTTATCGCGGCTTAACGATTTGTTGACCTCGTTCAAGCTCCAGCGGCATTTAGTTGTCCTGCGTTACAATCCAGACCCCTTCAATATGGGCGGCAAGCACATTACGTACAAAGAACTGCCGCGCAAAGAGAGAGAGGATTTGCTGATACGAGAACTCAATCAGATTATAACACAAGCGGCGGATCCGGTGAATTTCAAAGATGTTCTCACTGTAATATACATTGGTTTCGACTGCGATTGCACGACACCTTGTGGATACGTACACATTGATCGGTTTGTAGATCAGCAAGCCATTAGCGAGGCGCATGCTCGCTCGGGCCTGTAAATTGGGTGTTGGTTTGTGGTGGCGCTTGAAGGGTAGGCGGTGTTGTTCACCACGGGTTTGATACCCAGTATTAAATTAGACCACATACTTTTTTCGCTGTTCGTTGTTGATACAGGGTGTGTGAGCTCTTTGGCCCACAGGCCTTTCTTCATACCTATCTCTCAACAGATCGGCCCAACATTCTATTTGAGGGACAGGGCCTTTGAGAAGAAATTTGGGGAGCTTAATAGATGTGAACTAGGTGTTTTCGATTTTAATGTTTCTGACTCCTCTTGTTGAGGGTACGTCTTAATGAATACTGTTGAATTTTGAAAGATGTAGACTGTTTTGCACCTTTTGTGGCTATTTACGGGGTAGAAATAGGGAATTGTCAGAGATAACAACCAGAGTTCGACACAACTGGACTGTTGTACATGTTTGGGTGCGTGGCACTGCACAACACCAACACCAGCACGTAGAACCCGGCAATACACATGTCACGAAAAATTCGAAGAGAGTTGCAGTATACCAACTGCAGACCAGCTGCGAGCGCCCAACAAAATAGTACTACCCAGTTGTACACAAAAGTACCTCCAAACCACGGCTTAGATGCGTGCCATGGGATGTCGTGCACCGTGTATCTTGAAATACCATAACTCGGATTAAGGCAGAACCACGTCAC
>Ga0209702_10007577_pt1 | contig 13193 bp, 5 predicted proteins | sample FRY01_FD_187210 | JGI IMG/M metagenome (GOLD analysis project Ga0209702, IMG submission 187210) | Freshwater microbial communities from Lake Fryxell liftoff mats and glacier meltwater in Antarctica - FRY-01 (SPAdes) (version 2) | ecosystem: Environmental > Aquatic > Freshwater > Ice > Glacier... | reverse complement strand
CCGAGACGCCGCGCCCGCCGAAGCCAGAGGACGCTGGCCCGCTTCCGACTGACGACGCCGGCGAGCTAGAAGTCAACTTCGACGACTTCAAGCCGGCGAGCGACGAGGAACAAGCCGAGCGCGCCGAGCTGATCGCCGGGCTCACGGCGCCGGAGTTCGGCTCGCTCCCGTCGTGGTCCAACCTCCCGGGGTGGCGGATCGGCGAGGAGATCGCCGCCGGCAAGATCCCGCCCGGTGAGCTGTCCCTCGCCGCCAACCTCCGCCACAAGATCGAGGAGGACGCGATCAAGCCGGGCTCGACGGACTGGCGCACGGCCGACGTCGAGACGCTCCGCGGGATCGCCGAAGGCTTCACGCTCCCCGAGGCCGAGCGGGCCCAGGCGCAGGGGCGCCTCGACGTCCTGGAGAACCCCGTCCCCGAGGACGCCGACTGGAAGACGGCCGACAGCCCGACGCTGACGAACATGCTGGCCGTGGGCGCCGTCCCGGCCGCGGACCGCGACGCCGCGATCGCGCGCCTGACCGGGCTCATGCAGGAGCGGCTTGAGGCGGTCGAGCAGGCCGCTGCTCCGCCCGCGGAGGACCCGAACGAGGACAAGCCCCTCGTCCAGCCGACCGCCGCGGAGATCGCCGTGGCCGGGCGCGCGGGAAACGCCGCCGAGGACCGCAAGAACACGGGGCTGAAGACGCCACCACCTTCCGACGCCGCCCCGGGGCCCGAAGCCGAAGCCACGATCCCCCCCGTCGCTCCCGCCAAGGGCCCCGGGGCCGCCGAGGCCCCGCCGGTCGAGCCGATCAAGGGCCCGAAGCCGGCCGAGGAGGATCGCCGGAAGAAGCTCGCGCGGATCCTGGCCGGCGAGCGCGTCCTGGTCACCGACGAGGACCTCGACGCCTGGGCCGGCACGGACGACATGAACCTGATCGCCAGCGAGCCCAACCCGGGCCGCATGGGGACCAAGGACCCGAAGTGGGTCGCGTTCCTGAAGGACGAGCCGACGAGGTTCGAGACTCAGGCGCCTCCTCCGCCACCCGCGCAGCGAGACAAGCACGCTGCGACGCTGGACCTCGTTGCGGCCCTGACCAGCCACCTCCGCGAGCCGGGCGTCAGCCTCGACTGGCGCCGGCTTCAGGACATGGCGAACACCGCCTACGGCGGCACCCTCGCGTCCCAGGCGTGGGAAATGCAGGACGCCTACGAGGCCCTCGAGCTGGCGACCAACCGCCTGTGGGCGGCCGACGCGAACGGGGAGGTCGGGATCGACGAGGCGCGGCTGCGGATCGGCCGCATGGAGCAGTTCCTCGGGCGCCTGCCGACGCAGACGACGCGCAGCGACTCGAAGATCGAAATGCAGCAGTTCTCGACGCCGGTCCACTACGCCTACGCGGCGACGTGGATCGGCGCCCCGCGCCAGGGCGAGGTCGTGATCGAGCCCTCGGCCGGCACGGGCTCGCTCGTCGTCCACGCCAAGGCGAGCGGCGCCATGGTGATCGCGAACGAGTATGACGACCGGCGCGCGGACCTCGTCGCGACCGTCGCCGACGAGGTCTACCGCGAGGACGCCGAGCAGCTCTCCAACATAGTCGCGCCCAAGCTCAAGCGGAAGCCGACGCTCGTGCTCATGAACCCGCCCTTCAGCGCGGCGGGCAAGCGCGCCCCGGGCAAGAAGCTCCTCATGACCGGCGCGAAGCACATTGAGTCGGCGCTGGCCACGCTCGAGGACGGCGGGCGGCTCGTCGCGATCGTCGGCCGCGGCATGACCCAGGACTCGGCGACGTTCGCCGAGTGGTGGGACAAGATCGGCGGCCTCTACGACGTCCGCGCGAACGTGGGCGTCAGCGGCGACGTCTACACGAAGAACGGGACCGCCTTCGCGACCCGGCTCCTCGTGATCGACAAGGTGACCCCGTCCGAGGGGCGCAAGCCCGTGCTCGGCGAGGTCGAGACGATCACGGCTCTGATCGACATGCTCGAGGGGGTAAAGAGTGACCGACCCGGTTCTGCCGATCGTTCGACGGTCGGCGAGTCTCCTGTCGGACCTCGGGGTCCAGTCGGAGGGGTGGCCCCCGGCGGCGCTCCTCCTGTGGATCCTGACGTCGGAGTCGGAGGCACCGAGGGGCAACCCGGGGCCACTGGCGCAGCAGCGGGAGTTCGTGGAGCAGACGCTCCTGGGAATGTCGGAGGCCGAAGCGGCGGAGTTTCTCCTGGAGGACGATCCGGGGGTCGATCCGGGCAGCGACCCGGACGAGCTACGGACGCTTCTCCTGGACCTTCTTCACGGGCAAATGCTGGAGCTGGTGCCGGGCTACCCGGAGTAGCGACCGCCGCGACCGAGGCGGTCGAGACCGCTGGGCTCGAGGTGAAGGCCGCTGACACCGTCTCCGGCGAGGACCAGGGCACCTACGAGACCTACCGGCCGAGCGTGGCGGTCGCCGGGGCGCAGCCGCACCCCACGCCGCTCGTGGAGAGCGCCGCCATGGCGTCGGTCGACGCGCCCAAGGTCACCTACTCGCCGAAGCTCCCGAAGAAGCTGATCGAGGACGGGGTGATCTCCGGGGCCCAGCTCGAGCCCGTGATCTACGCCGGCGCGGCGCACCAACAGTCGATCCCCATGCCGGAGGCCGAGCGCGCGGAGTTCTTCAAGCTCACCGGGCGCGAGGCTCCCATGGAGAAGACCCGCGGCTACTTCATTGGCGACGGCACGGGCGTCGGCAAGGGCCGAGAAGCGTCCGCGATTATCATGGACAACCGCAACCAGGGGCGACGGAAGGCCATTTGGATCAGCGAGGGCAAGAAGCTGTTCCAGGCCACGATCCGCGACTGGACCGCGCTCGGCGGCAAGAAGGAGGACATTCTCGGGCTCCACCAGGTCAAGGCCGGTGACCGCGTCAAGCACGGCGACGGGATCCTGTTCGGGACCTACACGACGATCGGCAAGGCGGCCGGCGTGAAGGGCGAGAAGGACGAGGACAGGGAGCGCCTGTCGCGCGTCGAGCAGATCACCGAGTGGGCCGGGCCCGACTTCGACGGCGTCCTGATCTTCGACGAGTCGCACAACGCAGCGAACGCCGTCGAGGCGAAGGGCGCGCGCGGGAACAAGAAGCCCTCGAACATGGCCCTCATGACCCTGGAGCTTCAGCGGCGGCTCCCCAAGGCTCGCGTGGTCTACATGAGCGCCACCGGCGCCACGCAGGTCTCCAACTTCGCCTACGCGGACCGCCTCGGGCTGTGGGGCGAGGGCACGGAGTTCGCCGACCGAGCCGCGTTTATCAACGGCGTCGCCGCCGGCGGCGTGGCGGCCATGGAGCTCGTCGCCCGCGACATGAAGTCTCAGGGCATGTATTCCTCGCGCACGCTCTCGTTCCAGGGGGTCGACTACTCGCGCCTGACCCACACGCTCGACGCTGACCAGATCGCCATGTATGACGCACTCTGCGAGGCGTGGCAGGTCGTCCTGAAGGACATTAGCGCGGCCCTGCTCCTGACGTCTGGCGCCGACGGCAAGGTCGACGGCAAGCAGAAGTCACAGGCCCTCTCGCGCTTCTGGAGCGCGCACCAGGGGTTCTTCAACCAGGTGCTCACGGCGCTTCAGATGCCGAGCGTGATCACCGCGCTCAAGGAGGACCTCGCCGCCGGCAAGGCTCCCGTCATTCAGATCGTCAACACCATGGCGGCGGCGACGGACCGCGCGCTGAAGAAGGCGAAGGCCGACGCCGCCGACGCCGGGGAGGACGAGGACCTCGACGACATTGACCTCACCCCGCGCGACGCGCTCGTCGGAATGGTCAGCAACGCCTTCCCGATCACGCAAATGGAGCAGGTCGCGAAGGAAGGCGGCGGGACGCGGTCGCAGGTCGTGACCGACTCGGCGGGCAAGCCGGTCTACAACCAGCAGGCCCTCGCCATGAAGGCCGCGCTCCTGCGCAGGCTCGAGGACGTCCGCGTCCCCGACGCGCCGATCGACCAGATCATTGCCACCTTCGGGGCGACGAAGGTGGCGGAGGTCACCGGCCGGTCGACGCGCGTCGTCCGCGGGAAGGACGGGCGGAGGGTCGAGCAGAAGCGCACGACCAACAACGTGCTCGACGACATTCGGGCCTTCATGGACGGCCAGCGCGACCTCCTCGTCTTCTCCCAGGCCGGCGCGACGGGCGAGAGCTACCACGCCGACAACACGAAGAAGAACAAGAAGCAGCGCGTCCACTACGTGCTCCAGGCCGGTTGGCGCGCCGACAAGGCCGTCCAGGGGCTCGGGCGCTCGCACCGCAGCAACCAGGCCACGACCCCCCTGTTCAAGCTCGTGGAGACGAACCTCCCGGGCCACCGGCGCTTCATTTCGACGATCGCCAAGCGGCTCGAGCAGCTCGGCGCCCTGAGCCGTGGCCAGCGGACGGCGGGCGGCGGCGGCCTGTTCTCTGAGACCGACAACCTCGAAGGCTCGCACGCGCAGGACGCGCTCTACCACCTCCTCGTGGACGTGATCAACGGCCGCGCCCCTGGCGTGGACGTTCACGAGTTCGAGGCCCAGACGGGCCTCAAGCTCCTGGGCGACGAGGGCAGCGCGTCGCCGGCGCGGTCGATCGAGGTGCGCCAGTTCCTCAACCGCCTGCTCTCGCTCAAGGTCGACTTCCAGAACGTCGTCTTTGACGCCTACGCGAAGCGGCTCGAGGCGCGGATCGAGAGCGCCCGGCAGAACGGCACACTCGACGTCGGCATGGAGACGATCGAGGCCACGAAGATCGAGAAGGTGAGTGAGAAGGTCGTGCGCACGGACGCGCGCACGGGCTCCGAGACCAAGCACGTCGAGCTGAAGGTCTTCCAGCCGGCCGAGCGGTGGACGTTCGACGAGGTCATGCAGCACGCGGAGCGCATGCGCGGGCGTGACGACGCGCCGCTGCGCTACGAGCTCGTTCGCAACGGCAAGAGCCAGCAGGCTTACGTCGTGTTCCAGGCCGGCACCGAGACGAACGAGAAGGGCAAGATCGAGAACGTCTACGCGCGCTGGGGCCCGAGCGGCAAGCGGATCCTCCGCTCCACCGAGCTGCACGCGCAGCACGTCCGCGCCTACGAGGACGAGGTGAAGGCGGAGTGGGCCGAGCGGCTCGCGAGCATGAAGCCCCTCGTCGAGTCTCGCCTGCACCTGATCACCGGCACCCTACTCCCTGTCTGGAACCGGCTCGACAGCAGCCGCCCGCGCGTGCGCCGGGCCACCACGACCGACACCGGGGAGCGGTTCCTCGGGCGCGTGGTCGACGAGGACGACATTCAGGAGGTGCTGGGCAAGCTCGGCGTCGAGCACAAGCTCGACGTGCCGGCGGCGAAGGACGCGGAGGCGTTCCTGCTCGACGGCGGGCAGCTCGAGTTCGGCAACGGCTGGATCCTCAAGAGCCGCAAGGTCCGCGACGAGCGCATGCTTGAGGTCATGGGCCTGAAGGCATACGGGGACGGCCAGCTCCTCACCGACATGGGGGCCCAGCGGACGACGATCGCGAACAAGCCCCGCTACTTCTTCCCGACCGGGCCGAAGTTCGTGGCGTCCTACGAGCGCCTCGTCCGCAGCTACGACGTCGTCCGCGTCGTCCGCGGCGCCGGCGAGGCGCGCGCGTTCGCGCCGGCGGACTCCGAGGACGATCCGCCCGGGGGCGGCGGCGGGCTCCGGCGCGCGCCGGGCGGGGCTGCGCCGGCCACGGGGGGCGCCGGGGCGCCGCGGAACGTCCAGGCCGTCGAGGTGATCAAGAAGATCGAGAGCCTCTACCGCGGGCTCCGGTTCCGCGGGCCGTCGAGCTTCCGGCGCGAGTTCAAGATCATGAAGGCCCGCGGGTGGTATACCCCTGCGCTCGGCGAAGTGCGCATGCGACAGGACGCCTTCGACGTCGTGACCGCCATTCACGAGCTGGGGCACCACCTCGACCGGGAACTGGGCGACTGGTCCCGCGACAAGGGCGGGCTCCCGTCCGGCGTCGAGGGCGAGCTCCAGCAGCTCGGCGAGGATCTCTACCTCCCCACCGGGCAGAAGCCGGCCGGCGGCGAGAGCGGCTACAGGGCGGAGGGCTTCGCGGAGTTCATTCGCGAGTATCTTTCTGGCCACGCCGACCTCGTGACGCGCGCGCCCAACACCTACCGCTGGTTCACGACGGAACACCTCGTCGAGAACCACAAGGAGGCGGCGAAGTTCCTCGAGCTGGGCCGGCTCGTCCAGGCGTTCCTCGTGCAAGACCCGCAGCAGGCGATCGAGGCGCTCATGCGCCCGACGCAGACCGACTGGAGCGTCGGCCGGATCGCGGCGATCGTCGCCGGGACGGTGCTCGGCGGCGTCACCGGCGCGGCGGCCGGCGGCGTGCCGGGCTCGGTCGCGGCGGCTGCCGCCGGCGCGAAGATCGCCGCCGACCCGAACGCCGAGGCCAACTGGCGTGACTCGAACCTCCCGCTCCTGCGCGGCATGCAGGAGACCGGCGCGGACCTCTCTCGGCTCGAGCCGAAGCACAACCCCTACATTCTCGCGACGTTCTACGCGCGCTCCGCCGGCGGCCGGGCGCGGCACACGGCCCTCTCGAAGACGGTCGACCTCCACGGCCGCGAGACCGGGGCTGGCCTGCGGGACGTGCTCTCGGTGATCACCGACCAGGGCGAGCAGGCGTTCCAGGACTGGAAGGAGTTCATGGTCGCGCTGCGCGCGCTGACCCGCTACCGCGGGCTCACCGAGCCCGAGGCCAGGGCCCTGGGGATCGACCCCGCGTTCGCCACCGAGGCCGGGGGGATCAACCCCGGTATCAGCAGGGCCGACGCCGAGGCGATCGTCAAGAAGCACCAGGCCCGTCCTGGCTTCCAAAGGACCGCCGCCGCCTTCCGCGACTTCGCGACGCGCGTCATGGAGCCACTCGTGCAGAGCGGCCACATGACCATGGCGGAGTTCATGGACGTTCTCGACGCCAACCCGATCTACGTCCCCTTCCTCCGGCGAGCTCCCAGCGAGGCGAGCGGCTCCGGCGGCTCCGGCGGGCGCGCCGTTCACGGGGTGACGAAGGCCGGCAGCAACCTCCCGATCGTGGACCCGATCGACGCCATGCTCATGCAGGTCGAGCGGGTCCAGCAGGTCGCCATGCAGGCCGACGTCGTCCGGTCCATGGTCCACTTCCACGACTCGCACATGCGCCGCGGCGCGCGCGTGCCGTTCCTCGGCTCGCTCCTTGTCGAGCTGCCGAGCGAGACCGAGGGCGTGTCCTTCTCGGCCGCTCAGGTCCGCAAGGCCGTGCTCGAGGACCCGCGCGACCGACTCCAGCGGCGGATCGACGAGGCGGTCGCGCGGCAGGACGCGGACGCCGCCATGGCGCTGCGCGGGAAGCTGGCCGCGCTGACGGAGAAGCTGGCGAAGAACCCGCCTGTCGGCACGGACAAGGTCGAGGAGGCGCTCAGCGAGTTCTGGGACGAGCAGCTCACGATCTTCCGCCCGCGCAAGCAGACGCCGAACGGCGGCTACGGCGAGGACCCCGTGATCTCCGTCGTGGTCAACGGGAAGCGCCGGCACTTCCAGGTCAGGCCCGAGCTGGAGCAGATCCTCGAGGGCGTGACTCAGTCCCAGTTCCTCCCGGGCCAGATCGGGGCCCTCGTGCGCGGGGCGACGCAGCTCCAGCGGCTCGGCGCCACCGGGCTCAACCCGGCCTTCGGACTGATCCGCAACGCGCTCCGTGACACCCTCACGGCGAGCGTCTCGGGCGACTACCACTTCCACGTCCCGATTCTGTCGACCATGCGCGGCGTGCTCATGGACATTGCCAGCAGCGACTACGCGAGCCGCTACCACGCCGCCGGCCTCGACATTGGCGGGCGGATCGGCCAGGACGTCGAAGCCGCCTCCGAGCTGAGCGCGCTGTTCCGGCCGGACGGCATGCTCCGCGGTGTCGCGCGGAAGGTGTTGCCGGGCTACGCCGACGCCCAGGTCGGGATCAACGGCTTGCGGGACCTCCTCTCTCACTCCGAGGTCGGCCCGCGCCTCATGGAGTTCCAGGCCGCCTACGACGCCAACATGGAGAAGTGGGGCGGCGACGAGGCCAACGCCACGATCGTCGCCGGCTGCGCCGCGAAGGACGTGACCGTCAACTTCGCGCGCGCAGGCAATTGGGCCCGCTCGGCGAACGAGGTGATCTTGTTCTTCAACGCGGCGATCCAGTCGCCCGACAAGCTCATGCGCACGTTCGGCGTGCTCGAGGCGGCGCCGTGGGCGTCGAGCCAGGACCGCGTCTACAACGCCGCCCGCGCCACAGCGAAGGCCGCGAGCTTCCTGACGAGCGTCGCCCTGGTCCTCTACTTCATGAACAAGGACGACGAGTGGTGGAAGAAGCTGCCGCCGCACGAGAAGTGGGGCTTCTTGCACTATAGGACCCCGTGGGGCTACGTGATCCGCGTGCCCCTGCCCTTCGAGGCGGGGTCGGTGTTCGGCTCGCTGCCGATCGCCATGATCGAGGAGAGCACTACGCCGGGCTCGCTGAGTGAAGCGTTCAAGGTCGCGCTGAAGGGCACGGGCCCGATCGACATTGACGGGCTCCACGGGCTCGCGCGCAACTTCGCCCTCCTGTCCCCCATGGTCGACGTGCTGCACAACAAGGACTGGAAGGGCGCGCCGATCGTGCCGGCCAGCGTCGAGGAGAACCGGCTGCCGGAGGACCAGTTCGGGCCCCGGACGACGGGGCTGGCGCGCCTCGTCGGCTCAACGATCGGCATGAGCCCCGCCAAGCTCGAGCACCTCCTCGACGGCTACACGGGCGGCCTCTACCGGCGCCTCGCCGGCGCGTGGGACACGCTCACCGACCCGTCGAACGTGCGGCCGGGCGAGGACCCCTCGACGATCCCCGTCGCCGGGACGCTGTTCCTGCGGCCGGGCACCTCGCGCGTCGTCACCGACTTCTACGACCGCCTCAAGCACCTCCGCGCGCGCGGAGGTTCCAGGGTCGCGTCGCTCGAGGAGACGGCCGAGCTGGGGGCCATGGAGCGGCTCAACCGGGACCTCCAGAAGCTCTGGGAGAAGCGGCGCGCCGACGTGGCCGGCGAGAAGCGGACGGCGGCCGCCGTTCAGCGCGAGGCGTCCGAGATCCAGGCCGCGGCGGAGCTGAAGATCGGCGAGCACAACCGACGCGACACGAGCAACGCCCGCCAGGCCGGGCTCGGGGCGACGCTCTACAGGCTCACCGATCCGTCGGACTCGGCCGAATTCGAGGTCCCCGCCGGCGTGACCGAGGCGGAGGCCGTCGCGGCGCTGCGCGCCGAGGCGCAGCGCCGCGCCAGGGCGCGCGGCACGAGGAACGGCGCCCGCGTGCGCGACGACCAGGGCGACCTCACGGCGTTCGGTGCCCGCCAAGCCCGCCTCCTGCGCCGGATTCGTAACAATCCGCGCTAAGACGTTGCAATTCGCTCCATTCGGCGCTACTTTCCCCCGACGACGAGTCACCGGGGGGGTGCCAGTGGTCGCAGGCAACACGCTGCCAGTTCTCCTGACCGACGCCGAGCTGTGCGAGCTCCTGCGGATCGGGAAGGCCACGTTACTCCGCCACCTCGAGCACGGACCGCCGTCGCGCCACCGCGACGCGATCGACGTGCGGAAGCTCCACCGCTGCCACGTCGGCGGCGAACGGCGCTGGGGGCGCGACAGCGTTCTCGGCGCGATCAACGGCATTGGCAAGAAAAGAGGGAAGTGAATGGCGCTATCGTTGGCGAGTATCTCGTCCAAGTCGCAAGTGCGCGCGCCGCGCATTCTGCTCCTCGGCGTAGAAAAGATCGGTAAGACGTCGTTCGCGTGCGGCTGCAAGTTCAAGGACGGGCTGCGGGTCGCGCAGGGGATCAACAGGCCGATCGTCCTGCCCATGCGCGGCGAGGAGGGCGTGGACGACCTCACGGTCCCGAGCTTCCCGACGCTGAACACCTTCCCCGAGGTGATCGAGGCCCTGAACGTGCTGCTCAACGAGGCGCACGATCACCGCTTCACCGTCACGGACTCACTCAGCGCCCTGGAGCCGCTGATTTGGGACCACCTGTGCAAGCTCTACAACGTCGACTCTATCGAGAAGGTAGCCGACGGCTACGGGAAGGGCTACGTCGCCGCGGCGCAGGAGTTCCGCACCTACCTCGACTACCTCGACGCGCTGCGCGCCAACAAGAACATGGGCGCGATCCTGATCGGCCACGTCAAGGTCAAGCGGTTCGACGACCCGGCCGGCCCGAGCTACGACCAGTATCAGATCGACGTCCACGACAAGATCGCCCACATGGCGGCTCGGTGGGCTGACCTGATCCTGTTCTGCAACACCAAGGTCGCGGTGCAGAGCGAGGACAAGGGGTTCAACAAGACGAAGCAGCGCGGGATCGACGCCTCGGGCGGCGCGCGCTTCGTCTACACGCAGAAGCGCCCGGCGCACCCGGGCGGCGGTCGAGGGGTCTACGGGGAGCTCCCGTATGAGCTCCCGCTCGACTGGTCGGAGTTCATGGCCGCGGTCTCGGCCGCGCTGGAGATCAGGAGCGTGACGACGTGAGTGGTGACATTTCTAGCGCCGTGGGTGGCGGGGTCGACGCGACGCGGGACGACGCGCCGACCGGGGACTTTCAGCCGCTCCCCGGCGGCTGGTATCCGCTCCTTCTCGTGAAGGCGCAGGTCGAGGACAACAAAACGAAAAGCGGCAAGGTGCTCAAGGCCGAGTTCAACGTCCTGGGGGACCGCTACAGCGGCCGGAAGCTGTTCGAGCGGTTCAACCTCTCGACCCAGCGCCCCGAGGCCAACTACCTCAAGGCCGTCGAGATCGGGCTGCGCAACCTCGGCGGGCTCGGCAAGGCCGTCGGGATCCCCGTCGTCACCGACACGGGCGAGCTGACGAACAAGGTCGTCGACGGCCGCGTGCGGATCCGGCCGGCCGGCAACGGCTACGAGGCGGACAACGAGGTCGCCGCCTTCGCGCCGGGGGGCTCGAAGACGAGCGGCCAGGCCGTGCTCGACGCGCCCGGCGCGAAGGGCGGCGCGAAGGCCGCGCCGTCGCGGACGCCGGCGCCGACGGTGCCCCCGGCCCCCGCGGCGCAGGCCGCGACCGGCGCGCCGGCGACGAAGGCTGACGGCGAGAAGATGCCGTGGGAGTGAGCACCGCCACCCTCGACGAACTGCTCAACGACCTGATCCGCAAGAAGAAGGCGGAGAGGGAGGCGAACCTCGCGCGGATCGCCGCCGAGCAGGCCCTCCTCGCGTGCCTCGACGAGCGGCCCGAGCGCGGCTCGGCGAAGCTCGAGGGGACGCACGTCCGCGCCACGGCCAAGTTCGGTCTCAACTACAAGGCGGACGTGGCCGGCATGCGCAACGTGGAGTGGCCCGACACCGACGTCGGGCTGCCGCTGGAGAAGATCCCCGAGAGCTACGAGTTCGACGCGCGGGCCTACGAGGCCCTGCGCGTCTCGCACCCGAAGCTCGCTGCGAAGCTCGCGGCGTTCGTGACGACCACGCCGGCCAAGCCGAGCGTGGAGCTGAAGCTCTAACCGGAGGGGCCCCGGCCCGCGCCAGCCGGACGTTCCGGTTGGGCCGGGGCCCCTCTTTCTCCTGCGGGGGTGCCATGGGCGACCTGAGCGAGTTCCAGCCGAAGACCAGCAAGACCGTCGAGCTGATCTACGCGCACTACAAGGCCGTCGGCGACGCGGAGCCCCGGCGAGGCTACCTCGGCGCGTCGATCGTCGGCCACGCCTGCGACCGCTTCCTCTGGTATTCGTTCCGCGGCGTGGTCCGCGAGGACACCGAGGGCCGCATGTATCGCCTGTGGCAGACGGGGCACCTCGAGGAGCCGCGCCTCGTGGCGGACCTCCGCGCGATCGGCTGCGAGGTGTTCACCCACGACGCGAAGGGCGAGCAGTTCGCGATCTACGACTTCAGCGGGCACTTCTCGGGCCACCTCGACGGCGTCGTCAAGGGCGTCCACGAGGCGCCGGCGAACCCGCACGTCGGCGAGTTCAAGACGCACAAGCACGCGAGCTTCAGCGACCTCAAGAAGCACGGCGTCAAGGTCAGCAAGCCCCAGCATTGGGCGCAAATGCAAGCCTACATGGGCCACATGAAGCTGACCCGCGCCCTCTACCTCGCGCGCGACAAGGACACCGACGAGCTGTGGTCCGAGCGGATCGACTTCGACCGCGCCGCCTTCAACGCCCTCATGGCGCGCGCGAAGCGGATCATTGACACCGCGCACGCGCCGGTGAGGTGCTCGACGCGCGCCGACTTCTACGTCTGCAAAATGTGCCCGGCGCAGGCGCTCTGCTGGGGCCTCGACGAGAAGCGCGCCGTCCCCGTCCCTGGCGTGACCTGCCGGACGTGCCTCCACGCGACGGCCGAGACGGGCGAGCCCGGCACGAGCGCGCCCTGGAGCTGCGCGCGCTACCACTGCCGCCTCCCGACCACCGACGTCGGCGAGAAGTGCCCGACGCACCTCACGCTCCCGTCCCTCGTCTCGTTCGCGGAGGCCACCGACAGCGACGACGACTGGATCGAGTTCACCAACCACGACGGCGGCGCGAAGTGGCGCCACGGCGGCGCCGAAGGCGAGTGGACCTCGGCGCAGCTCACCCTCGCGCGCGGGCCGCTCGACCCGCCGCGTGCGCCGGACCCTACTCCTGCCTCGACCCATTCGTCTGCGACTGGAGTCGAGGCTGGCCCCCCTGCGACAACTGCCTCCCCTTCTGACGAGGACCCGCACAATCACGACGACAAGAACAAGGGCCGCTGCCACGGCTACGACGACACGTCGCGCTGCTGCGACGATCACGCACCGGGGTCCGACTACTGCGAGGCCCACGCGCACCAGGACCCCGACTACGCCGCGGGTCGCGCCGCTGCCGAGGCGGCCCTGCTGACGATCGACCTCGACGACATTCCCCTCGACGGCCTCCCTCTCGTGAGCCGCTACCCGTGGGCCGAGAGCGAGAAGTCCTGGAGCGGGCCCGTCGGCGAGCTCGAGGCGGCGCTGCGCGACCTCGGCGCCTGGGGCCTGCCGCCGCGCCGGCGCCAGGACGACGAGAAGGTGAACGCCGCGGAGTTCGTGCTGGACGACGGCTCGGAGATCCTCGTCGTCAACTACAAGGCCGAGAAGCAGGCGGCCATTTGGAGGGGGAAGTCGTAATGCCTGTCCACATGCCGCCCGTCGAGGCGAGCGTGGTCACCATGCGGCCCTACCAGGCCGAG
>Ga0209702_10007575_pt1 | contig 13198 bp, 5 predicted proteins | sample FRY01_FD_187210 | JGI IMG/M metagenome (GOLD analysis project Ga0209702, IMG submission 187210) | Freshwater microbial communities from Lake Fryxell liftoff mats and glacier meltwater in Antarctica - FRY-01 (SPAdes) (version 2) | ecosystem: Environmental > Aquatic > Freshwater > Ice > Glacier... | reverse complement strand
TGGGCAATAGATTCCGATTTCCAATCGATTCTCTGTCAGATTTGTCATTTGCGTATCATTTGGGTGTTAGAAACAGGGGGTAGCGTCTGTAGCTGTTCTTCGCTATAATAGGGCGAACTTGTTTTCGCCCCTGCGCCTTCTTTTGTTCCTCTCAATTCTTGGAGTCTATCCGTGTCTTCCCAGCTACAGATCGGCGAAATCCAACAAGTCCGCATTGAGCGCATTCTTTCGATTGGGTTGCTCGTGGCGCTGGAAAACGGTCGGCGTGGCTTAATCCGTGCCCGTGAACTACGCTGGGAAGATATTGGCAAAGCGGACTGGCGAAGACGCTACGCCGTTAATGGTTGGTACAGAGCTAAGATGATTGGGTGGGAAGGAGAGCAGATACTTTTCAGTCTGCGTTTTGCCCAACACGACCCTTGGGATACGGCAGCAGTCCGTTATCGTTTGGGAACAATTCACGTTGGGGTGGTCAGTGGATTCGATGGCCCATTGGCTTACATCGATTTGGAACCAGGCATTGTTGGCCGTCTGCATCGCTCTGAACTCCCTGTGTGGAATAGTGCACAGATTGAAGAGTTTCTCTGGCTGGGTGATTCGATCCGTGTCTTGGTTGAAAATGTAAATCTAGTCCGCCGTGAAGTCATTTTGACGATGCGAGGGATGGAAAGACTTCGTTGGCCGGGGACACCCGAAGCCAAAGACGGACAATCGATTCGTCGCGAATTTGCCCCACAGGCTGCAACCCCGGCATTGACCATCTTCACTTCTGCTACGCCCCGCTCAATTCTTGTGATTGAAGACGATCCTGAACAGAGTCGTGCCCTCTGCGGTTGGCTGCGCAGTGCGGGTCACAGCGTCGAATCGGCTTTGGGCGAAACAGAGGCAAAGGCGGCCTTAGCCCGGCGCACCTTTGAGGCGATTCTCTCCGACGTGGGTTTGGATGACGGTGATGGCATCGGTTTTGTGCGTGAAATGATCGACCAGTCCCCCGACAGCCGTTGGATGCTGATGACCGATTGGGCCAGCGCGGAAGATCGGGATACGGAAATTCGCTCTTTAGAGGAAAAAGGGGTGGTCTTGCTGCTCAAGCCCCTATCGCCAGAAGATATGCAACGGGTATTGGCTGAAGCAAATGAATCTGAGCAGGCGGATGAGGATGACGAACCTGCTGAAACACAGATAACATCTATTCGTCAGGTCACGGCGCAACGACGCACTCATCGTCACGCCATCAACAGCACTGGACAGATTCGACAACTTTTGGAGCAGCTACGCAAGACCAGCCGCGCCAGCCGGGTGATCCTCTTTCGCCTGCACGCCCACCAACGCCAGATTGACATTGCCGGGGATACAAGTGAAGGTGGTCTGGACTTGAACGCGCTGGGGTCGTTGATTCATAGCCCGGTGCGGGAAGTATTGGATGACCAGGCGACTGTACAAGTTCCTGATGTGGGAGAAGCCGAAGGGTACACCCGTAACCTGACTCCTTTATTGCGCTTCCGCTCCTGTATTGGTGTTCCTGTGCCAACCAATATTGAAGAAGAATATGCGCTCTTTCTTTTTCATTCGGCAACCGGTTTTGCCAGCAGTGTTGTTGTACAAGACGCCGACAACACTGCCCTGGCCCTGGCTGCCCGTTTGGAACAGCAGACAGCCCTCCACCAAATGATCGAAGTGCAGCGTTCTTCCCTCATCGGCCATCTGGCGCGGGGAATGGTACACGAAGTCAACCACCACCTCGGCCCGATGGTTTGGGTAATCCCCAGAGTGCAGGCGACGAGTGTGCGCTTTGGCCAAACGGTTGATGTCTTACTGGAGCAACCTCCTGCCATTCCCAATGGAAGTATCAATCCGCTGACCGACATGCGTTGGGAGCTACAGAAACTGCGTGACGACATTCGTGTATTGGGTGATGGCATCAATAACCTTGTACAGACCACCCGTCTCTTTGGGCGCATCACAGTGCAGGATAGCGAGCAGATTCTACGCATGGAACGAGTCGTTGAACTCTGCTTTGATATGGTGCGTGACATGGCCGATCGGGCCAAAATACAATTACACTTTGAACCACCAGAAAATATCCATTTAACCCGGGCCAGAGAATCCCAAATTCAACAGATTCTACTCAATTTGCTCGTCAATGCGATCCAACAGGTTGCCCTGATCCGTCCCAAAGAAGGGGGTCGGATACAAGTTGAGGTCGGATCCAGCGAGATCGATGGCGAAAGGGCAATCACAATCAGCGTAGAAGATGACGGTCCAGGCATTCATCGACGCCTATGGGAGCCGATCTTTCGTTTGGGCATGACCACCCGTCAGGGAGAAGGTAGCGGGATGGGGCTGTATATCGCCGAATGGTTGGCGGGAGATTTAGGTGGTATAGTGCAGGTGCAGGAGGGTTATGTCGGATGGGGCAGTCGATTTGTGATTGAATTACCAGTTCGTTCATAAGGAATATTCATGACTCGCATACTTGTCGTTGATGACGATCCATTATTCGGTCAGATGTTAATGGAATGGCTCACAGAACAGGGTTTTGACGCAAGCCGAGTTACCTCAGCCGAAGATGCGCTGAAACTAGTAGGCGAAATCGGTAGCCACCCAGATATCTTTCTTGTGGACGAACGTCTAGGATCAGAGCTTTCCGGTGTGGAATTCATCTCCCGGGTGCGCGAGATAGCACCCGAAAGTGACGCGATCCTCTTTACTGGAGCTATGGACCCTGGCATTGCCCGACGCGCTCGATTAGCAGGCGCTTGGTGTTATCTTCATCGTCCTTTCGACTCAGAGATGTTGGGGTTCGAGTTAGAGACATTGCTAGAGTGGCGCAAAGGCAAGGTAGCCACATCTGAGCGGGACTGGCTGCGCGTCCTCAACCGTATTGTGGAACGGCTGCAACAGGCCAATACAGTGCAACAGGTGGGGCAACTTCTGGTGGAGGGCGGCGTGGAGCTGGGCTTCGACCGGGTGCGCTTCTACCGGGCGCGCCTGGTGGATGGCGCGCCCACGCTTTTCGGCGTCTGCCAGAGCGGGGTCAACCCGGTGCTGGAGTTCGACCGGGTGGTCTATCCGCTGGAAAAGACCATCTACGGCAAAGCGGCCTACGCGCAGAGAAAGCCAACCTTTTTCAGAGACCAGGAGTTGGGACCCACCTTCTTGTCTGCGCTGGTCCAGGCGGAAGGACGTCCAGAAAGCCTGGGCGAATATGTGATTATTCCCCTCTTCAGCGGTGACGAGTGCTTGGGCTTTCTCAATATGGACAACTGCCGCAAGGCGCAGGCCATTCACCCGACGCATAAGGATCTCCTGCGCCTCTTTGCCGGCCAGGCCGTCAACGCTCTGGAACGAGCCTTGCGTTACGAGCAGGAGCAGCAGGAACGTCAGGTAGATGAGATGATACGCCGTATTCTAGCGCATATGGGTGACCCGGCCGAAAAAGAGAGTCTGGATCGGCTATTGCGCGCCATTCACGACGAACTAGCGGTATATGCGCCTATGCCGAACTTTATTGCGGTCTTTAGAGGTCGAGAAACGAATGGGTATTACACACGCCTACACATTGAGAGTGGCATTGAGCATAAGCCCTACTGGCGCCCCAACTCAGAAAAAGGAATGGTCTGGTGCATACTCAATTACGCCACTGAACTCTTTCTGCCCCTTGGTACCAGAGAACACCGGGAAAAATATGGCCTGCAGCAAGTCGGCACGCGACCAGCCCACTCCTGGATGGGTGTACCCCTACGCATCGGCACAGAAGTAATGGGAGCATTAATCGTTGAGGACGATGACAGCGAAAATGTCTTCCACCAGGAGCACTTCGAGATGTTTTTATCTCTGGCTGCTCGACTAGCTGGAGTGATCCAGACCGCTTGGTTGCACGAACAGGAGAAGAAACATAGCCATCTTCTCTATCAATTACAGGAAGCCAGTGAACTGATTCCCGGCTTTGATGAAGAAAAGCTGTGGCTGACCGCCTTAACCCTTTGTACGGCTGATTACGGGGCCAATTTCGATCGGGCTATGCTTTTTCTAGCTAAAGAGGGCGGCACGCAGTTGCGCGGACGTATGGCCATCGGCCATCTCAGAAAGGAAGATGCTGAGGCTGAATGGGAAAAGAACGCACGTATTGGCATGAACTGGAAGGAGTTTCTGGACGCTTTGCAGACAGATACACTAAAACTTACAGGCCTGGATCGCACGGTACGCGACTATACCTTTGGAGTGAACGACGGTGAAGCCTTTTCCGAAGCCCTACATCAAAATAAAATTGTAATACTTTCAAGCGAAGATGCTCCAAATCGTCTGCCCTCCGATTTTTTGGCCCGCTTCGGCATTACCAGCTACTGTCTGGTACCGGTCAAGGCTGGAGAACAGACCATGGGGGTGGTTGTGCTGGACAACATCTGGGGGAAAGGCCCCAACCGATTAGATGTTCTCGAAATTCTGGACAATCTGACTAACCAAGCCGCATTGGTCTATGAGAATCTTCGGAAATCTAGATCGCTAGAATATCTGATTGCCGTACAACACGAGGTGTTGGTGCAATCTACCGTGCGCCCGTTGCAGGAAACCCTGCAACGCATCTGCGAAGCAGCCCGCAACATCACCGGTGGGGATATGGTCGCCATCTATCCTCTGCAGGACAACGGGGAGGAACTGTGCTACGATCATCGCCACTCAGCCAGGGTGGGGCGACGCACCCTAGCCAATCGTTCGCTCAACCATATGCCAAATGGTCTCTCCAGGCACGTGCTCCTAGAAGCCAAACACCTAGTACTCATCCCGGACGTAGCCAAAGACGTGACTCTTTACTATGGCGAATGGCATAGGGACGCGCCGATTGTACGAGATGAGGGAATTCGGGCGACCATCGTTACGCCCGTCTTTGGGCTGCGCACCGGCAAACCTCAAGCAATACTCTATATCGACTACCATTCCCCGCGCACTTTTATCGAACATGATCTCCAGATTGCTGAAGCCTTCGCCCATTTGATCGCTACAGCCATCGGCAACTGGCGAGATGCCCAGGGGTTACGGGATACCCAAGAAGCCAGAGAGAGAGAATTGAGCCTTCTAAGCGAGGTACTAGCCGGTGCGCTGACAGCAGAGAGTGACGAACGCCAGATTACCCAATTTCTGCTGAAAGCTGTTCCAACCCTCTTTGAGCCACTGACAGTTACAACTGGCATCACGTTAAAAGAGTGGCAACGCCCTAATACAGATGCTGACCCAACCGAAATGCACCGATTCATCTACCTGCAGGAAAGCGACTTGAAAGAACGCATCATTCCCGCCCGAGAAAATCGAGCCATCAATAGCCGGGCAATAAGTACAGGCACATTGCAGAATGTTTTCGACGTCAATAAAGATGCTGACTATGCACCACGCTATGGAGGGACTAGGGCCGAACTGGATGTACCCATTATAGTAGACGGACAAGTGGTTGGTGCTCTGAATATTGAATCATCCCAGTTATCCGCTTTCACGAAACATCACGAAGAAATGGCGCAGCGTTTTGCGCATGTAGCCGCGCTGGCGTTAGGGAATGTGCGACGCCAGAGGAATCTGCGTACCGTTTTGGGAGCAGTCAACGCGATGACTGCCCCTGCCAATCTTTCCGATACCTTGCGCCAGATCGCTGATGGCATACGTCAGGCTGTGCCGAATCTCTCTAACTTGACCATTTGGTATAAGGAACCCCACACTGGTCATCTAAGGTTGGCAGATTCATTTTTTGGTATCAGGAATCCAGCATCTCTAATCGCTGATCAGCCGCGGCCAGACGGCGCGGTTCACTATGCACTGACATTAAACCAGCCAATGTGGGTTGAAAATCTCGATCAGAATAAGAGGTTTGCCTCTAAATCGCTTGTAGTTAAGGAAGGAATTCGTTCTACTGCTGTCTTCCCCCTTCGAGCGCAAGATGAGGCGGTAGGTATAATGTTTTTCAATTATCGGGAAAGTCATCGATTTACTAATGAAGAAAAACGTCTCTATCCGATCCTGGCAGAAGTAGTAGCAGCAAGTATTCAAGATGCCTTACTCCTCGAAAAATCTCGTATCCACCGTTTGCAAGTAGAGAGGGAAGGAAAACGTTTCCAGATGGTACTGGATATCACCGAAACAGTGAGCAAAGAGTTAGATCAGGAGGAGGTCATTCGGAAAATCCTCACTCGAATCCAACAGGATGATCTTTTTCCTAATACTATTACAGCGGTCTTGCGTTACAACAATGAGGAGAATAGCTTAGTCCTCACTTCTTCATCCCTACCCTTTTATTTTCCAGAGGTACCAGAACACCCTACGATACCTTCTGTCCCGCTGGATGGAACATCCATCGTAGCAACTGTGGCACGCAGATCACAGGCGAGCAAACAGAAAGAGTTCATCAATAAAGGCAACGTGCAGGACAATCCTGATTACCTGAATTTACGTCCCAATACCCAATCAGAACTGGCCGTTAGTCTGTCGAGCGAGGAAAAGGGGCTGATTGGTGTGCTTGTACTAGAGAGTACCCAATCCAATGCGTTTGACGAGGATGCTGTACAAACAGTCAATTTGCTGGCCAGGCAAATAGGTCTGGCAATGGAACGGTCCTTAGAGCGGGAAGAATTGGAAGTCAATAACACAGTTGCGACAGCCACGGCGTGGGCTACGGAGATTGCCCACGATATTGAAGCGGCGATATTCAATATTCGCAGTGGCGTGGACGCCTTACGCGAAATCACAAATGAACTGGGTACTCCTTATTTGGATCGTATTGATGCCAGCGCTCAACGTCTTATCACAGCCACACCGCCTGAATCCCAGATGCCTGAATCTATTCTAATTGATGAGTATTTACGCACTATTGTAGAACGCTTGGTGATTGAAATGGATCGGAATATAGAAACGGCTTTTATCTTCGGCTGCCAAAGTCTGGAGATTGAAAGCTATCCACTGGGGGTCGAGCGCATCCTACGCCATCTGCTACGCAATGCTGGTCGCGCTATGCAGAATCAAGCGGAACGTAAAGTTATCTGCATCGAAACGCAGATACTTCGGGAGCACAACTCTATCGAAATTCGTGTCGCTGATACCGGCCCTGGCATCCCACCCCAGCAGCAACATCTTCTATTCCGACGGCGTGTTCCCCGCAGCGAGAGTGGATATGGCGGAATGGGGTTGATGCTAGTCCATTTTCTACTAAAGACTATCGGTGGCTCGATCCGACTTCTGCCATCTCGACCTGGTTGGGGGGCTACGTTTGCCATTCGGTTGCCTTTGCAGACACAACAGAATACCAGAACCGATCTGGAGGTTAAGTATGGATAAACAAATTGAACAGAGGAGACCTGCCCGCAAGCTGCGGGTACTCATCGTAGAAGATGACCTCATGACGAGACAAGCTCATGTCGATAACGTGCAGCGTTGGGGATTTGAATCGATAGTCGCAGAAGGCGTAGGTGATGATTTGCTCCAAAACGCATCACTATTGGCACGCCAGCGCCGTTGCCACCTAGCTTTGGTAGACAAACAATTGCGAGGCAGCTACAATCCTGGGGACGTTAGTGGGTTGGATCTAATCGAGAAACTAAAGCCAACGGTCACGATTCTCGTCACCGGCTTTGCTGACTATGATTCAACTGAAGCCGCCCACCAATCTGGTGTCTTCGCAGTTGTTGCCAAAAGAAATGGCCCTAACGCGGTAAAAGAAGCCCTGCAGAAAGCGGCGAGAATGTGGTGTCCAAATGTCCAAGTGCTTTGGCCGCACAATTGGTCAGCGCAGGAAATTGTACAAGCAATCGGAAAAGAGAATGCAGATGGCAGCGAAATCGAAGATATCATCCGGCGCTTGTTTCCCAATGCGCAACGGGTATCCTTGAGTCCACTTCATCTATCGACAATCAAAAATGAATTTGTGGACCGCAAAAGCTCTGTTGTTATTCTTGCCACCGAAGATGACGCTGTACCTGTAATTGTCAAGCTGATGAGAAAAGAGTTGACGGCAAGGGAAACGAGTAATTATCAGAAATATATTACAGGTCGGTTGGGAGAAATTCGATATGCTTCCCAATTGGGTTCAGAGCAACTATGGAATCTGGGGGGGATCGCCTATGCGCTGATCGGGAGTGAAAACAAAGCCAGTAGGACTTTTGCTGAGTACTATATGTCTTGTAGTGATTATAGTCAGGTTCTCGCTCCTCTGCGTGATCATTTCAGTACGGCATGGAAAGTTCATTTTGACCGAAGAGAAGAAATGAGAAAACCGTTGTTTGATGATTATTTTTCTCGTCTTATAAAGTCAGGAGGTGGCAATCATCCCTCCGACATCGGTTCAGATATGTTTTTATCGCTTTTTGCCAACTGGAATACATATTTTGCCGAACCAATGTTCAGTAACCTGGCCGCCAATCTTCCGAACCCTGTCCTATGGACATATGAACATCGAGCGAACAGCGGCACTTTGCGTGGAACCACACAGTGCGTTATTCATGGAAATTTACGCGTTGACGATTTATTAGTCGATGAGCTGGGTTTGAGCTGGGTGGTCGATTTCGAAGAAACGGGGTTTGGCCATATATTGCGAGACTTTGTCAGTTTAGAGATAGATATTCTTACGCTGACTCTGACTGATCAATCCATTGCCTTGCGCGATTGCTACGAAATGTGGGTGCTGCTCTTGAAATCCAGACAGCCTGCCCAGCCCGATCCTTGCGAATATACCCATCGAATCGCTAAAAACCCCAACCTCCTGAAGGGGTACGAAGTGATCACCCAATTGCATCGTCTAGCTGCAGAAGTTACGGGATATTCTGATCGGAGAGAATTCCTGTGGGGTCTGCTTTTGGAATGTATGAAGAGACTGATGGACGATAAATTGACCGCGCGTGCAGCCGAAATATTACTACTTCTGAGCGGAATGATCTGTCACCGATTAGAGAGTTGGAACGATAGTGACTGGCCACCTGACGACTGGTCGCCAGTCACTGTCAAATCACTTTCCGAAGCTATCAAGATTGCAGCTACAGAGGAACAAGAACGCTTGGTTGCTTAATAGTTTTTCCATTTGCTTTGGCTGCGTGTGAACCCGGCAAAGTGACAATTACGGATAGCAACAACCGAAATCGGCGAAAGGCTTACACCGTGGCACAACTGCAAAATGTACGTATTCTTGTATGCACCAGTCAACCAGATATTGGGGACGCAGTTTGCCGTCGGTTTGGGGAAAATGTGCAAGCTTCATCGATCTGTCTTCTGCCCGGCGTTGAGGGCCAGGAGGAAAGATTGTTGGTTGAACTGTGCGAGGAAATCAGGAAAACCCAGGCGCACATCGTGATCGTTGAGTCATCTTTGCTATCCAATACCCAACAGAATCGCCAGACGCTGATGGAAATAATACAGCCCAGACAGTTCATTTGGCTTCACGATCAACCAACTGCCTCTCTGGAAATGATCCTGGAGACTCAGTTTTCTGAACATTGGATCATTCGAGAGCAGACACTGCAACCGCTTCTGATTGAAGAATTATTGAACCGGATCGTATGGCAGGAACGAGCGCAAGCATTGGCAATCGAGCAAGGGAATATACTCAAGCGATTCGCTCGGGATTATTACGAAAGTCTCACGCACGAAGAAGCTACACAGCACGATATCGAACGGGAATTCGAGGAGATTTTGGAGCGATTGTTCCCAAGCTATAGCCGAATGAGTGTTGAGCCTATGCCCCTGCAGTACGCGGAGGGAAATCAGCGTACTTCCCTTGTACAGCGATCTCGATCTCAAGTCTTTCTAGCGATTTTTCGAGATGATCGGTTGCCAGCAGTCGTCAAGATTGCTCGCAAGGAGAAAATCAGACGAGAAATCCATAATTTCAAAACAAACGTCCAATACAAAATCGGCGGCTTGCGCCATGCGATTGTGGAAAAAGATGTTACGTTATGGAACATTGGAGGTATCGCCTACTCTTTCATCGGGGCGGCCAAGAATTCCATCTATGTCGATGACTCAGCCCGGACAATACCCACACTCAGTGCCCATATCCTTAATACTGCCGATACGGCGAGCCTTATGTCTTTGATCAAAGGTCTCTATCAATCTTGGAAATTGCATTACAGCCGCAAGGAAACTCTGTATGGCTCGCTGAGATTGTATGGACAGTACAATAATGCTTGGGATTCAAAACTGGATGCTATTATGGAATCGCCGCCGCCGGTTGATGTGGCTATGTTCCTCCCCGATAGTCTGAATCCATTTGAATGGCTTCAACAACAAAAAGATAGCTCCCCTTTTGCCATACAGCAGTGTATCATCCACGGCGATATGCATGCCGACAATGTTTTTGTGGATGGACAATTCTGTTGGTTCATTGATTTTGAAAGAAGTACCAAGGGTCCAATACTACAGGACTTTGTGGAATTGGAGGTCGATCTGTTAACGCGTTTGGTTGACCTGGATCCAGAAAATAGCGATGAACGAGACCTCCTCTACGATCTTTATGTAGCTGTCTGTGAGCATAAGAGACCAATTGCACCTGTGCTTTTTTCGACTGCGACAAGTAAAAATACACAGACACGTAAGTACACAAATGTCGTCCGCTCCATTCGTGAACAAGCCGCACATCTCACGCAATATAGTGACAGCCGAGACTACCTCTGGGGTTTATTATTCAACTCTATCTTTCGTGCGGCCTACGCGCTGGGTGATCAGGCACGTGAAAAATTACGTTATCGCTCTCTCCTCTTGGCATCTGTTTTGTGTAGTCGGCTTGAGAAGTGGGAAGTAGCCAGTCTCCCACCCCAATGGCCGCCGCAGGATTGGCCTGCTGTTGATCTTGGTTCGCGAATCGAATCCGATGAGGTAGCTGATAGGCCTTCCCACTTTGAACACGGCTACGCATTGCTGATCGGTATAGGCCCTACGCCCAATGCCCCACACTTGAGTCTCGCCGTACCGGAAAAGGATACAATCGCGCTGGCTCAGCTTTTGATAGATCAAGAACGCTGCGGTTATCTTCCAGGCAATGTACGCGTGTTGACAAACGATCTTGCCGATTTGGACCAGATTCGCCGCGAGTTCAAATGGTTAGAACGAATTGTAAAATCTGATAAAGATGCTACAGCAATCGTTTATTTTTCCGGTCACGGGGTTCGTTGGCGGGAAAACAGTACGAATGATCGGTATGGCCTGATTCCATCCGACATTCGCATTGATCAGGACGGCTACCCGATTGAAGGTACGGTTCTTTGGTCAACCGAATTTGCCGATCTGCTCGAAAGCATCGACGCAAAAAGATTGCTGGTTTTGATCGACGCCTGCCATGCAGAAGGTATGACAAGCAAAGATGATAACAATCTACTTTTCCCTCATGGATTACAGAAATCACCACCGCCGTTGAATCTCCTGGAAAATCTGCAAGCTGGACAAGGACGAGCCGTTATCAGCTCCTGTACAGGTGAGCAGCAGTCGTATATTTTGCCAGATGGTTCGTTAAGCCTGTTCACCCATCACCTTCTTGAAGCTTTAAGGGGGGTAGGCAGTTCGGCGGATACAGAAATCAGGGTATCGGACATCTTGCAATACGTGGGACGGGCGGTACCACTGACCGCTCAGAATCGCTTTCAAAGAGAGCAGACTCCCTTTACTGATATGAAGGGTACAGACTTTCCTATCGCACTTCTGCCGAAAACGAGGGAATGATGACTCCATTATCTGATTCTGTCCATCCGATTACTTACCGTAACGAAATCTTGAATGCAGTATTTGCCTATCTTTCATCAGGCGAATCCGCGGTAGTGGCAGGGCCGTCCAGCATGGGCAAATCCCGGCTGGTCCAGTTTCTCCTGCGCGAGGATGTAGCCCGTCACTATCTGGGCAACGCCGCCGAAAACCTGCTGCTGGTCTGGATCGACTGCAACCGGCTGGGCGGCTTCACAGCCTCGCATCTCTACGAGTTGGTTCTGGACGCGCTCCTGGCCGCGGTGGAGGAGCGCCCCGCCCTGGCCGATCTGCGCGATGAGTACCGCACGCTCCATCTGGAAGTCATCCGCAGCGAGAATGCCCTCCTGGCCCAGCGCATTGTGGAGCGCTTCACCCGCACCCTCTGCCGGGAGCACAACCTGACCGTCTGTCTTGTGCTGGACGAGTTCGACGAAGCCTATGCCGAACTGCCCAGCCAGGTGCTGGCGGGTCTGCGCGGCCTGCGCGACGCCAACAAATACCGCCTCTGCTACCTCCTCTTTACCCGCCAGCACCCCCAATACCTGCGCGACCCTGCCGACTGCGAAGGTCTCTACGAGCAGTTCTCCCGCAACATTCTCTATTTGCAACCCTACCAGCCCGACGACGCCCGCCGGGTGATCCAGCAGTTGGCCGTGCGCCGGGGATTGGATGCGGCCCTGCTCAGCCCAGCGGTAGTCGAGGAGTTGTTGGCATTGAGTGGCGGCCATCCGGGGCTGATGACTGCGCTGGTCAGCGGGTTGCGGGACGAACCGCCTGTAAAAATGGCTCGGCTGCGAGCGTGGGCACAGGGATTGGCGAAGGTGTACGAAGAGTCTCGCAAAGTCTACGAAGGGTTACGCCCTGGGGAGCAGACCGCGCTACGGGCACTGGTGCATGGACGCGCGCCAGGCAGAACAGCGCTTTCCACATTGGAACAAAAGGGACTTCTACTCGCACAAACCAATGAGAAACCGGTTGTTTTTTCCCCCTTATTCGCCACTTTTTTGGCTGGTCAAACAGATACCGCGCCCACAGGTCTACAAGTGGACGAGCAGACGGGCATCGTCGTTGTCAACGGCGATGCCAAACCGGCTTTTCCGGGTCTGGTCCACGATCTTTTTCACTATTTCTACAGCCGGTTGGGTGAGGTATGCAGCCGGGATGCGATAGCTTTTGAACTCTATCCCGACAAAAAAGGCGATGTGGCGGACAACACAATCGATGTACTGGTTGGACGGCTGCGCAAGGAAATCGAAGACGATCCCGCCGCGCCCCAGTATGTCAAGACCGTACGCGGTCGCGGCTACCGGCTGGTGTTGGAGCCAGAAAGCGAGTAAAGGTTTTCCTCAGCAGCAGCACAACCATTCCTCGTAAGACGAATTCCCCGTTTCGTGCTACAATAGACCCCACAATTCTGTCACAATCATTTCGCCCACCAGCCCAATGCCCAGCGCCACGAACCCACTCCACCATACAGATCACCGCCCCTGGCCCC
>Ga0209702_10007573_pt1 | contig 13200 bp, 10 predicted proteins | sample FRY01_FD_187210 | JGI IMG/M metagenome (GOLD analysis project Ga0209702, IMG submission 187210) | Freshwater microbial communities from Lake Fryxell liftoff mats and glacier meltwater in Antarctica - FRY-01 (SPAdes) (version 2) | ecosystem: Environmental > Aquatic > Freshwater > Ice > Glacier... | reverse complement strand
TTTATTGGTAAATTATAGTTCACTTTAACGAGTTTCCCATTTTGCATACCAGGTTTCCATTTGCCCTCGGTTAATTTTATTACTCGAATTGCTTCAAGGGTTAAATCGGGCGCGCCAGAGACTTCTCTGATGGGCCGAATATCCTCCAAACTACCTTTTTTGTTAACTACAAAACTTATAAAAACTGTTCCTTCTAATCCGTTATCCATGGAATAATCTGGATACTTAATATTTGTAGAAAGAAACTTCATTAATGCAGCAGAACCGCCTTCTCCGTATTCGGGCATCACTTCACAAATAGTAAATACCTGATCATTAAGAGATCCTTCTCGAAGCTCTATCGGAGTAAGAGTATCTATTTGAGCCTCAACAAATATCGAATTTGCAAGTAAAATAAGGATTACAAATAAAGATTTCATGGATTTAATTTTAGCTAAATTATTAAAAATTGCTCAAGAAAAAGTTTGTTACACAAAGTTTCTAAAGTGCTTATCTTTGCCTCCCTGAATTTTAACCCTATTATGATTAATATCACCTTGCCTGATGGTTCTGTACGCCAATACGAAAGTGGAGTTACAGCCATTGATATTGCAAAAAGTATAAGCGAAGGATTAGCGAGAAACGTCCTTTCGGCCATTGTAAATGAAGAAGTTCAAGACGCAACACGCGTTATAACGATAGATTCTACAGTGAAATTGCTTACATGGAGCGATCCTGAAGGCAAACGCACAATGTGGCATAGTTCTGCCCACCTACTGGCAGAAGCTTTGGAATCAATTTATCCTGGAATAAAGTTCGGAATTGGTCCGCCCATCGAACATGGCTTCTATTATGATGTTGATTTAGGAGGAAAAAGTATTTCTTCAGAAGATTTGCCTGCGATTGAGACGAAAATGAAAGAATTGGCAAAGCAAAAGAGTCAGTTCATTCGCAAAGACATTTCGAAATCTGATGCACTTGCATATTTCACAGAGAAAAACGACGAGTACAAATTAGACTTACTTGAAGCGCTTCAAGACGGCACCATTACATTTTATCAGCAAGGTAATTTTGTTGATTTATGTCGCGGACCTCATATTCCTGATACTGGCTTTATTAAGGCCATTAAGTTAATGAGCGTTGCTGGAGCTTACTGGAAAGGCGACGAAAAAAACAAGCAGCTCACACGTATATATGGTATCACCTTTACAAAAGCGGCTGAGCTTGAAGAATACCTTTTATTGTTGGAAGAAGCTAAAAAGCGCGACCACAGAAAGTTAGGAAAAGAACTAGAACTGTTTATGTTCTCTGAAAAAGTTGGACAAGGTTTGCCGATGTGGTTACCAAAAGGAACTGCTTTGCGCGAGCGGTTAACTGACTACTTGAAAAAGGCACAAGCTGAAACTGGTTATGTTCAAGTAATTACGCCACATATCGCGCACAAAGATTTGTATGTAACTTCGGGTCACTACGATAAATATGGAGCTGATTCTTTTCAACCGATAAAGACTCCTAACGAAGGTGAAGAGTTTTTCTTGAAACCAATGAATTGTCCGCATCACTGCGAGATATATAAGCATAAGCCACATTCTTATCGTGACTTGCCAATTCGTTTGGCTGAATTTGGAACTGTTTATCGTTATGAACAAAGTGGCGAATTGCATGGATTAACACGCGTTCGCGGATTTACTCAGGATGATGCCCATATTTTCTGTCGCCCAGATCAGGTGAAGGACGAATTTTTGAAGGTGATTGATTTGGTTTTCATGATATTTAAAGCCTTGGATTTCAGGGATTTTACAGCACAGATTTCATTGCGCGATCCTGAGAATAAGGCCAAGTATATTGGTTCTGACGAAAACTGGGAAAAGGCAGAAACCGCGATTATAGAGGCTGCATCTGAACGGGAACTAAAGACTGTTGTTGTCTTGGGTGAAGCTGCATTCTACGGTCCTAAGCTCGATTTTATGGTAAAAGATGCTATTGGGCGTCGCTGGCAATTAGGAACGATTCAAGTAGATTACAATTTACCTGAGCGTTTTGAATTGGAATATATGGGTGCTGACAACCAAAAACATCGTCCTGTGATGATTCACAGAGCACCTTTTGGGTCGATGGAACGCTTTGTTGCGGTGTTGATTGAGCACTGTGCAGGTAATTTTCCACTATGGCTAACTCCTGAACAGGTAATAATTCTGCCTATTTCAGAGAAGTTTAACGAGTATTCAAAAAAAGTTTTACAACTGCTTAAAAATTACGATATTCGCGCCACCGTTGACGAACGTGATGAGCGTGCCGGCAAGAAGATACGAGACGCGGAAGTTTCAAAAGTTCCGTTCATGCTAATAGTAGGAGAGAAAGAAGAGTCAAGTGACTCAGTTTCAGTTCGAAAGCATGGTGAAGGGGACTTAGGTTCAATGAGCATCGAGTCTTTTGCAGGATTAGTTCAGAATGAAGTTAATGAGCAATTAAACGCTAACCAATAATATGGGAGGAACCAAGTTATAGCAATGCCACCGCGCTCTCCGAGGCCATTTAACCGAGGACCGCAAAAAAAAGAAGAGGCTCACAGAATCAATAACCGAATCATCGGCGTAATGCAGGTGCGTTTAGTCGGTGATGGAATTGAGCCTACAGTTCATTCTTTTGAGGAAGCATTAAAGATTGCTCGTGATATGGAGCTTGATTTAGTTGAGATTGTGCCAAATGCGGATCCTCCGGTTTGTCGCGTAATCGACTACAAGAAGTTTCTTTACGAGCAAAAGAAGAAGCAGAAAGAGATGAAGGCGAAAGCCACCAAAATTACCATCAAAGAGGTAAGATTTGGTCCTAACACTGATGACCACGATTTTACGTTCAAGTTAAATCATGCGAAAAAGTTCTTGCAAGAGGGCTCAAAAGTGAAGGCATTTGTATTCTTCAAGGGAAGGTCAATTTTGTTTAAAGACAAGGGTGAGATTCTATTGTTGAAGTTTGCTGCTGAATTAGAAGAGTGGGGAAAAGTAGAAAGTATGCCTGAACTAGAAGGCAAGCGTATGATTATCTACATTTCACCAAAGAGAAAAAAATAAATAACCCTAATACCAATTCACAATGCCGAAAATGAAAACCAATTCCAGTGCAAAGAAGCGCTTCAAGCTTACTGCTTCTGGAAAAATCAAACGTAAGCATGCGTATATGAGGCACATTCTAACTAAGAAATCTAAAGATCAGAAGCGCCGTCTAGGTCATTCTACTTTAGTTTCTAAGGCTGATGAAGGTCTCGTAAAGAGAATGCTTGCAATCGGAAAGTAAACAGTTTTATTCATTAACCAGATGCCCAGCATAAAGCTCAGATTGATTTCTGGCGCTGTTCATCACAAAACCTAAAAAAGCCTATGCCTCGTTCAGTCAACCACGTTGCCTCACGCGCAAGGAGAAAGAAAATCCTCAATCAGACCAAGGGCTATTGGGGTGCCCGCAAGAACGTCTTCACAATTGCGAAGAATATTCTTGAGAAAGGTCTTACCTATGCTTACCGCGATCGTAAAACAAAGAAGCGTAATTTCCGCGGTCTTTGGATTCAACGTATCAATGCGGGAGTTCGTTTACACGGTATGTCGTACAGCGAATTCATGGGTAAAATCCACGCGAAAAACATCCAGATTAACCGTAAAGTTCTTGCCGATTTGGCAATGAACAATCCTGAAGCTTTCAAAGCTATCATCGATGCGGTGAAATAATCTGTCACCTTTCTTTCTCTAAAGCACTCCCCAAAAAGGAGTGCTTTTTTTTTGATTGAAAAGCAACTTTATAAAATTACAAGATATATACGAATCATGCGCGCATTTGCAGAGAACCACATGCACATGAATAAAAGAGCTTTAGCAAATATGTCTTTAAAACTCAGTTTACAAGCAGTTATATAGAATTACAAAAAGGTCACAACAGCATTCAGAAATCGAAAAACATCCAATGCTAATTCCATAAAATTTCAGGATTAATAGCACTCGCTTTTTAGAAAAGTTCATATCTGTTGATTCATTCTGATTAGATTTGCGCATGAAGCAATCTTTTCCGGACGGATTTATTGAACATTTGAATCAAGCACCAGGATTTGAAGAAGGTGCATTTATCGAAGCTCACAAAAAAGATTCGGAATTATCGCTTAGGATACATCCCCGGAAGGGAAATAATCTATTTCAAGATCATGTTAAAGTTAGCTGGTGTTCGGAAGGCAGGTATTTAAGTGAGCGACCAGATTTCACGTTAGATCCAAGGTTTCACGGCGGTGCATATTATGTGCAGGAAGCTAGCTCGATGTGCATTCAGACCATTCTAAACGAATTATCTCCAGACTCAAAAGAATTAGTTGTTTTGGATTTATGTGGAGCTCCTGGCGGGAAAAGCACCTTAGTAGCATCGTGGCTAGATGGTGAAGGATTGCTTTTATCGAACGAAGTAATTCGAAGCAGAGCTGGAATTTTAAAGGAAAATATGGATCGATGGGGCTATCCGAATGTGATTGTTAGTAATAATGATCCAAGGCAATTTGGCAAGCTAGAAGGCATATTTGACATTGTTATTATTGATGCTCCTTGCTCCGGTTCTGGGATGTTTAGAAAAGACCCAGCAGCCATGGAACATTGGTCGCAAGAAGCAGTTGAACACTGCGCTGCAAGGCAAAAACGAATAATCGGGGATGTATGGCCAAGTTTAAAAAAAGGAGCATTTTTAATTTATTCGACCTGTAGTTTTTCAATTGAAGAAGACGAGGAAATATGCAATTGGTTAATTGAGGAGGAAAATGCTGAATTAATCGAGATTAAATCATTTAAGCAATTTCCTGAAATATATAAATCATCATTAGGATATAGATTTTATCCCGATCAAGTTAAAGGAGAAGGTTTCTTCATTGCTGTTATTCAGAAAAAAACGAATGAGCAGCAAAACCTCATGAGACCAGCAAAATTGAGAGAAATTCCTTCAGAAATTCAGCCTTTTATTGGAATTACTAAAGGAATTAAATATCACCATAATCACCTAGGTAATTTATTAGTTCCAACTTTTTTTGAAGATTATTTATCTTTGATAGAAAAGCATCTACATATAATTAAATGTGGTATTAAGGCAGGTGAAATTAAAGGCAAGAATTTTATTCCAGATCACGAATTAGCGATGTCTGTCGATTTAAATAAGGATTTTTCAGCCATTGAATTAAGCAAGGAAGAAGCCCTTAGGTATTTAAAAAAGGAGGCAATTCCTAATAATGGAGGAGCATCAGGATGGGTTCAATTGCGATTCGACGGGATTACACTTGGCTGGGGAAATGCCTTATCGAATAGGATTAATAATGGTTTGCCTAAAAGTTGGAGAATAAGAAAGGAATTAGAATAAGTTAAAGTAGGTATTCCTTATTTTTTTGAGATTGAGTGGAAATAGTACTACTCGCTTGGAGAAAAGCGAATTACTTTTTTTCTAAGTGAGAAAAATTCATTTTCAAAAGTGCTGATTTTCTGTAATTTGCAAAGGCACGAACCAACTTGTGGTTTAAATGGTAAGGTTTAAAAAAATTGACAATTCATCTTCACCGTTTAAATAGTGAAGATAAAAAGAACCTATCAATCCGACCAAACTTAAGCAACTAAAATCCTCAATGACATTTCTATCAAACCTTCACAACATCTAACAGTACTAGAAATACACGATCATAAGGAAGTATCTTTACCGAAAAAAATATCAATCATTCAATATGGAATAAAGCGATTAATATTCTTACAAGCATGCTTGTAGGGTCTAATAATTTCCATAAATTGGCACAACAAGCTCAAAAGTACAAAAGCCTATGTCACTAGTGTTGAAATATTTATCAACAAGAAAAATTTCCATCCTCTTTGCAATAATTTGTTTCATATTTCAAGTTAAATTATGTGGTCAAACGTTCAAATTCGGCGAACCTTATAAAGAAGCTTTTAATAATGTAAAATTTGAGGACGACACGTCAAACACAGCAGTAATACTTTACGATTCTGCTAATACTTACTTTTCAGCCATCCGTGAACAATTTACAATTATCACAGAGCAGTTTAAGCGCATAAAAATCATTTCTGATAAAAGCGAAAATGAAGGTGAGATAGTGATTGAACGCTATGGGGGAGAATACTTTGAGAAATACGAGCCTCTAGTGGCTATTAAGGGATTTAGTCATAGAATAGGAAAGAATAATGAAATCATTACTAAGAAATTAGATTCGACTGATATATTTATAACTGCAAATACGATTAAAATCTTTTTCCCAAAAGTTAAAAAGGGGACTATTATCGAATATCACATAATTGTCGAAGAGCCGGCAACTGCAAATTTAATAAAATGGAATTTTCAGGACAGAAACCCCATAATTAGATCTGTTTTTAAAATTGAAATCCCTGAATACTTCAATGTTGCTGCTGTTACCAGAGGAAAAAGCATAATTATATCTGAGAACTTAGGAGATTCACTTTATTCGAATCCCAAAAATCAAATTGCAATTTTCAGGGAATTGGGCTCGCAGACAAAAATAAAAGTTAAGAGATTTAAATATTCAATGGATAATATTGAGGGAAGACAAAACGAGCCATTTGTCTTGAATTTAATAGATGAAATTCCAGCAATGGACTTTCATTTATATGAGCTAAAAATCAAAGATACATACCTAAAACTGATTGATACATGGACAGAATATTCAGAAAAATATGGAAAGAGTGACAATTTGCTTTTTTCGAGCAGTAGGATTGAGCGGTTAAATAAGTTTTTTCCAATTACGATTCTTCCGGATATTAGTGAAAGGGAAAAGATTAATATTATAGTGAGGCATGTTAAAAACACAATTCAATGGAATGGAATAAGGTCTGAGAATGCCCAAAATGATGTATTTAAATTATTAGACTTAAAAAAGGGATCTTCTGCAGAAGTAAATTTAGTTTTACTAGCATTTCTAAAAGCAAAAGGGTTTGAAGCATATCCTGCAATAATTAGTTCTCGTGGTCGGGGAGTTTTAAATGTAAAGTTCCCTGATAAGTCACAGCTAAATCAAATGGTTATAGCCATAAAATACAACGACAGTTATGTATTTAGAGATGCGACCGATAAATACTTAAGCGATGATATTTTACCTCTTGATGCTTATAATGGCGATGCATTAATCCCAATAAAGGAAAACCCTTTATTCGTGGATTTATCGGCTGACTATCTTCAACTAACAGAAAAAACGCATCATGAAATTCAAGTTGAATCAGATACAAGTGTAAATATCAAAGCTTCAATTACACTTCATTTATTCGATTCTGCAAAAGTTAGAAAAGAACTCGAAAAAGAAAAGTCAAGTGCCGGAATTAAAAAATGGTTAGATTATAATGCTAATTACCCAAGTGATAGCATGGTTATTGAGAATCAACATGATATTCAGGAAGCCTTAAGAATAACTCTATACAAAAAACTAACAGACACACTCAAATCGGACAGTATTCAAGTATTTTATCTTGGCCAATTAAATACAAATCCATTGAAGTCGAATAAGCGTTTTAGTGACATCCAATTTACTCATTCAATAAAAGAAACAATTACCTCAACCGTCGAATTTGCTGATGTCAACATGAAATTTAAAACTCCAGCACGGAAATTAATTAATTATTCAGATAATGGCATTATTTTCCAGTATGAGATTAATACAATTGAAAACAAAGTAAGTGTTATGTCACGCCGTGTTATCAATAAAACTAAATACGAAGTAACATCATTTAAGGAAATACAGACTTTATACACCGATATAATTGCAAAGCAGCATGAGCCGATTATTATTTTACCTTAATGTTATTACGTCTGTTTTTTGTTGCTCATTGGGAGCTCAAGAATATAGCATTTCAAATATTCCTGATTCGCTTAAGCAGAATGCAAACGCAATAATTCGTCAGTTTAACACACAAATCATCATTCAAGATAATTCGAGCTACATTCTGAAAATCGAAAAGGCTGTGACTGTTTTAAATAAAGCAGGAGATAAATTTGGAAATGTGCATATTATTCAAGACAAATCCAATGAAGTCTCCATCAAACATGCAAGCGTATATAATGCGAAGGGTTACAGAATTAAATCGGACCCATTACTAAATGTAAAACCAGATGTATATTATTCTACAGGACAAGATGTTGTTAAAGATCTACATTGTTATTCGGTTGTTCTTGAAGACAAAGTATATCCATACACAACAAGCTTTTTATATGAAATTAAAGTGAACGGAACCTTGAATATGCCTACTTGGCAACCGATTCGAGATAAGTTTATTTCTATGCAAAACGCGAATTTATCAGTTGAAATAAAAAATGATATTGGTTTTAATTATCATACTGGTCATTCAATATCTGAGGCAAAAATTAATCATGGAAAGAAATCCGATACATACTCTTGGTTCACAGGTAATTGGACTGCCACAACAAATTCAATTGGATTGTTATTTTATCCGGAAATAAGATTAGCATTAAATAACTTCGAAATACATGGCGAAAAAGGCTCTTTGGCTACTTGGAAAGATTTTGGGAATTGGCTATTTGAATTGAATAAAGACGGCTATGAGTTACCTGATGAATTAAAGGAGATTGTACATGATAGTGCAGATAAATATGAAGATCCGCATTTAAAAATTAAGGCATTATATAATTTTTTAAAGAAGGATTTCAGATATGTGAGTATACAACTAGGGATTGGAGGTTGGAAGCCTCAAACAACAGAATTTACCTTTGAAAAAGGATATGGAGATTGCAAAGCTCTTTCCGTTTTAATGCAAGCTATGCTAAGAGAAATTGGATTGCCAGCATATTATTGTATCGTCAGTTCAGGAAGAGATAATGAACAAGAAATTATTTTTGAGAACTTTGTTGAAAATCGATTTAATCACGTAATAGTTTGTGCCTTTATTGGTACTGAAGTGATTTGGTTAGAGTGCACAAGTAATAGCTTAGAAGCAGGTTTTTTGGGTGATTTTACGAATAATCGCTGGGCGTTACTGGTGGATAAAGATGCGAGTCGTTTGGTAAAAACGAAGGTTTCAGAGAATTAATATTAATGATTAATTATTCAGCTTTAAAATGTATTTAAATAATTATTACACTATTACTTTTTTTATTTTACATAATTAGTGTCTGTCCACAGAGCCAAGAGTTTGAACTATAGAGGCTTCGGATTAGGCGCACGAAGGCCGAAAAAGCGCAGTTTACTTTTGTAAATGAGCATTTTTCAGACTAGCGCAACGACATCAGGAGACTCTATAGACAGACTCTAATTAAGGTCTGTCCACAGAGTCAAGAGTTTGAACTATAGAGACTTCTGATTAGGCGCACGAAGGGCGAAAAAGCGCAGTTTACTTTTGTAAATGAGCATTTTTCGCACTAGTGCAACGACATCAGGAGACTCTATAGACAGACTCTAATTAAGGTCTGTCCACAGAGTCAGGAGTTTGAACTATAGAGGCTTCTGATTAGGCGCACGAAGGCCGAAAAAGCGCAGTTTACTTTTGTAAATGAGCATTTTTCGGACTAGTGCAACGACATCAGGGGACTCTATAGACAGACTCTAATTAAATAAATATCTCCAGTTCAGTAGCCCCTTTATTCATCTCTTTTATTTTGCCTGCATCGCTTACGCATTTTCCCTATTTTTGCGCCCCCTAATTTAATTTATGTCAAATCGCAGAGTTCGTGTTCGTTTTGCTCCATCCCCAACAGGATATCTTCATATCGGTGGTGTGCGCACTGCTTTGTATAATTACCTCTTTGCCAAAAAGCATGGTGGTGATTTTTTACTTCGAATAGAAGATACCGATCAAAACCGTTTCGTCCCCGGCGCAGAAGCATATATCATGGAGGCTCTTGATTGGCTGGGTATAAATCCGGTTGAAAGTCCAGTTCACGGTGGACCACACGCTCCATATCGCCAAAGCGACCGAATGGAAATTTACCGCGCTTATGCCGATCAACTTTTAGAATCTGGTCACGCTTATTACGCATTCGATACTACCGAGGAGCTCGACGAAATGCGCAAACGACTCGAAGCCGCTAAAGTTGCATCACCTCAATACAATGCAGTTACTCGTAATTCGATGAAAAACTCGGTGACCCTGCCCGAGGATGAAGTAAAACGATTGCTCGAAACAGGTGCTCCATACGTAATCAGAATTAAATTACCTCGTCAAGAGGAAGTTCGCTTTCATGACATAATTCGCGGTTGGATTGTCGTTCACACGCAAAATATGGACGACAAGGTTTTATTCAAATCTGACGGCATGCCTACTTACCACCTAGCAAATGTGGTGGACGATTATTTAATGAATATCTCACACGTTATTCGTGGCGAAGAGTGGCTTCCATCGGCTCCGCTGCACGTGCTTCTTTACCGCTATTTTGGTTGGGAAGATGTGATGCCCGAGTTTGCCCACTTGCCATTACTATTGAAGCCTGACGGCAATGGGAAACTTAGTAAGCGCGACGGTGATCGATTAGGATTCCCGGTTGCACCTTTAAATTGGGTAGACCCAACAACGAAGGAAACGGTCAGTGGCTACCGCGAAAAAGGATATTATCCTGAAGCTGTTCTCAACTTCTTGGCAATGCTAGGCTGGAATCCAGGAACGACCCAAGAATTATTCTCTCTTGACGAATTAGTGCAAGCATTCAGCCTTGATCGCGTGAGCAAATCAGGAGCTAAATTCGATTTCGAAAAGGCCAAGTGGTTCAACCATCAATATTTGATTCGTCGCAGCGATGAGGAATTAGCAACCCAGTTTCAGCCTTTGGTTAAAGCTGCAGGACATGAGGCTTCGTTCGATTACCTTAAAGCTGTAGTTTCTTTGGTGAAGGAACGCGCCAACTTCGTGAACGATTTCATGGAGCATGCACGATTCTTTTTTGAGGCTCCACTCTCGTGGGATGAGGCCACACTGCGTAAAAAGTGGAAACCCGAAACTCAGGAAATTCTCGAAGGTTGGATGCAAGCCATTGGCGCCTGCAATCAGTTTGATGCATTATCTGTTGAAGCTGCATCGAAAGCTTATTTGGAATCTAAAGGTGTTGGAATTGGGCAGGTTTTACAAGCTTTCCGCATTCTAATAACTGGTTTGTCTGCTGGTCCCTCGATGTTCGAAATATGTGCACTTCTTGGAAAAGAGGAAGTTATCAAGCGTTTTGCTTCAGCCCTCGATTTTACCAAAAAGACCATCGTTTAAACACTTAATCTCTAATCACGTTAGGTGAATATGAAAGGTCGCATTTTGCTGAACGATTTGGAGTTTCACGCCCATCATGGTGTTTACGCTCATGAACGTGAGAATGGTCAGCTCTTCAAACTAAATGTAGCATTAGAAATAGATTTAAGCGCTGCTGCCCAATCGGACGACATTCACCAAGCGCTCAATTATGTATCTGTTTATTTGGCCATTCAAGAAGAAATGAAAATACCATCGAACCTGCTTGAAAATGCTGCCATGAATATTGTAAAGAGATTAAAGCAAGATCATCCGGCAATTTCTGTTGTTGATATCACCCTAACCAAAGTAAACCCGCCCATTGAAGGAATCATAGGTGGCATTTCAATTCACTTGATTGTATAAAGCAAATGCCATTCGGATTATTTAAAAATAAGGTTGAGAAGACTTGCCCCAAATGCAACAATAAATTCACTTGCATTGTGAAAGAAGGTTGTTGGTGCGAGAATATATACGTTAGCAAAGAGAAGCTTGCGGAAATCAGAAAGCAATATATGGATTGCCTTTGCAAGGATTGTTTGAAGACGTACTCATTTTCTGAGAACTGATAATCAGGCTACAATAACCTAAATTGCTCAAATTCTATTTTTCCCTTGCAGTATACAGCCTATTTCGTACTTTTGTCGCCCCAATGGTTTCGTGGCCGAGTGGCTAGGCAGAGGTCTGCAAAACCTTGTACAGCGGTTCGAATCCGCTCGAAACCTCAGAATCCCGTCTCTTTTAGAGCGGGATTTTTTGTTTAATTATTAGTTCAGTGGCATTAGCAATTGTCAAAATAACTTGGCCAAGACATTATTCTATTAGCCATGAAAAGTATTCGCTCGATGCCATTCGAGAAAATCTAATGATGGAGCATATTCCTTTTGGATTGGAAGCAATAATGGTTTTCGGTTAAACTGGCGTAAGGCGTAGCTCGAATTTTTATCTTCCATGAAGGTCTTGGAAACGATTACCCTGTAATCATCTGAAATAGATATTAAACCTCTATCAAAAGCCCGATGCAATGTTGGTGTTAAGCATATACCATTTTGAATGGTATCGACATGATTTAATGACCAAGGTTGAATATGACAAGCATCTACCATACTTATGCTATGTGCTGAATTTACTTGCAGACCGCTAACAGCGCATCTGTAATTATACATTTTAGGAACTTGTTGCTTGAAGATAGAACCTCGAACCTCATATTCCATTTCGTTGGTTTCGTCAGCAGCTATTCCATTTAAAAAATCGGTTACTTGTCGTTCAAGATATTGCTTGGTTTCAGCATTTATTTCTTGATATGACAGTTGAGAATTTGGGAAATACGTTCCAATTAAAATATTTCTGACTAACCCGCGTTCAACTGGATTTAACATTGTTTGATATAATTCTGGTAAAAGCCAAGCATATTCAACATATTCACTTAATGCTTTTAAACTCTTTGGAGAATTGCTTGCAGTAAGCATTCTTTCATAGCCAGGTATCGTCTTTAAATTCCAAATACCCGATGTTTTAAGGTGATAAATTGGCATATGAATTAATAGTTTATTCCCATATTCCGGAGCTAGTTTTAGTCCGATTTTCTGAAAATAGGCAACTAATTCGGCTGTGAAAAAAATCCGATTTTCAATAATTAATCCTTCTTCAAACAATTGAGCTACAGCCAACAGTAAAGCAATTTTATGCGGAGATGTGATTCCGCGATTTTTGTTAGGCTTTAGCTTGATTAATTCTTTTTGAAGCTTATAGTTCATGAAAATTTAAATGAAAGGATAATACAGAAATAAAGTCTTCAAATTCCAATTTAAATTCTTCGTGAATCAACAAAACTAGAGTAATTAAAAATGGTGAATTAAGATCAAAATAAACATGTTTTTTTCAATCAATCATTTGTAATAAATTTCAAATTAGTTCCAAATCTTGTTAGAAACTTTATCAAAAAAAAAAAAAAAAAAAAAAAAAAAAATAA
>Ga0209702_10007570_pt1 | contig 13201 bp, 29 predicted proteins | sample FRY01_FD_187210 | JGI IMG/M metagenome (GOLD analysis project Ga0209702, IMG submission 187210) | Freshwater microbial communities from Lake Fryxell liftoff mats and glacier meltwater in Antarctica - FRY-01 (SPAdes) (version 2) | ecosystem: Environmental > Aquatic > Freshwater > Ice > Glacier... | reverse complement strand
TTGGCACCAGAGAGGTCGACGCCGGCGAGGTTAACACCAGGGAGGAAGGCGCGGGAGAGGTCCGCCCCGGCGAGGTCGACGCCGGTCTTTAGTGCCCACTTAACCGCGAGGCCAATCTTGGTGCTTTCAGCCGCCGCTTCATCGGCACCAATCAAGGCGGTGAACTGGATCTCGCCGGACCGGCGGTTGCGAATCTCAAACTTGATCATCTTGATCATACCATCAATAGTCCTCCGCTTCAATGGGGCCGTCGTCGTAGTAGTAGTTGCTGTCCGTCAGCACCTCGGGGCGATAGCGGGCCAGCTTATGCTTTATGCACACGTCGCAGACGCGCGCCAGCGGGATGCCGCGAGCGTCGCTCTCCCACCACGATCCGTCATTCTTTGTGTGGTAGTGTTCCTCGGGGCTATAAACCATTTGTAACTCCTGATGAATCATAGTGGACGATATTTAGTCGTTAACGATCAGAGCCGTGTATCCGACAGCCTTCATCTTCAACGGCCAGACGCAGGCATAGCGGAAGCCAGTGATATCCTCGCCGGAGCCGTCATATTCTGCTCCGATGAAGGCAAACACAGCCTCCATATGGTTGGTCTTTCCGACGATCCGAAAACCGTCGTCGCAGGCATCATTGTAAACAGGACCGGTTCGCATCAACCGAAGATCAGAAGCCTCAGCCACAAAGGTCTTGGTTTCCAGATCAAGATCGAACTTGTCTGAAAAAACCGCAGGGGGAAAGAGAAGATTTCCGGGACGAGACATTTGTAACTCCTGATAAATCACAGAGGAAGTGGAGAGTCGAGAATGGGCGAAACCATCCTACTCCATGGATATAATCATTGGGTAGAGGTATTGCAAATCACGTTTCCGTGATCATGAGATGGCGTCGGTGAAGTTGGCGCGGAAGAGGTTGGCCCGGAAGAGGTTGGCCCCAGAAAGGTCCGCCCCGGTGAGGTCGGCACCGACCAGGCAAGCGCGACGGAGCTTGGCGACGGCGAGTATGGCACCGGCGAGGTCGGCGTGGAAGAGGTAGACCCCGGTGAGGTTGGCGCCGGTGAGGTTGGCGCCGGTGAGGTTGGCGTTGGAGAGATTGGCCCCCGAGAGGTCGGCCCCGCTAAGGTTGGTGCCGCTGAGGTTGGCGTTGAAGAGGTTGGCGTTGGAAAGATAGGCGCCGGCGAGGTTGGCGTTGGAAATGTCAGCCCCAGTCTCTACCGCCCACTTGGCCGCACGACCAATCTTGATGCTTTCAGCCGTCGTTTCCTCCGCATCAATCTCGGCGGTGAACTGGGTCTCGCCGGACCAACGGTTACGAATCTCAAACTTGATCATAATTGTCTCCTTGCTACACCCTGGATATAATCATTGGGTGAAGGGATTACAAATCACGTTTCCGTGATCATACCTCATACCGTTCTGTGACACCGAAAGTGTCCGGTTCCCGAACGAAAAAGTCGACCTTGGGGGTTTCCTCAGATTCCAACACCTTGAGCCGGTCAGCCGTCGGGAGCTTAGCCGTTATATACACAAATAGAGGTAAGCCGAGTTATCCATGATATTTCTCTCTTTCTACACCTTGGATATAATCATTGGGTGAAGGGATTACAAATCACGTTTCCGTGATCGCGCCGTAGGCGCCGCGCCGGCGGCGATGGCGAGGTTGGCCTTGGAGAGGTTAGCGTCTAAGAGGCAGGCGTCGGTGAGGTTGGCGCCGGTGAGGTCCGCCTCATAGAGGTCGGCACCGGAGAGGTTGGCCTTGGTAAGGTCACTACTGCGGAGGATGGCACTAGAGAGGTTGGTATCAGAGAGGTTGACACAGTAGAGGTTGGTATCAGAGAGATTGGCACCGGCGAGCTTGGCCCCGTAGAGGTCGGCGCGGAAGAGGTTGGCCTCGGTGAGGTCAGCCCCACTGAGGTTAGCCCCGGAGAGGTTGGCCTTGGCAAGGTCACTACTGCGGAGGATGGCACTAGAGAGGTTGGCGTTGGAGAGGTCGGCACAGTAGAGGTTGGTATCAGAGAGGTTGGCACAGTAGAGGTTGGCCCCGTAGAGGTCGGCGCGGAAGAGGTTGGCGCCGGTGAGGTCAGCCCCACTGAGGTTAGCCCCGTCGAGGTTAGCCCAGGAGAGGTTGGCACCAAAGAGGTCAGCGCCGGTGAGGTCAGCCCCGGAGAGGTCGAAACCGGTTTCTAGTGCCCACTCGACCGCAAGACCAACCTTGGTGCTTTCAGCCGTCGTTTCCTCCGCGTCAATCAAGGCGGTGAATTGGGTCTCACCCGTCAAGCCGTTGAGAATCTTGAATTCCATCATAATCGTTTCCTTGCTACTCCATGGATATAATCATTGGGTGCATCAATTGCAAATCACGTTTCAGTGATCATGAGTTGGTAGAGACGAAATGAGTGTTGGTGAGGTTGGCGTTGGAGAGGTTTGTCCCCGCGAGGTAGGCGCCGACGAGTTCGGCCCCGGTGAGGTTGGCACCAGAGAGGTTGGCGCCGTAGAGATTGGCACCAGCGAGGTTGGCACCAGCGAGGTCGGCGTCAGAGAGATCAGCCCCCGCGAGGTTGGCACTAGAGAGGTCGACCTTGGAGAGGTCGGCCCAAGAGAGGTTGGCCCTGTAGAGGTCAGCCCCGCTGAGGTTTGCCCCGCGGAGGTTGGCATAGGAGAGGTTGGCGCCGGCGAGGTCGGCCCTGCTGAGGTTAGCGCCGGAGAGGTCCGCCCCGGCGAGGTCGACGCCGGTCTTTAGCGCCCACTTAACCGCGAGGCCAATCTTGGTGCTTTCGGCCGCCGCTTCATCGGCATCAATCTCGGCGGTGAATTGGGTCTTACCCGACCAGCGGTTGAGAATCTTGAATTCCATCATAATCGTTTCCTTTTCTATAATCATTGGGTAACACCGGTGAGGTTAGCGCGGAAGAGGGTGGCACCGGCGAGGTTGGTACCAGATAGGTTGGCCTTGGAGAGGTTAGCGTCTAAGAGGCAGGCGTCGGTGAGGTTTGCACCGGTAAGGTCCGCCTCATAGAGGTCGGCACCGGAGAGGTTGGCCTTGGCAAGGTCACTACTGCGGAGGATGGCACTAGAGAGGTTGGTATCAGAGAGGTTGGCCTCGGAGAGGTTGGCACAGTAGAGGACGGCACCAGCGATCTTGGCCCCATAGAGGTTGGCGCGTAAGAGGGTGGCCCCGGCCAGGTCGGCCCCTGAGAGGCAGGCGTAGGAGAGGTTAGCGTCTGAGAGGCAGGCGTCGGTGAGGTACGCCCGGCTGAGGTTGGCCCCGGAGAGGTTTGCCCAGGAAAGGTTGGCACCGTAGAGGTAGGCACCAGCGAGATTGGCGCCGGCGATCTTGGCCCCGTAGAGGTCGGCCCAAGAGAGGTTGACCCCGCGGAGGTTGATCCCGCGGAGGTCAGCGCGAAAGAGGTCAGCGCCGGTGAGGTCAGCCCCGGAGAGGTCGAAACCGGTTTCTAGTGCCCACTCGACCGCAAGACCAACCTTGGTGCTTTCATCCACCGCTTCATCGGCATCAATCTTGGCGGTGAATTGGGTTTCGCCGGACCAGCGGTTGAGAATCTTGAATTCCATCATAATCGTTTCCTTTTTTTATAATTGGGTGACGACCCTCGGAGAAATCGATATCAGAAAGGTTGGCACCCGATTCCCACTTCCCGACCGTGCTTTCGCTCGGGACCAAATGCCGGGCGTCAAAGTCCAGCATGGTCGTTTTGTCGATCACCCCTACCTTGTGAAGCATCGCCGCAGATGAGTGAATCGCCTCGGACATGTCCCTCTTAAGGTAATGCTTTTCAAAGAGGTTTACAAGTGCTATTTTTGCATAGCAGGTATGCATTTTCCACATAGCTAAAACCAGCCGGGGTTCAATAGACGGAATTCGACGGCGCTTTTCACCCTCTCCGGATAGAGGGGCTTTGACAGAAGGCAGGTTCCCGCCTCCAGCCACGATTTGTCGATCAGGTGCTTATGATAATGATCGACAGACTCCCACTCGGTGAGGAGTTGCCGGCAAAGCGAGTCATATAGCACATCGGATAAAATGGGATCATCCAACCAATAATAAGCCCAGGATGCCGTCAGATACCACGGAATAAGAGCATTTTTATTTTCCCGCACCGTTAACATGAACGCTTCATCATTTGTCATGCCTTTTGCCCTTTCATTCGGCGAAACGACCATTTATCCATACCGTGCTTTATGATCTTGGACTTATCCGAAATCGTAATCATGGAATTTTCTGGTCGAGCGCGATTACCCAGATACATGGATAGTTCCTGAAAAGCCGTATAGGGATCCATTAGTTGCTGAAATCCAACTTGACGGAGAAGCGGAGGATCGATAAACCAGCGCGCCTCATATTCGCGTTTACCCATCACAGGTTTCCATTGGGGATTATAAATGGCAATACACGCACCCAATTCAACCATTTTAGCTTCCGCGGCCGCATTTTCTGAAGTCGGCTGAAAGAAATCAATGGTACTTGGGTAGAGAATAATATCCATTTTTCCAAGATTTGTTTTGAGAGACTGGTGACTCCATGCAAACCAAGAGTCTAGTTTTGGTCGACGGTTGTTGGTGTTAGTTTCATCCCGAAATGCAATGCCTCGGTATACCTTACCGCAAAAAATCACAGTGATGGGATCAAAAACATATAAATCATACCAACTGCCTGGTCCGGCATAACCCTGCCAGCCGTATATATCTGGAGGAAACTGAAAAGTCGTAACCTTTTTAATACCACTCTGACGTCCGGCGTATACTCGTACCGGTTCTGGCAGCGTCACTTTAAGGGTATCGATTTCTCCTTTATGGGAAAAATACTCGAAATCTTCTCCACCCTGAGGGTAAAACCTAGTGCTTATTCCCAAATCTTTCTCAAGGCGCTCGTTTTGACGCAGATAAACCAGGGTCATATCAATACCCTGGCTCATGGCAGAATCATAATAATCCGAACCACCAATGATTCTCATGAAAAACGATCCAGTTTACGCTCCTGTAGTACGATTCTCAAGGCCCGAATAATCGACGGTACGACCATGAGAATTTCGGTTTTCTCGGTCAGCGTCAGGCAATCCTCATCAATCGACAAAAGAGAAGCCTTGACCTGCAAGGCCTTAAGCCGGTTCTCTGAATCGCAAATTTCAATGATTTCCCGACTCAACCAGTTTACGGGTATAGCCATATTACTTCACCATATTGTAGGGAGCATCCCACTTACCGATCTTGATATCAATATACCATCCAACATCAAAATAGTCGGTCATGGTATCGGAGTTATCGTGGTTACCCACGCTCATGGCCGTATAGACCTCTGACAGAAACTCCTTGCCCTTACCCTTCCAGTGATCCTTGATATAATACTGGTTCACGGATACTTCAAACTTATCCTTGGGCTGCCGATTACGGTACATAGCATCCTGATCCGTCCAAATCAAATCCTCGTAAAAGTCGATCACACCCTGCTTGACCGTCAAGACCAGAGAACTGTGATTGTCAACCGAGAGTGAACCCTTGAGTCCATACTTGGTGAGAATCTTCTTGATTGCGGGAGCAAGAGCCCGCTTCCGTTCCTGAGACATATAAGCCATTTCAGAACTCCTGGGTAGTCGTATTCATTCACCGACGGGGATAATTGAATCGACCTTTTCGTAGGGATTGACCTTCTTGATCACATTAACCTTCCCGCCCTTGGCGAAGAACGCCTTGATCAGGTCATCCTTTTCCTTGACGATTGCCTTTTTCGATTCAAAAATCATCTTGGACTTTGCTACGCGAGCCATTTTGGTTTCCTTTGTTAACCGTTGTAAATCTTTATTCCCCAACCACAAACGTCGGGATTTTCATTCATTGCATTCTTCGACGGCCAGTAAATCCAGTGGACAATCTTGCCATCAGTCGATGCATCCACGTGGTTGAAAATGAATTCATCATCCTCAACAAACATTCGGTAGGGAAGTTGCTCCTCTTCGGTGATTTGGGAAATCAGCGAGAATTCGCCGATATAGGTGCGCTCTTCCACATTTTTGGTGAAAAGCCTTTCGTTGAAATACCCGACGGTATTCTCAGTCATATCAGGTTTCTCCGCTACACCTTAAAGATAGTGATTCTCGCTGCTGGTTTCAAGGCCTTGCGAGAATATTTCTTCTTGTCCGCGATCACTTTTTTGTGATACAGTGGACTGGCCAGCGCCTGAGCGAAGCGATTAGGAAGTTTTTTGGGAAGTTTCATCACAAACTGGCCCCGGATATCTCCACCGGCACGCCACCCTTTTCAGCCAAGACAACAGAAATCTTCCAGCGATTCTTGGTCTTTATATTAAGAGTCTCAGCCACCTTTTCAAGGGCTTCAAATGAGGTATCAGCATAAACCTCAACCCGCTCACGATCATAAAACGCCACATAACCGTTCATGCTAAGTCCCTTTCATTGCTACACCCTAAAGGTAGTGATTCCTTGTATGAAATGCAAATCACGATTCCGTGATCAATGGCGAATTTTGCTGCGGCGATAATTTTCGGCATCCTCGGCGGTTTTGTCGTTTGGTAACCACCACTCTGTCTGCACTTTACGCTTTTCCCGTTCCTGCTTCAAATCCGCCTTTTTCACCGTGGCCGGCTTATAATCGTCATCCCATTCCTTCTTATTTAGCTTGTAGGTTTTACCCATAGTTATACTTTCCTTATTTTACTATACGAGTTAGAGTCATACCATTTTCCTTGAATGTGACGACCCATGAATAAAATGATGGTCCGTGAGCAATGTTGTGACCCTCTAACAGTTGCCAGTGATGCACCATTTCATGGGCTAGAACCTCCACAAATTGACGCTTCGATCTATATTTTCGATTCATTTTATACAAAACCGTCGGAGCGAATCGAAATAGAGCCCAAACCTTTCTCCTTCTCCTTATATCAAATTCCGATGAAAAAGGCAAGACATTTCCGAACACATTTTCGTTAAGTCTCTGGTACCATTTTTCGCAGTCACTCGGCGTCGGATAAAAGCTTCCCTTTGTGGAATCGCACTCGGAGATTAAAAGATTATTCATCCTCTTTGGAGGTGGGCATACGACCCTGATCATTTACTGGTAATAGTCCCGGAAATGACTCGGCTACCAGCTTATAAGTCAAATTTCTTACGTTTAATTCCTTGAGCATCATATTCATTAAAACTTCTGATTCCTTTGGCTCTAGACTTTCAAGCAGTTGCTCAAATATTTTCACCTTTCTGTCATATCGCAATGTAGGATTAACCTGTTTCGACCCCTCGGTCCAAATATAAATCAGCTTCATAGCGTGATTCATATTCTGGAGAGAAACTCCCGGAATGGTATCCTTTAATGGAGTATAAGGAATTCTTTCCTTAAAGATAAACTGAATAGAAGGGTGGAAAGCCCCCTGCAACACAAACTGTAATGCGGGCGAATCGTTACGGAGTAGAATCTCTTTCTTTCCGTCACGATTACTCGCTTTATCGAATTCCTCAAATATCTCATACATATTTTTCATTATTGTTCTCCATTAGAAATCTTCAACCATACTTATGATATTTCGAAGGCCTGATCCCATAAGGTAGTTGAGAGTTTGTCGTTTTAGAACCTTTTCTTTGGGAACTTCAAATTCGGTGAGAATGGCTTGCTTAATATCGTCGGGAGTCATGGTCAAGTCTATCAGCATTTCATTACGCTTCCAATTTCTGAGCATTTCATTAGTGCAAAATTGCTCATAATCAAGAGCCATCCATTTTTCGACCATCTTACCATTTAGATTTTTCTTACCGACTTTTGTGATAAGGCTATCATCGTTTGATAGAATATTCGGAATACCATCACCGGTAGCACTGGGCTCCCCTCGAATAATATGCTCCTTAAGAAAAGCCTTGGGGTCTTTCTCTCGAATCATGGTCTGTAGAATGGGGGAATATTGAGTGATACCAGGATAGATGGCCAGTTGCTTAAAATCCTTGTCTGAGGATACGATTAGAACGTTCTCGCCCTTTTCAGACAAATGGATGGCCAGAGTCCCAATAATATCATCCGCTTCGGCCCTAGGAACTTCCATTACCTTGTAGGGTAAGAATTCTTTAATCTCTTCTCGAATCTTACCAAAAACCTTGAAAATCATAGGCCAATCGAGAGTACTATTATCTCTGGCCGTTTTCCTCCCCGCCTTGTAGTAGGGGAAATATTCATAACGCCATGATCGGACTGGATCGGCACATAGAATCATGGGCCCCTTCTCCTTACCATACTTAACATTATATGATCGAAGAGTATTGATAATAAGATGGCGGAGGAAATGTTCATTCAAATCCACCGAGGTGCGTTTATTGGAAAACCCAATCTGCACCATCAGTGTGGAAATCATTACGGGATTTAGATCGACTAAAACAGTCATTTTTTATCCTATGAAGGGGAGGCCGACACCGGCGGAAAGCCAGGAAGCATGATCTTGGTGTCTGGATTGAAAGGTTTATAACCAGGTAGACAAACACAATCCGCGGACCAGATTCCATCTGTTCTAATGGGACACATCATTGTATATGATACTACAGTTTCAGGCTTAATGCAATAGATTTCTTTGATTTCATTTGCATTTACCACATTTTGTAAAAGAAGGATGATAAAAATAAAAACGATTGTAGTTATTACTATAATATTAAACGTTCTGTTTTTGGTTAACATCTATGCATACCTCTTTGGTTCTGGGTCCGGCGACGGCTCCTCAGCACTATATCTAAATACAGCTAGAATGAGGTCCTCGATTTGAGGAAGAGTTATTTGAACCTTCCTGCTATACTTATTCAGAGAATAGTTTTCGAATAGTTCATGACACACATTATCATAAACGTTCTGGGCATCTTGCTTTATCTTCATGGCAGATTGCCCCGGTAACACAGGGTTACTGGAGGTATGCCTTATGATTTTGGATGCAGGAAACTGTATTACATTTTCAGACATTACGTTACTCCCAAGATAAGAATCTTTAGAAACCATTCTTAATAAGAACGCTTTTCCAATCAACCTCACCCGTTTCGATTAGATTATCCAAAACCTCAGCCGCCATAGCTGGTGTTACTTTATTGGAAATATCAATATTATCTATAAATAATGGGTAGAAAAGCTGCTGCCCCGCCCTCGCGCCGACACCCAAGGCCAACTCCGCCTCCGTCGGGTCGTAGTGATCTACTACTAGTCCTAGTGTCTCTATAGGAACGCCAGAAAATAGCACATTGGTCCAACCACCAATACAACAAACTGTATCACATTTAAGTGAGGATGTATCAATAATCGAATCCTCATTCTTATTAATTTTGTGATGCCAAGAAAGCATATTGAACCCTAGGGTATTCTTATCCGCCCCGGCATCCGTGGATAGAGACTTCAACTTGGCTGATAGAATCTTGATATTCTCGATATTCAGTGTCATTTACTTACCTCAAATGTTGAAAATCACTCGGTACTGATAGGTTACTTACATACTGGTGCGGGGTGTATCATCAAGGAGTGCGGACATATCCTGTAACATGGCCGAGACGTTATTCCAGACAATCCCGGTCGGAAGGCAATTCTCAACTTCATGCCGGATATGACCGGTAAGGGTGTCGAGTGCCGCCAATCGATCACTCATACGCTCTAGAGCCTCGGATAAGAGGTTAATGTCGCGGAGAAGCTGGGCTTCAATAGTTTTTGTCTTAGCTTTCATTGGTCGGATCCTTGGTGTGGTGAAGAGTATTCGAAGGCGAGCAGCCGGCGGTGGTTCCAACTTACCGACAGGGGCCCTCGGGTGACGAGGTAGTCGGCCGCCGAGGACGCGGTGTCTGTCCGGGCATATTCAGCAAGTGTCTCGAATTGGTGCTGCCCTTTACCCTCTGAGGCTGCGGCGCGGTTGCATACCTCATCAAGGCGCCGCTCTCGCGCCGCGTCGATACGCTTGCCGAGCGCACTGGCGGCACGCTCTCTGACGCCCGACAGCCAGGTGATGGCTTCATCCAAGTTCATACCGGTGACGCAATTTGCACACTCCATGACATGACTCCTGCACAATCTTCCGCGAGCACCTAAATGTGCCTGGGCGGCCGCCTTGGCGGCTTCGGTGGATATCGCGTCTCCACCGGCGACGCCGGTTTCATCATCTGCGTCGTGAGGGGTGAATGACCACCCAAATTCGCCGTCGCTCCACTCAATCGCTTCATAGCGACCGATGACACTGAAGGCTGAAAACCTTTCCCATTTGTCGTCTCGGCGGGATTCTATCCACACCAGCAGATTCACCATCGTGTCGGCCGAGCCCGAACGTTGGTCAGCACCGAGGGCGACGATGCGGTCCGCGGCTTCCTCGAAGTATCGGGCGTCAGTCCGCGCGGTTTCGGTCCCTTCACCGCGAGCCAAGCCTGCCCTTTCGCGAAGCTCGGCGCACAATTCAGCGTCACGTCCATTCACAGGAATGTTACTCATCGCTCTTGTCCTCATAATCGGCCTCATGACCGGCGAGCCCGCCGGCTGTGATCCACGCGGCGAATTTCTCCGGCGATCCAGAGGGTTTTCAGTTCGGGGGTCATGTTGTTTCCTCACAGGTGATCAGGCGATCGCCTTTAACGGCAATGCCAATAAAAATTAGGTAGTCGAGTAGCCCCGCTATATCGTTCTTGTGGGACATGTAGCCGTCTTTAATGATGTTTGGACCACGGATCATGAAAACCGGAGCGCCGTCGGCCGACCGGACTTCCGCGGAGAATATGCCGCGCTTGTCATGCTTGCCGTAGTACTCGAAAACCGCAGCGGCCGCCGCTTCAGGCTTTGTCTTAGCTTTCATTGGTCGGCTCCTTCGTGGCGACAAGGGCGGCGCGAGCACGTTTGTACTCGGCCTGCATATCCTCAAGAGCAGTGCCGTAGGTGTGGCGCCTCGCTTTTTCGAGGACGGCCATCGTGCCTTCCAGCGCATCCGTAAGCGCCTTGATCCGCTCTGCGTCCGCTGCCCGATGGGCGAGCAGGAGATTGAAGTCGCGGATGAGACGTCCAAACGCAATTCGGGTGTAGTCTCCGACACCCGGCCCTCCGACCTGATTGTCATTTTCCAGCGCCCATGCCCATCCGCGGCGTTCCTCCGCTGTCGTTTTCAGCCCATCCACCGGAGCCGTGAGGCGGCCGACCACGCGCTGGAGCGCGTCGAGGCGGTCGGCGGCTTCATAATTGGTGGCGCGCGAGGGGGAGATATCGCCATCCCGCAGCCGTTTACTTAGGTTCTGGTCGTACATGACTTGTCCTTCTTGGGTGCGAGGGGAGGGCGCCTTCGACCTGGTATGGGAAGAGGTCAATCATCCCCACCCCATGTGGTCTGTGCGTCGGTGGAACAGACCGCGACCCGTCCCCGCCTCTTTTTGGTCTGTTCAGCGCGAGTACCGAGCCTTGCATCGAAACCTTCAGGCTTGTCGGCATCGGTAGCAACGCGGCAGCCCATACGCACATCATGGCCGCTATCACCCGCGCAGAGGGAGCAGGCGGGGCTACCCCCGAAGTCCTCCCGCTGCACGCTGCTAAATCCGCATTCCGGGCACTCGAAATAAATGAAGTCGTTCATTTGTGCCTCCGCGTTCATTAGTCGTCTCCTTGGTTATGGGGAATTATGGGAAGGGCGCGAATAAATCGGAGATACGCTGCTCGGCGCTCCGCCTGCGGCGCGCTCTCACGCTTCGTGTCGGGATGGACCACGCGACCCATCTCTATCGCGTTGGCGAACCAACCGAACAACCAGTCGGCGTCCATATCGCTATAGCCGAGATTGATCGCCGTCTGACGGAACTCAGACGCCCATCGTGAGGCATCCGCACCCCATGGCTCTTCGCGGTTCATGACAACACCGTCACCAAAGAGGACACGGGGGCCACACACATCCCCTCGCGAAGGACGCCGTATACCCGAGTATCCCCCAGGCAAGCTTCCTCGCCGCGGAGGAGGAGCACTTCGTAATCCTCCCGGCGAGAGCCCCACGTCACACGGTCGCCGACCTGGATCGGCCGCGGCGTGAGAGTGCCGGCGTCGAGATCCCCATTCGCCAGAAGGACACCATTGCCTTTGCTGCCGAGGACCTGGCAACACCACAGGCTCGACGGCTTGATCTCCCCGGAGACGTCCTCGATTACCCGGACCGTCAACGTGATCTCATCCCCGGAGTTATACTGCCTCGATGCGCGGTTCATGACAACACCTTCGTCAAAGAGGACACGGGGGCTACAATCATCCCTCCGTGAGGGACGCCGTATAAACTCCGGTCATTCGCCAGGCAAGCATCTCCTCCCCGGAGGAGTAGCACTTCGTAATCTACCAGGCGGCTCGTACCCCACGTCACACGGTCGCCGACCTGGATCGGCCGTGGCGTGAGAGTGCCGGCGTCGAGATCCGCGCTCGCCAGAAGGACACCATTGCCTTTGCTGCCGAGGACCTGGCAACACCACAGGCTCGACGGCTTGATCTCCTCGTGCTTCCAGACGTCCTCGATTACCCGGACCGTCAACGTGATCTCATCCCCGGAGTTATACTGCCTCGATGCGCGGTTCATGACAACACCGCCACCAAAGAGGACACGGGAACCACAAGCATCTTGTTGCGGAAAACCTCGCGGGAATCCCTCCCCCGGCCATCCGCCAGACAAGCTTCCTCGCCGCAGATGGCGATCACCTCATAATCTAAAACCCGGCCGCCCCACGTCACACGGTCGCCGACCTGGATCGGCCGTGGCATGAGAGTGCCTGCGTCAAGCTCGGCTGATGTGAGGTACCAATTGCCCTTGGAACCGGCGGCGGCCACATACGCGCCCTTTGGGGGAACGGTCTCGGTTACCCGAACCGTCAGCATGATCTTGTCCCCGACCTCATACGGCCTCGGGCTCTGGGTCTGGGTCTGGGTCTTGAAGATTTCATCATTCATTAGTCGTCTCCTTGGTTATGGGGAATTATGGGAAGGGCGCGGATCAGACCGCGATTCATCATATGACCAGCCCAATGATCATGCCGACCATCGAGCCGGCGACGACGATGGCGAGGGCGCCGACCAGGCCGATGAGGAAGCCGGTGCGATATTCAGGGAAGCCATCCCCTTCACCCTGCTTTCTGGTGTCGGCCTCACCGCGGCCGAATTTTGACGGTGCCTAGTTTCCATTGGTCAGCGCCTTGGTGGTGACCTGGCCATCGCGCGACCGCCATTCAAT
>Ga0209702_10007567_pt1 | contig 13203 bp, 1 predicted proteins | sample FRY01_FD_187210 | JGI IMG/M metagenome (GOLD analysis project Ga0209702, IMG submission 187210) | Freshwater microbial communities from Lake Fryxell liftoff mats and glacier meltwater in Antarctica - FRY-01 (SPAdes) (version 2) | ecosystem: Environmental > Aquatic > Freshwater > Ice > Glacier... | reverse complement strand
GTGCTCGCCCACAACGAGGCTCCAAAGCCCTTCATCTGGACGGCAAGTGCTCGTGACATTCTGGAAAAAGTCATGCGGGCGAAAGCAAAACTCAAAACAGTTCAAACAGCGTGAAACACTACACTAGGGCGGCGGGCGAACTAGCCACCAGCGTCATCAACAACACCGGCGTGATCGAAGCGCGCACGCTCTCCAACGTCAACGGCGTCATTCGCTTGGATGGTGGCAACGAAGGCACCGTTCTCGTCAGCGGCACGCTAGACGCTTCCGGGCGTAATCCCTTTGAGACTGGCGGCCGCATCGAGGTGCTCGGCCAGTTCGTCGGTCTCTCTGGTGCCGCCAAGCTCGACGCCTCGGGCGATGCCGGTGGCGGCACGGTGCTGGTGGGCGGCGACTACCTGGGCAACAACCCCGGCATTCAAAATGCCTTCCGCACTTATGTTGGCAAGGATGTACAAATCAATGCCAACGCCATCACCAATGGCGACGGCGGCAGGGTGATCGTGTGGGCGGATGACGTGACCCGTTATTACGGCAACATTTCGACGAAGGGCGGGGCGGTTTCTGGCAATGGTGGCTTTGCTGAGGTTTCCGGCAAAGGGTCTCTGGTTTTCGAAGGTACGGCCGACCTGAGTGCACCACACGGGGCGGTCGGCACCCTGCTGCTCGACCCGAAGAACATTACCGTAAGCAGCGCAGATCCGGGCAGCGCCACCAGCCAGACTACTGCGGCCGCCCTCGATCAGTTTTCGGACAACTCGGCGCAAACCTCCTGGATAACGCCTGCGAATCTCGTCACTTTGTTAAATGCCGCAAATGTCACGCTCCAAGCGAACAACGATCTTACGTTTACTGATGCCGTCACCGCGGGTTCTGGAACTTCATTCCTGACGCTCCACGCCGGGCGCAGCATGCTCATCAATGCGAACATAAGCCTTAGGGGCGAATTCCGCGCAACGCTGAACGATGCGGGTGCCACCGCCGGCGATCGTGACTCCGGCGCGGCGGCCTTCACCATGGCCGCCGGGACGACGATCAGCACCGCGACCAACAACAATAACATCACCATCACGATGGCCACCGGACCGGGCGGAAAGGACTCCGGCGACATCACGCTGGCCAATCTCAATGCCGGCGCGGGCCACGTCGAGGTCAATAACCTCGGCGTAACGCCCGGCAGCGACATCCTCCGGGCCAGTGAGACCCAGTTGATCACGGCCGCATCCGCCGCGTTTAATGTGAGCAATAGCGCGAACACCGGCGGAGCGATAGGCGCTTCTGGATCTCCGATTCGTGTGACGGTAACGAACCTTGAAGCCCGGTCGCAAGGTGGAGGAGCGTTCTTCAACTCTCCCGCTCAAGGCGTGACCATCGGCGGCGCAAATCTCGGCAGTCTGACCGGGATCTCGACAGTGAGCGGCGGCAATATAGAAGTGGTTGCCGCCGCTGGCAACATCACGCTAATTGAGGCCATCTCCGCCGCTGGCTCCATCAGCATCACCAGCGGCAACGGCAACATCAGCCTCAACGCCAACCTGACCAGTACCCTGGCAGGCGCGGCCATTCTGGCCAAGGCCAGCGGCAACATCACCAGCACCGCCAGCCGGAGCTTTCAGACCAACAACGGCGACTTGATTTTGTGGAGCGACAGCGATGCCACAGGCGGTGGCCACATCGCGCTGGGTAACTCCAACACCCTGAACAGCGTCAACGGCTTGACCGCCAGCAACCTGAGTGGCGGTGGCCGCATCGTGCTGGCCGGCGGCGCCGACGGCAACAGCGACGGTGTGCCCGATGGCTCCGCGCTGAGTACGACCGTGCACGGCATCTCGCTGGGTACCACCAACGCCAGCAGCACCACCCTGCGCTCGGGCGGTGGTGATATCACGGTCAGGGGCAGTACCACGACCACTTCATCTACGGGCGACGTCGTTTTCCACGGCGTCAACGTGTGGGGAGCAGCCACCATCGACGCCGGGCAAGGGGCGATCAGCATCACCGGTGAGAGCCTCGACTCGTATGGCGTCGAGTTCAGCCGGGGTAGCTCGGCGGCCACCACGATCACCTCGGCCAAGACCAGCGGCAGCGCGATTGCCATCACCGGCATCACCACCGCGGCCCAGGCCCACGGCCTGGTGTTTGATAACGACGCGGTGGAAAACATCTTGGCCACCGGCGGCGGCGACATTGCGCTCAACGGCACCGCTACCGGCAACGACTACGGCATCTTCCTGCAAGCTACCAATGTGCTGGCGTCCACTGGAAGCATCACGCTCAACGGCGGCAGCGGCGGCGTCTATGTGGCATCGGCCAGCACCCTGGGCAGCAAGTCCGGCAGCAGCATCACCAGCAGTTCGAGCGACATCACGGTTACCGGTAACCGTGTTGCGGCGGCCAGCAATGGCAGTTTTCAGGTCAACACAACCGGCGCCTTTACCTACGAGCCTTTCAATTCGGCATGGAACAGCGCCGTCGTCGGCGGAACCCTTAACGTCGTTGGAACGCTCAGCGGCGTTAACTTCGTGGGGGGGAGCGATGTGCCCTGGCTGACCTTGGGCAGCATCAGCACCTTGGGTGGACTGACTTTCGGTAAGTCTGGCAACACCTCCGGCATTGCGATCGACAGCGCCCTGTCGGTGGCCGGGCCGATCAACATTTATGGCGGCAATATCGCCGTCAACGCTGCGCTCTCCGCGGCCGGTAACATCCTGCTGCAAGGAGACATCGGCAGCTTTTTGACCCAGAACTCGATCGGCGTGAATGTCGCCGCTGCGGTGACCACCAGCAGCAACGGCAACATCACGATCAATGGTCGCGGCGGCAGCGGTACGGGCTATAGTTTTACCCACGGCGTTCAAATTGCGAACCTTGTCTCTGCAGGCGGCACCGGGGCGGTCAATATCACTGGCTACGGCGGTCTCGCCGTCAATGGCACCACCGCGCAAGACCACGGCATCGTGATTACAACTGCGAGTGGCCAGGTTAAATCCAGCGGGGGTAATGTGACTTTGGCGGGCTTCGCAGGGGGTGCTGGCACAGGCGGCGCCAACCAGGGCCTTGCCATCGTCAACGGCGCTGAAGTGTCTGCTGCGGGTGCGGGCAGTGTCAGCCTGACAGGCACCGGCGGTGTCACAGCCGCGACGGGCAATTTGGGCGTGATCATTTTGAACGGCATCAAAATTTTTACCGCAGGCGGTGCCATTGGCATTACCGGGAACGCTGGCACAGCGGGCGGTTTTAATAATTACGGCGTCATCATGCAGTCGTCCACCATTGGCAGTGCCAGTTCGGGTGCCATCACCTTGAATGGCTCTGGATCTGGCACAGGGACCGGCAGCGAAGGCATTGATCTGTCCAGCACCATGGTTTTAGGCGCGGCGGGTTATGCGGGCAACATGACCCTGAACGCCAATTCGATATCCGTAGCCGCCACCACGGTCACCAGCACCGGCGCGCTGACGGTGCAGCCCATCGGCACCAGCTTTAGCAGTGCGCTGACGTGGCCCCTGTCTGGCTTGACGCTCACCAGTGGTCTTACCGGCCTGACTCTGGGCAAGGCGGGCAACACCGCCAACATCACGGTGGCCAGCGCCCAAACCGTGGTCGGGCCAATAAACATTTACGGCGGCAACATCGCGCTCAACGCCGCCCTGACCACCACCGGCTCGGCCAACACGGTGACTGTGACCGCATCGGGCGACATCACCCCCGGCGGCAATATCACTGCGCCCGGCGGCATTAGCTTGCTGGCCAAGGGCAGCATCCGCAACGCTGCCGGGTACACCTTCACCAGCACCAACACGCCCATTTTGTTTGCATCAGACACCGACCTCTCGGGTGGCGGGCAAATTTGGCTGCAGGGTTTGTCGACCTTTAACTCCGCAGGGGGCAACGTGACCTTGGCCGGCGGCAGCTTGACCGGTAGCGGCTATGCCCAGGGCTATATCGATGGCAATGCCGAAGGCCTGCGTTTTACTGGCCTCACCATCAATTCAGGCGGCGGCAATGTCGCGCTGCGGGGCAAGTCGTTTGCCGGCGCGGTCAGCAACGGCTTTGACGCTTGGGGGGTAGCTGCATGGGGCGGCAATTTGGACATTAATAGCGGTGCAGGCACGGTGCTGATCGATGGCATAGGCCAATCCACGAATGGTTTCAACACAGGCGTGATGGTCAGTGGCAACACCATCATCACATCGAGCAATACCACGGCCAGTGCCATCACCATCACCGGCAATGCTTCGGCGGCATCGGGGCTAACCGACAACAACGGCCCGGTTGGCATTGATTTAAGCGGCACGGCCAACAGCATTACCGCCACGGGTGTAGGCGGCGGCATCACCATGACCGGCACGCGCAACAGCACCAGCACGTTTGACATGATTTTCCGGGGTGGCAATATTTTGGCCAATGGCGGTGCTATCAATATCGGTAGCACCGGCACCGGCGGCACCTTATTTACCGACAATTCGCCCACCATCGGCGGCAAGGCCGCCACTTCGGTACCGACCAGCAGCAGCCCGGTCAACATCACGTTTGACAACTACAACTTTGGGGGTGAGGACGTCGGTATTGCAACCACAGGCGCATTCACCTGGCAATCGCTCAGTACCAGCTTTGGGGCGGCCGTCAGCGCCAGCTTTTTCAACTTCAGCGGCGCCACGCTCGGCGGCCTGACGATAGGCAAGGCGGGCAATACAGCAAACATCGACATCAACAGCGCCCAAACCGTCGCCGGGCCTATCAGCATTTATGGCGGCAATATAGCGCTCAACGCCAACCTGACCACCACCGCGGCCGGTGCGGCCATTCTGGCCAAGGCCAGTGGTGCCATCACGCAGGCAGCCAACGTCAGCATCACCACCAATGGCGGCAACGTCACGGGATGGGCCAATGCCACCGCCAGCAACGGCGTGGGCGGCATCTTTCTGAACCCCGGCGCCAGCATCAGCAGCGGCGGCGGCCACATCGTGCTGGCCGGTGGGCTGGATGACAACGCCGATGGCGTGCCCGATGGTTTTGCCTGGGGCAACACCAACACCGGCATGGGCGCGGTAGCCTTTGGCCCCAGCGGTGGCAGTGGCACCGTGGTGACCCTCAACAGCAGCGGCGGCGACATCACGGTGCGCGGCCAGACGGCGGGCGCCAACCTGCAGCCAGGCATCAGCAGCCAATCCAGGCTCAAGATCGATGCAGGCGCCGGCCGGGTCAGCATGACCGGCCAGTCGACGTCCGGGCATGGCATTGAGCTGGCGGTCAGCGTGGCGCCAGACCTGGCCATCCGTTCCAGTTACAGCGGCAACGCCGGAGCGGCCATCTCGCTGGTGGGCAGCACCACGGCGGCGGGCAAGGTAGGCCTGATGCCCGGTCTGCAGACGGGCGGGGGGGTGTTGATCCAGGCCGAAGGCACGGCGGGCATCACGCTGTCGGGCACCAGCCCGCACGAAGGCTTTGTGCTGGGCACGGGCACACGCCAGATCGTCGCCGCCTCGGGCGGCATCAGCATCTTGGGAACGGGCACCACCAGCGGCCTGAAGTTGCTGGGCGCCACGGCCATTGGCAGTGCCAGCAGTGGCAGCGCGGTGCAGGGCATCACACCGTTGGCGGGCCTGTCGGCCAGCGATGTCTCCCTGCTGGGCAACACCCTAGCCTGGTCTGGCAGCAATGCCGTGGTGTCGACCTCCGGCAACGTGGTGATCGAGTCGCCTGCGGCCAATGCCAGTTTTGATGCCGCCGTGTCCACCAGCGGGCTGGCGATCAACAACGCCAGCAGCATCCGCATTGGCAAGACCACCAACACACGCGATGTCACGGTTGCAAATGCACTCAGTGCGGCCGGGCCGATCAATATTTACGGTGGCAACATCGCCATCAACGCCAACCTGACCAGCACTTTAGCGAATGCCGCCATTCTGGCCAAGGCCAGCGGCAACATCACCGGCGCGGCGAGCACCGCCGTGCAAACCAACGGCGGTGCCATCACGCTGTGGTCAGACTCTGACGTCAGCGGCCAGGGCTTTATCAGCCTGGGTGCGGGCTTCAGCCTGGACGCACGCACACAGGTGCAACGCACAGCAAACGACACTTCCACCACAGCCACTGGCGGCGGCGGCGTCACACTGTCCGGTGATCTCGTGATCGACGGCACCAGTGTGGCTGGTCTCACGGTTTACTCCGGGGGCGGCGACGTGTTGTTCGGTGGGTTAGTCAACTCCGGCACGGCGGTATCGCCGTTGACTGTCAACGCCGGCGCCGGCGCTGTTACCTTCAATGCCGCCGTGGGCGCCACGAAGGAGTTGGCGAACCTGACTGTGAGCGCTGGCGGTGCCAACCTTGCGGCCAATGTGACCACAAACGGCGCCCAGCTCTACAACGCGCCGGTCACGCTCATGAACGATGTGGCCGTGACGGCCACCAATGTGACGTTCAACGGTACGGTGGATTCCGACAGCGCCAGCACGCCAAGGCAGCTGAGCGCCTTCATCCGGCCCGGCACTCAGTACTACTGGGTGGACTGGACCAGCTGGAACGCGGCGACCAATACCGCCACCGGCACAATCACCACGGCCACAGGCACGGTGACGGTGACCTACACCAACCCCCAAGGCATCGCCGGCATCCAGATCAGTGGGGGTACCAACTACTGGACCTCTACTACCTCGGTGTCGCCATGCCAGCACGCTGGTGGCCAATGCCCCCGTTACCACCGACATTATTCGGTTGCAATACCAGGGTTCGCAAACCCTGAGTTTTAGCGAATCGGTCGAAAACTTGGCCTTTGCCTTTGTCAGCCTCAACGGCAACGGCTACAGCTTCAACAACGACTTCACCATCGCCAGCTACGCGGGCTCCAATGTGGGTGGTCTGGGCACGGCAGGCAATGGCTTCTTTGGTAATGGCACCGTCATAAAAGCCGTGGTCGGAGCCGAGTACCAGCTTAATTACACCGCCTCCGCCTTGGGTACCGAGCCGCAAGGCACGATTCGTTTTGAGCGTTCGTTCTCTACCGTGTCGTGGCAAAGCCAGAGCAATGAGGACTGGAATGGCTTCACGGTCGGTATTCCAACCACCTCGGCAGCGGTGGGTAAGCTAGTGCTCAACGGTTTGGTGGGCAATGGTGCCGCCCTGGGCGCGGTGGCCATCACCGGTGGCCTGGATCTCAACGCCGCCATTAGCAACGCCGCCTCGCTGTCGGTGACATCCGTGTCCGATCTGGGTGCAAGCATCACCACGTCTGGCAATCAGGCCTTCACCAGCAGCTTGAGCCTCTCAACCAACGCCAGTTTGACCACCACGGCCAGCGGCAATGTGAGCTTCGGCGACACGGTTAATGGTGCCAGAAACCTGACCGTAGCCACCAATGGCACAGGCTCCGCAGCATTCACGGGCACGGTGGGTGGCAGCACTGCGCTGCAAAACCTGTCGGTGACTACCGACACGGGTACGGTGACGCTGGCCAGCGTCACCGCCGCCAACCTGACAGTAGCGTCGAACGGCTTTACCGCCAGCGCCACGGCCAGCAACAAAACTTACGACGGCAACGCCGACGCCACCCTCAGCGCGACCAGCATGAGCGGCCTGACCCTGCAAAGCGGGAGCAACCTCTCGGTAGTGAAACCTACGACGGGTAGCTTTGCCAACGCGAATGCGGGCACCGGCAAAGCCGTTACCAGCAACGCTTTTAGCATCACAGGCTACAACGGCGTCCTGGCCAGCGATCTGCTCGAAGGCAGCACTGCGTTGACTGCCACCACCAGTGCCAACATCACCACGAAAGCCCTGACCATCACCGGCATGGCCGCCACCTCTCGCGTGTATGACGGCACCTCGGTAGCCGCCCTGACTGGCGGCACCCTGAGCGGTTTGATTAGTGGAGAAACGCTGAGCTTCTCAGGCCAGAGCGGCGCGTTTGCCGATAAGAACGTCGGCGCCGCCAAAGCGGTCACCGTGAGTGGTACCGCTTTGGCGGACGGCACCGGCCTTGCCAGCAACTACAGCATCACCAACCCGACAGGCCTGACGGCCAGCATCACGGCCAAAGCCCTGACCGTCACCGCCACCGGCACCAACAAGGTGTATGACGGCTTGACCACCGATGTGGTGAGCCTGGCCGACGACCGCGTTAGCGGGGACGTGCTGACCCTGGCCAACACCGCCGCCAACTTCGCCGACAAGAACGTCGGCACGGCAAAGACGGTGAGCGTGACCGGCATCGGCGTCACCGGTACGGACGCTGGCAACTACAGCATCGCAAGCACCGCGACGACCACCGCCGACATCACCGCCCAAGCACTCACACTTGCCGCCAGCCGTGCCTACGACGGCACCGCCGCACTGGGCACGGTCACCTTGGGTGGCTTTGTGGGCACCGAGACTTTGAACTACAGCGCAGCCACTGCCAACGATGCCCACGTGGCTACTTTGGGCAAATACGTGAATGCGATCACGCTGGCCGATGGCAGCAACGGTGGCGTGGTGGGCAACTACCTGCTGCCCAGCCTGACTGCGGCCAGCGCCAGCAACACGGTGAGCTTCAGCGCGGTAACGCTGACGCCCACGATCAGCAACACCGGCGTCACCAAGGTGTATGACGGCACAAGCAATGCGCCAGCCAGCTTTACACCCACCTACACCTTTAGCGGGTTGGTAAGCGGCGACACCGCTGCCACGCTGACCTCTACCAGCGTGGCGTATGACTCGAAGGACGTTGCAGTCGCCAGCCTGGTTACCGTCTCGGGCTTGGCGCTGTCTGCCGTCACTGGCAGCAACAGCTCACAGACAACAGACTATGTGCTCAGCGGCAGCAGCAAGACGGTGGGGGCGGCTATAACGCCTGCGTCGTTGACGGTGCGGACCAATAACGATGCAAACCTCTTTACCCAAGGTGTGACTGGCACAGCCGCTTTTAACGGCGTGAGTTACAGCGGTTTTGTGAATGGCGAGAGCACCGGGGTGCTAGGCGGCACGCTGGCCATTGCCCGCACGGGTACGCAGACGGATGCCGCTATGTACAGTGGCGTATTGGCTGCGTCGGGCCTGAGCGCGACCAACTACGCCATCACCTACGCTACCGGCGACTACACCATCGTTCCTGCCAATCAGTTACTGCTGAAGGTGACCAACGTCAGCACGTCTTACGGGACTGGGCCAAGCTACAGCGTTGCGAGTGCCCAATACCTGACAAATGACTTAACGACCATCAGTTCACCGACCGTGACCAGCAACGGTGGCAACAGCTTTACCGTGGACGGAGTGACCTTTGCCGTGGCAGCCAGTGGCACCACCACCAGCACGTCATTACAAACCGTGGTTGGCAACTACCAGTTGGCTGGCGCTGGCACGGCGGGCACGACCGCCAATTTCAGCAACAACCTGGTGGTGGTGGGTTCGCTCAGCGTAGCCCAAAAGGGCATCACCGCCAGCGCCAGCAGCGGCGTGAGCAAAACCTACGACGGCAACACCAGCATGACCGGTGTTACCTTGGACCTGACGGGCAAGGAAGTCAACGGCGCGCTAACGGACTCAGTCACCGTCAGCGGCACGGGTGCGTTCAGCAGCGCCGATGTGAGTCGCATTGGCGGCGTTGTGCAGGCAGATAAGAGTTACACCATCTCTAACCTGGTGCTGGGCGGCACCGATGGGGGTAACTACTTTCTGTCAGGCGGCAGCAACTTGAGCGGCAGCAACGGGCAAATCAACGCCATGTCGCTGACCGCAAGCTGGGCTGCGCAAAACAAAACCTACGACGGCACCACCGCCGCTGTGGCAACGGTAGCCAGCGACAACCGCATTGCGGGCGACACGCTGACATTCACCAACACGGCGGTGTTTGACACCAAGAATTTTGGCACCGGTACAACGGTGAACATCAGCGGCATTACCTTGGGTGGCGCACAGGCAGGCAACTACGACCTGGCAGCCACCACCGGCAACACCACCGCCAACATTGATAAGGCCAACCTGGCACTGGCGGCGGTGACCGACACCAAAACCTATGATGCAGGTGTAACTTCCACCGGCGTGGTGTCCATCACCGGCAAGGCTGCGTCTGACACCGTGACCGCATCGCAGCAATTCGCCTCCAAGAATGCCCTGGGCGGTGGCGGCAGCACCTTGCAGGTGGCAACTGGCTACACCATTCTTGACGGCGGCAGTGTTGACATGAGTGGCAACTACACCATTACCGACAGCGGCACGGCCAGCGGCACCATCAACAAGAAAGACATTACCGTGTCAGTGGGTGGTGGCATCAGCAAGACCTACGACGGCAATACGTCAATGACCGGCGTTTCACTGGCGATGACGGGCAATCTGGATAGCACCAACCTGACGGTCAGTGGCTCGGGCTCGTTTAACGATGCCAACGCCGGCATTGGCAACCGCGCCTACACCTTGGCCGGTCTGGCGCTCAGTGGTTCAGAGGCGGGCAACTATGCGTTGGCAGGCGGCGCGACCAGTTTTGCCGGCACCGACGGCACGATTAACCAGCGCACGGTGACGCTTGCGGCCAGCAAAACCTACGACGGCAGCAACGCCTTGGACAGCTTTGTCACGCTGGGCAACCTGGCAAGCGGTCAAGCGCTCACCTACAGCAGCGCAACGGCCAACAGCAAAAACGTAGGCGCGAGCAACTACATCTCCGCCATCACCCTGGCTGACGGCGCTGGTGGTGCGGCCAGCAACTACGTGTTGCCTACCTTGGATGCGAGCAATGCGGCCGCCACCATCAGCCAAGCTGCACTGGGTGTGACGGCGAACTTCGTGACTAAAACCTACGACGGCAGCACCACGGCCACTGGCACCGGCAGCGTCGCCGCGCTGGCCGGCACTGACAGCGTCAACCTCTCCGGTAGCCAATCCTTCACCGACAAGAACGTCGGCAGCACCAACAAGACCGTCACCGCCAGTGGCGTGACGATCAAGGACAGCGCTGGCGCCGACATGACCGGCAACTACGCCATCACCTACACCGACAACGCGGTCAGCACCATCAGCCAAGCCGCACTGGGTGTCACGGCGAACTTCGTGACTAAAACCTACGACGGCAGCACCACGGCCACTGGCACCGGCAGCGTCGGCACGCTGGCCGGCACTGACAGCGTCAACCTCTCCGGTAGCCAGGCCTTCACCGACAAAAACGTCGGCAGCACCAACAAGACCGTCACCGCCAGTGGCGTGACGATCCAAGACAGCGCTGGCGCTGACATGACGGGCAACTACGCCATCAGCTACACCGACAACGCGGTCAGCACCATCAGCCAAGCCGCACTGGGTGTCACAGCGAACTTCGTGACTAAAACCTACGACGGCAGCACCACGGCCACTGGTACCGGCAGCGTCGCCGCGCTGGCCGGCACTGACAGCGTCAACCGCTCCGGTAGCCAGGCCTTCACCGACAAAAACGTCGGCAGCACCAACCGAACCGTCACCGCCAGTGGCGTGACGATCCAAGACAGCGTTGGCGCTGACATGACGGGCAACTACGCCATCAGCTACACCGACAACACGGTCAGCACCATCAGCCAAGCCGCACTGGGTGTGACGGCGAACCTCGTGACTAAAACCTACGACGGCAGCACCACGGCCACTGGCACCGGCAGCGTCGGCACGCTGGCCGGCACTGACAGCGTCAACCTCTCCGGTAGCCAGGCCTTCACCGACAAGAACGTCGGCAGCACCAACAAGACCGTCACCGCCAGTGGCGTGACGATCCAAGACAGCGTTGGCGCTGACATGACGGGCAACTACGCCATCAGCTACACCGACAACACGGTCAGCACCATCAGTCAAAAGGCACTCACCATCAGCGGAATCACCGCGACCAGCAAGATCTACGACGGCAACGCCGTGGCCACCGTCAGCACCGCTGGCGTGAGCACCAGCGTGCTGGAAGTCGGCGGTATGGTGGCGGGTGACAACCTGACTGTGTCCGCCAGTGGCAACTTCCGTAACGCCGGTAATACGGCGGACGACAAGAACGCCGCCAACGGCAAGACGGTGGCCCTCACCAGCAGCTATGGCGGCACGGACGTTGGCAATTACAGCTTCACCGACCAAAGCACTACCAGCGCCAACATCACCGCCAAGGCCCTGACCGTGACTGCCACCGGCACCAACAAAGTCTATGACGGCTTGACCACCGATGTGGTGAGCCTGGCCGACGACCGCATCACCAACGATGTGCTGATCCTGGCCAACGCCGCCGCCAACTTCGCCGACAAGAACGTCGGCACGACCAAGGCAGTGAGCGTCACCGGCATCGGCGTCACCGGCACCGATGCAGGCAACTACAGCTTCAACACCACGGCTGCAACGACGGCTGACATCACCGCCAGAGCCCTGACCGTCACCGCCACCGGCACCAACAAAGTCTATGACGGCTTAACCACCGATGCCGTGACCCTGGCTGACGACCGCATCACCAACGATGTGCTGACCCTGGCCAACACCGCCGCCAACTTCGCCGACAAGAACGTCGGCACGGCCAAGGCAGTGAGCGTGACCGGCATCGGCGTCACCGGCCTTGACGCGGGCAACTACAGCTTCAACACCACGGCCAGCACGACAGCAAGCATCAGCCAAGCCGCACTGGGTGTCACGGCGAACTTCGTGACTAAAACCTACGACGGCGCCACCACGGCCACCGGCTCCGGCAGCGTCGGCACTCTGGCCGGCACTGACAGCGTCAACGTCACTGGTAGCCAGGCCTTCACCGACAAAAACGTCGGCAGCACCAACCGAACCGTCACCGCCAGTGGCGTGACGATCAAGGACAGCGGTGGCGCTGACATGACGGGCAACTACGCCATCACCTACACCGACAACACAGCCAGCACCATCAGCCAAAAGGCACTCACCATTTCCGGCATCACCGCTGCCAGCAAGACCTACGACGGCAACGCCGTGGCCACCGTCAGCACCGCTGGCGTGAGCACCAGCGTGCTGGAAACCGGCGGTATGGTGGCGGGTGACAACCTGACTGTGTCCGCCAGTGGCAACTTCCGTAACGCCGGTAATACGGCGGACGACAAGAACGCCGCCAACGGCAAGACGGTGGCCCTCACCAGCAGCTATTGTAGCGTTGCATATATATTGAACTATTTATATAATGGCCACTCTGAAGCTGAAGATTTCAGTTTCGAGGGACCCATGATGAAAAAGCGCAGAGTAGTTGTCGAGTTTGGCAAAGATGATCTGGAGACATTG
>Ga0209702_10007566_pt1 | contig 13205 bp, 10 predicted proteins | sample FRY01_FD_187210 | JGI IMG/M metagenome (GOLD analysis project Ga0209702, IMG submission 187210) | Freshwater microbial communities from Lake Fryxell liftoff mats and glacier meltwater in Antarctica - FRY-01 (SPAdes) (version 2) | ecosystem: Environmental > Aquatic > Freshwater > Ice > Glacier... | reverse complement strand
TGTCACCACCGGGCCACAAGAAGTCATCAACGCCTTCGGTGGCAGTAACGATCTACTGCCAGCAATGATCACGCGGTTGGTTATCCCGGTCGCGATCGGTGTTGGCATCGCGGCGGTGATCGTGATCACCCACCGGCGCGGCACCCGCAGTCAACGCTCCCTACGCAAACGCTTCCTACACGCGGAAGGCTGGACGCGGCGGCGGCGCGATAACCCCAACTCCCCCAAAGGCATCCGCAACCGACTGCACTTCCTTCTCCCCAACTCACCTGGCGCGTGCATTGACGACGCATCCGTCCTACTGGGAACCGATGCTTCCGGTAAACCACTACTACTGACCTGTGATGAATCCATGCTGATCATCGGGCCACCAGGATCAGGGAAAGACCGACGGGTCGCCGCCCCCCTGGCGGCGGCGTGGCCAGGGCCAGCGCTGATCACCTCAACAAAAGCCGACCTCGCGCACGCGGTGTACGAGGCACGGGCCGCCCGTGGACCCATCGCAATCTTTGACCCCGCATCATTCGGGTTCGCGAACGCATCCGCGATGAGATGGAACCCCGTCATTGGGTGCGAAGATAAAGACGTGGCATCCCGGCGGGCCGCAGCCATCATCGCGGGCGGTTCACCGTCGATGAGTGAACAATTCTGGAGTGTTGCCGCATCCCGAATTTTGCGCGGAACCCTGCACGCAGCGGCGCTCTCGGGCAACAATGTCCTTGACGCCGGCCAATGGGCGATGAGTGTTTCCGGATGGATCGCCGCCAGCGAAATCCTGGCAAGCTTTGGTGAAACCGAATGGGCGAATTCACTGCGAGAAGATGCCGACCTAGACCCACGCACCTCATCATCAATTACCGCCACCCTCACCGGCACACTCATGGGTTTATCCAACGCCCGCCTACGCGCAGCCCTGACACCCATACCCGGTGAAGTAGTCGTTGACATTGAACAATTACTGCGCGCATCAGGAACAATTTTTGCCGTCGCCCCCGCCGAGGCTGATTCGCATTTGATTTACCGCCCCTGGACAACACTGCTGGCCAGCGAAGTCGCCGCCGTGTTGCGCGAAATGGCGCGCGGGCAACGACTAGAACCACCAGCACTGCTACTCCTCAACGAGCTGGTGCACGTGTGCCCACTACCGGAACTACCTGGGCTTCTTGCTGATGGTCGCGGACACAACATTGCCACGCTAGTGATAGTGCAAGACCCCGCCCAACTCGCCGCCCGATACACACCCGACGAAGCACGCGCCATCACCGCCGCCGCCCAACACCGGTTGTTGCTCTCCGCCGGAAGTGATGACACCGCTCGGGAATGGAGCGACCTCATCGGCACGTATCGATCAACGCAACGATCCCGCACCCACACACCCATGGGTGTCACCGCTACCAGTGCGAACACGTCCCTGGAAGATCGGCCGATCATGCCACCAGAAGAACTGCGGTTCATCCCCTACGGCTGCGCAGTACTACTCCCCCGCGGTCAAGCACCCTTGCCACTACAGCTCCAAGGAACGTAACCATGGAACTCGTCAACCCCGACCAGTTGCAGACTTGGATCACCGAGTGTGGCCCCGGTCTCGGGTTAGGGGTAAACCCACGTTCCCTAGCGCCATGTTGGGCGCAACACCCACCGGTCATCCACGAACTCACCGGGCTGTACTTGGCCTGGACAGCCCTACATGACGCATTCGAACCAGCCGATGCCGGCGATGAACTCGCCCAATACGCCATCCCTGCCCCCAGAGACTGGCTTGACCTGTCGAATGCATCGGTGCCAGCAGTTGAACGGGCCATCAAAAGCACAACAACGTGCGCGCGGGCCGGGCATCACATTGGTGGAACGCGCAGTGAATAGTGCCCGACGTCAATCTGTTTTCGCGCAACCCGTTTGCTCAACACCGGGTTTGTTCTAAAATTTGTTTGTACCCCGCGTCGTTGAACCCCTCCCCCGGTGTTCCGGCGCGGGGTACCTACACGCGTTGTCGGGATCAACACTGTCAGGGGTGCGGGATACGTTGTGGAAACAACGCCTGGAAGCTAAGGAACCCGCCATGAAACTGTTGCTGAAAATTGTTCTCGCACTCACCGTTGTGTCCATCGTTTCCAATGTCATCCCCTCCCCGTTCGCATCCTGGGCCCAAGACACCGCTTATGAGAACTGCAGCGACCTGCGCGTCGATTGGCCCACCGGCGTCGCGCGCAATGAGAAAGCAGCGCAGAAAATATCTGCCGCAGGTACAGCAAAACCACGGGTACACGCTGGGACGTATGCACTCAACGAGCGATTAGATACCGGCGCTGATGGCGTCGCGTGTAAAGACAAGAAAACCGGCGGGTAACTCTTGTGCGAAGCCATACTAGAAGGGGCCCACATTTAGCTACCAGGACATCGTAAGAATCTGTCATGTTTGACGCAAGGAGGCTGTCAATTTCTACTCCTTTGGCGAAACTGATGTGGATGGCGTACGCAAAGATTTGGCAGATTCTGGTCATGGGAACCTGGAGCCAATTCGTGGGTCAACGAAAAATTGATTTAAAGGGCTGACCATTTGATTTATTAGCGGCCAGTTTTTTGGGTTGTATACATTTGTTCAGGAGATATTAATTGCGTCGATATGACAACCGTTAACTCGATGGCCGCTGACAGGGAGCACTAATTCAAAGTGTGTTCAGTAGCGGTGCGATCTGAGGACCATGACCCAGTGGCAGTAGGGACTTCCGGCGCAATCATTGGAGTTAGAATGTAGATCCACGCAACTCGTCACTATCAGCTCGATGGCACGCCACCTGCCGTCCTCCGAACTGGCGCAGGATCGGGACTTCGACGCGGCAGCGTTCTACCGCGAAAGGACACCGGTCTACATACCGGCACCCGGTGCCGGCATCAATCGTTGCTGGCGGTCCCGTCGAGAGACGGGTCAAAGGCGGCCGCTGGATACCCAGTTCGGGCACGGCCGCACGCAGTGCTTTTGTATAAGGATGCATTGGTGCCGACAGCAGTTCTGTGGTGCGCCCACGCTCTACCACGGTCCCTTGATAGAGCACAATACTGAACTCGCAGAGTCGTTCAATAATGGCGAGGTTATGTGAAATAAGCAGGTACGCGAGTTGCCGCTCCCCCCGAAGGCGCTCAATCAGTTGAAGGACGCGTTCCTGCACGGTCACATCAAGCGCGCTGGTCGGCTCGTCCAACACGAGGAGCCTCGGCTCGAGCGCCAATGCGCGCGCAATTACTACCCGCTGACGTTGGCCGCCCGAGAGTTGGTGAGGGTACCTCTTGATGAGTTCAGCCGGCAGACCTACCTCATCGAGAAGTGCGGCGACTCGTTTAGTTCGCTTGTTCGAGGGAACACTCTTGTGTATGGCCAGAGGTTCCGACACTGACGCGAGGACGGACATTCGCGGATCTAAAGCACCGTCTCCGTCCTGGAAGACAATTTGGACTTGCCGACGGTATTCCAGCAAAGCCGATCCGGTGAGGGTTAACACATCCTCACCATCGAACTGCACGGAACCCGACATCACCGGATGTAATCGAAGCAGAGCGCGTGCGATCGTGGTCTTGCCCGAGCCGGATTCACCGATGAGACCAAGTCCGAATGGTCCTGCGGACATACTCAAATCCACTCCGTGAACAACTTCGGTGGCGCCAAATGACAATTTCAAAGACTCCACTGAAAGCAGCTCAGTCATCTGGCACCACCTTTGATGACCGGTACAGCCGCGATGAGTTCTCGCGTGTAGGCCTCCCTGGGCTGACGGAGCACCCGAGAACTGGGCCCTTGCTCCACCACCACTCCCTCTCGCATCACCAAAACCTGATCAGCCAATTCGCTGAGGACCGCAAGATCGTGGGAAATAAAAAGGATCGCCGTACCGTGTCGTTGCCGCAGCCCACGAAGTACCTCAATCACTTCCGACTGCACAGTAACGTCGAGGGCACTGGTCGGCTCATCTGCAATAAGCACATCGACTCGCAGCGCGGCGATCAAAGCGATTGCGAAGCGTTGAGCTTGACCCCCAGAAATTTCATGGGGGTAGCGATCGAGTAACTCGGGGACAAGCATTACCTCGGCGAGTGCTGACTCCATGCGTGCCCGCCGGGTCACCTTTTCAACATCATGCAACTTAAGCGTCTGATCAAATAGGGTGCCTAGCTTCATCGTCGGGTTGAGGGCCGCACGCGGACTTTGCAGGATCATGGCCATCCGCCGCCCCCGCACTTTTCGCCACCCACGTTCATTCAGAGTAGTGAGCTCGACATCATCCAAACGAATACTTCCAGTAACAGTGCCACCCGAGTACCGAGTCAGTCCCATCAGTGCGAGCGCAGTCTGCGACTTTCCAGAGCCACTTTCTCCTGCGATTCCTAACACCTCACCGGCGTTGAGGTTGAGTTCTGGCACGTGCGCAACCACATTGTCGCCAAATAAAACACGCAGGTCGCGAACCGCGATCATCTAGCACCCCGCTTCGGGTCAAAAAGCGACTGCAAGCCGTCACCGATGAAGTTGAATGCGATCGCAGTGAAAAGGATCGCTAAACCAGGAAAAGTGATCACCCACCACGCGGTGGTCGCAAGAGGCTGGCCCTGCGCCACCATAAGGCCCCACTCAGGAATTGGGTCCTGTGCACCAAGGCCGAGATAGGAAAGTGTTGCAGCCATCAAAATGATGCCAGCCGCATCCAGCGACATCTGCACGAATACTGGCGTCGACGCATTGGGAAGTACATGTCGAGCGATTTGTCGCGTGCGGCTCGCGCCGAGAACACGCGCAGCGTCAGAGTAGCCCTGACTTCGGATAGATGCCGCCTGTCCCCGAGACAGACGGGCATACCAAGGCCACCACGTAAATGCGATTATTAGAGCAGCGTGCATTGCGCTGGGACTCAGAAAAACTGCAAGCGCCACGGCAAGAAGGAGAGCCGGAAATGCGAGAAACACATCAGTAATACGCATGAAAACGGCGTCGAGCCAGCCGCCGGAAAATCCGGCGGCAAGTCCAACAGTCAAACCGACGACGGCGGCAACAACAAGTACAAGAAGAACAATTCCTAGTGACACTCGGGCGCCGAAGACCACTCGAGTGAACACATCACGACCGACGATGTCCGTCCCAAACCAGTGCAAACTACTCGGGGGGAGGAGAGCCTTGGCTGGGTGCACCGCAGCACCAGCATCCTCCGGGTAAGGCGTAATCCATGGGGCGAGAAGCCCCATCAACACGATGGTTGCGATGATGGCAACTCCAATAACGAGCAGCGGCACGCGTCGAGCAGCACCCCACCCAGGCCACAGCGCGGGCCTTCTGCGACGCGCTTCGCCTTGGAGGTCTGGTGTTGGCATAGCTTCCAAATCGGTCGTGGTAACGCCAGTCATGTGCGAATTCGCGGGTCGATGAGAGCTTGCACCAGGTCAACAATGAGATTGAGTCCGACATACAAAAGAGCCACAACGAGAGTCACACCGAGAATCGCGGGGATGTCGAGGGTTTGAATCGATTTTATGGCGTAACTCCCCAAGCCCGGCCAGTTGAACACGGATTCGACAATGAAACTGTTGGTGAGCGAATAAGCGAAGACGAGGGCGATAAGTGCGATAACGGGGTTCAGAGCCGGCTTAAGAGCGAAGCGACCAAATACCGACAATTCAGAGAATCCGAGCGCCCGGATCATGCGTACATGCTCGTCACCAAGATTTTCCAGAAGGGACGCGCGCGTCACCATCGCAAATGCGCCTGCAGGGTAGGCCGCGATCGCGATTACCGGTAGGACTAGGTGCCTCAACGAATCAGTGAACACAGGGAGGTTGCCCGTGAGTAGGGCGTCAACCACGGGCACGCCGATGACCCCGTAGAGCGGACTTGATGCGTTAAGGGCTGAGTCATACTGACCCGCTACAGGGAACCAACCAAGCTTGGAAAAGAACACAATCTGTAACAGGATTGCCAGCCAGAAGACCGGCAGGGACACAAGCAGTATCGCGATCATCTTCGCGGCGAGGTCACCCAGACGTCCGTTCGACCTCGCCGCGAAGATCCCAAGTGGCATGCCGATCAAAGCAGCAACTCCCAGCGCAATCGCGACAAGCACCAACGTCGGTGGAATGACGCGCATCAAGTCCGAAATGACGGACTGCTTTGTATGCAAGGAGGTGCCCCAGTCTCCGCGCACAACGCCGCTCACATAGCTAACGAACTGCTGCCACATCGACTGGTCCAGCCCAAATTGCTGCCGGACCGCCTCCAACTGATCCATCGTTGCCCTCGGACCAGCGTAGGACACCGCCGGATCCCCTGGGATCAGTCTTGCAACCACGAAGGTTAGGACGATGACACCAACCACAACACCGAGAGATTGAAGAGTGCGCAAGGCAATGTACCTGGCCATATGCACTCCCCTAGAGACTCGTATCGATATCCGTTATTTCAGTTTCCCTGCCAATACAGTTAGTCCGTTGGCGTGAGGTCGTAAACGAAAACAACATTACTGTAGGCGGGATTGTCCACGTATCCATTCACTGTCGAAGACAAGGCTCTCTGGTAGTTAATAACACCAAGGACCGGTGAGATGGCCTGATCGGAAATGGTCGCTTGGAGCTCGACGTATTGCAGTTCCGCCTGGTCACGATCTCTCGAAGTAAGCTCCTGCAACCCATCAATTGTGCCGTCGACCTTCGCATCCTCCCAGTAGGACAAGTTAAAAAACGGCGGTGTCGCTGCGCGGTAGAGGTTAATGAACCAAGAGAAGGGATCCGCGTAATCCGGGTACCAGTAGAAAACGAAGATGTCTTGGCGACTGGCCAAATCCTCCGACTTGCCCAACTCCCACTGTGTCTCCCATGCCAGACCCTTTGCCTGCAGGTCGATTCCCACCGCGGAGAGATTGGCCTTCATCAAGGTGACAACCGTTTCCTGGTCAGGGTCACCCGCTGCGTACGTCAGTGCCAACGACAACTTCTCGCCCCCGGGGCCATAACCAGCGTTGGCCAACAGCATCTTGGCTTCCTCAACGTTAGACACCTGCTGAACCTCGGTGGTGTAACCAAGAAGCCCCTCTGGGATTACCCCAGTGGCCTTGACCATGGAGCCTTGCAGCGTGGTGATGATGCCGTCGTAGTCAATGGCCTTAGCAACGGCTTGTCGAAGCATAGGATCGGCTAGGGGTCCTGAAGCGGTATTGAGCATGGCTAGCATGTTCTGGAACGACGGCGACTGTGCTGTCGTCACCCCTTCTGCACCCTGAAGTGACTTAAACTGCGTTGATGAAATTCGGGGAATAAAAGAGCCTTGACCGCTCTGAAGGAGCTGCACGGCTGTTGTTTCCTGCGGTACCACTTTGAAAACTACCGACTGATAGTGACTCCCATCCCACCCACCCCAATAGGTTGGGTTGGCTGTGAGCGTCAACTCATTCTCGGTGCCCTTCTTCCAGTCGCCGATGACGTAAGCCCCCGTTCCTGCTGCTTTGCCGGTTTCAAACCAAGCAGCGAGATCCCCCGATGCGGCTTGAGTGTCATAGATGAAAGCCGCGTAAGCCGACGACGCGATGAGGTCAAGGGGAGCCGGGTACTTTAGGTTAAAAACCAGCGTGGTTGCGTCCTGCGCAGTGATCGTGTCTACTGAATCCCAGATAAATGCAGCTCCAGATGCGAGTGAGATAGTGCGCTCGATCGCAGCCTTCGCAGCCGTGGCGTCCATTGGGCTTCCGTTACTGAATGTCACATTCTCGCGCAAGGTGAATGTCCAAGTTAGTCCGTCGGGAGAGGATTCCCATTTCGTAGCCAACAGAGGAACAATTTTGCCCGTCTTTGAATCACTGCGAGTCAACTGCTCATAAATATTATTCATCGCAATGACCTCGTTTGAGTAGCTGATAGCTGGGTCCCACTGAGTCACGACGTCGAGATTATTCACGTAAGTGAACGTCGCGCCGCCATTTGCAGGACTAGCAGTCGGCGCAGTGCCGCTACACGCAGTCAGCGCGAGCGTTGCCAATAAGCCGGCTACCACCAATGGTGCTGATCGATATTTGTTAATCATTGTTTTCTCCTTCATATTCGGCCGAGAGGCCCGACTGCCCTAACATTGAGTCTTGCGACTGGTTCCGTGAGATAGGCAAGCGGAATCTCTTCGATATCCACAATCTCCACATGATCGGGGTCCGCGCCAGCCAGAATGGCGCGGGTCCGCGCCTGCTCACATGCTGCTGCGATAGCTTCATCTCGACCAGAAGCCAGCGAGACAACCTCTTCCCACCGCCCGCTAACTTGGGCGATAGCCGCCCCAATAGCGTTGGCGACGTCGTAGTGCTCCGGCCGCAATACCTTCGACACACCTGGGATGGAATCGGAGATCAAGACCGAGCCCCCACCAACGACGATGAGCGGGGCATCTCCTCGACCAATCTTTATGCGATCGATACCGTCGGCGATCATGGAGTCCGAGACTGTCAGCGCCCGCGTCAGAAAATGTGCCTGATCCGCTGGCGGAGGACACGTGCCCATGGCTGCACGTCCCGAAGCCACAGCAGCATCCGACAGAGTGACGGTTGAGCCCCCAAAGACAAGTGCCTCCTCCGGGAGTCGGTATCCAACACTGTCGGGGCCGAGTACGATTTTCGACGCTGATTCTCGAACCACTGTTCCGCCGCCAAGTGCTATTGCCAATATGTCCGGCATCCGAAAATTAGTGCTCACACCACCAATGTCAACTGCGGTTGCGGACTCGCGGGGGAAACCGTTTACTAGCATGCCGAAATCAGTCGACGTGCCCCCGACGTCCGCGATTATGGCATCGCTCAAACCTGTAAGAAATGCAGCTCCTCGGATCGAATTAGCCGGACCTGATCCGATCGTGAGAATGGGAAATCGAACGGCGTAATCAAGTGCCATCAGCGTCCCGTCGTTCTGCGTGAACAAGACCGTAGATGCGATGCCCTGCTCTGCTAGGGCCTCTTTCAATGCACCTGCCACCTCTCGGGCGGCGCCGGTGAGCGCTGCGTTGAGGATGGTGGCGTTCTCACGCGGAAGTAGTCCAAGGGATCCGATTTCATGGCTCATCGATATCGGAACATGATCGCCGAGTACATCGCTGGCAATGGCCCCCGCCTCGATCTCGTGCTCTCCAGAAATGGGTGAAAAAACCGCTGATATCGCGACAGCCTCAACCTTGCCCGCCACTGACCTGAAGAATTCGCGTGTTGCGATCGGATCAAACGGTACGATTTCACGCCCATCGTATTCAAAACCTCCACGGACGACAGTCGTGTGACCTCCAAGCGCTGCCACAAGATCGTCCGGCCATCCGAACATTGGTTTAACGGCGAGCGATGACGGTGCCCCGACCCGCAGGACTGCGACCCTGAACAGATTACGTCGCTCAAGCACAGCGTTGGTGGCATGTGTTGTACCCAACATCACATGCGTCAGCCGCCGAGGGTCGATGCCCCCCTCTCCAACGATTGACTCGATTGCGGCGCGAATACCGCCCGTGACATCCTGCGTCGTGGGCTGCTTCGTCTTGGCCAGTACTTTCCTATCAATGTCCATCACAACAGCATCAGTGTTAGTCCCACCCACATCGATACCCAGTCGTAAGTCAAGCCCTAGCGTCATGCAGCACCTCCGACGGCACGTAGTCAAAGTCATATCCGAATGCGCGCGGACCCGCTAGCTGTAGTCCGCGTTCTGAGCGCCACAGCGGGTGGCAGGGAAAAGCAATCACAGTGACCCGTTGCCCATAGCGGACTAGTTCGGTAGCGATTGCGTCGGCCGTCTGACTATCCACAACAGTTATGAGGTCAGGTACGCTCGCCAATTGCTGGCCGTTCTCGATCGCGACCAAATTTTCATTTTGTATTTCAATTCGTACAAGTCGCCCCGCGTGTTGGGTGATACCCTCCACAACAAGGCTCCCGCGGACGAAACCCCCAGCGGTCTTGCGCTCAACGCTAATGACTTTACCCTCAATTAATTTAACGGCATTAACGGCTTCGAGAAGTCCAGTAACTGGATCGGCTGCCTCAAGCACGGCGCGGCCGATGCGCAGCGCTTGAGAAACGCTCCCCTCAATGATGGCGCCCTTGGCTTGTGCAACTGTCATGACGTAGTCCGCCATAGCTGCATTGCCACCAAACACATCGGTGATCGCCCTGGCGATTAACTCCGCCCACGCCCCATCCGCGGCGCGAACAGTCACAACGTTGTCTCTTTCATCTGCTATCACTATGAGATCGGGTGGCAACCCGGCGATGTTCATCGAAACCATGTCAACTTGGGGGAAAGCGCGCCCCATCCCGTCTGCATCGAGCAGCGGCAGCCCCGAGATCGCCGCCCAAGCCACCGGCAGCAATCCATTCCCACCCCCGATTTCACTGACCATTAGAGCGACAACAGGTGAGCCCATAACGGTCTCAACAGCATCCTTGAGTGTGCTGATCTCACTGCCTGAAGAGAGCTTCTCAATTGATACAGACGGGGCTCCAATCATCCCCACGGGCATGATCACACCATCGTCGGGAAGGTCAGACAAGTTCACGAGACGAACTGATCCATGCGCGGCGAGAGCCTGCCTAGTAATCAGCGTCCCCGTAGTTACCTCGCCACCACCGCCGGTTCCTAGGACTGCACAACCACGTGACAGAGCCGTAACATCATCAACGCTGATCTGCATGAAGCAAAGATTATTGGCCAGGTGGTCGATTTGCTTGTACCAATAGTATGAAAATTGTGCAACGCCATGTATGTATAGTCTAGATTTAGCGCACTATGATAAGCGTTGATGAGTTGCTTAGTTCCCCATTCCCTTGGCACTTAGACGTCAGAGTCGCAGCTTCACCCTCCCAAAACATAACTGGCGTTATCCTCATCGAGCGCCTTGATCAATTGGATTCTCTTGCAACCGGCGTCATAGTGGTGCTTGCGCGCTCCACGGTGCGTGCTGCGGGCGGCTACCAACTCGATGTACTTCTCAGGCATGCCGCACAACATGGAGTTGCCGCAGTGCTGGTTAGGCGCCAGTCGCTTCGGTCAATCACGGGAGAGGCGTTGGCTCTACAGGGTGGTGTGGGACTGTTAGACGTCGACGAAGAGGTTGACTCGGGGGAACTCGTCGATGAGTTGGGCACGCTTATCGCAGGTGGCGCGCGAGCGTCACTTCGTCGATTGGCATCCTTTTCCAAATTCGACATTGATGAAACAGTCGAACCCAGTGAACTTGTGGCTCAGATTGCATCCTTATGTGCCGTCCAGTTGCAGTACGACCCCATGGCCCGACAAGGAGGCGCTCTGGTGTTCGTCGACGGCGTGGTAAGAGCAGTCGTTCGCACCGACGAGAGAAGTGAGGCTGCGGCAGTCGCTGCACGACTCGCGGCGGATGCTGCCGCTCGGGCAATCGGGCACAGAGAGCGAGTCGTCATTGGCCCCTTACGTTCGACGTCAACGGCTCTAAGCCAGTTGCTTTCGTGCTCACCGAGTAACCTCGCGGCCGTCGCGCGGCGAGCCGCCGAAGCTGGGTTCGACGTTGAGGGTTGGCACTGCGCTTCGACAATCTCCATCTCTACATCTAATAACCACCCGAGGACGCCGAATGCTGACCTGCCCCAGCTCGAGAATGAACTACTTGCGCTTCTGGCCACGAAAACTCATCTCGACGGCGACGCCTGGTCGGTGGCGCGACCCGACGACACCGTAGTTGTCGTACGAACCACCCGGCTAGATTCGCGCCGCAAGGCTCCCCGCGATGTGGCGACGACGATCAACGTCCCTCTAACGGTTCTACGTCAGGTACATCCCGGATTGGATTTCAACATCGGTATCGGGACGGCACACGCTGGGCCAATCGGGCTCCGGTCTTCCGTAGAGGAATCCCGTGCGGCTAACGCCACCGCACGACTGAACACCAAGGGAGTGAGCGTCGTGACCTTTGACTCTCTCGGGTCTCGCCAAATGCTCGCCGAATGGCTCATTACCGATAACGCGCGAGAGATGGTCCTTAACCTGCTCGCACCGCTTGACGCCCTCGGGTTAGAAAAAGCAGCAATCGCCATCGAGACTCTGCACGCTTATCTCGACGAACGTGGATCTCTGCAGCGAACAGCCGAAAGGTTGCATATCCACCGCAACGCGGTGGTCTACCGGATCGCTAAGATTTCTGACCGTCTCCCTTACGATCTCACAGATGGTGATGATCGGTTCGCGCTGCAACTTGCCTGTCGGGCACGATTGATGGCCACAGGGCATGGCTAAATGGATTGAATGTGCACATTAGATCGTGAGGAAGTACAAATTCTCAATGCAGACATATAAGTTTGATGAAGAAATCTAACGCGAACCTGCTGCGGATAAAGCAAAACTCCGGATGCACACCGGGACTTACAGTCTCAATGAGCGCCTCGATGCCGATAACGACAGGGTTGTGTGTGGTGACCAGAAAACCGAGGCGCGGCTCCTGGGTGAAGTGCTACCGGAAAGCACCCAGTAACGGATTGATCGTTAAGCGTTGAACACCGTTTTCCATTACGCGCTGGGGCCAGACGCTGCTTATGGGGTGTACCGCACTACATGATGCGTTCGATCCACCGGATGCTGAGGATGAACTCGCGCAGTACGCCATCCCCTCCCCCGGAGACTGGCTCGACCTCCCCTATGCATACACGGGGGCGCGGTTGACCGGGCAACCAAAATCGCGACCACCTGTGCCCGCGCGGGTCATCACATTGGTGGAGCGACAAATGACTGACATGCACCACCGCCGATTTCTCGCGACCCGTTTACTCAACACCGCGATTGTTCTAGGAACAGATCACACCCCGCGGTGTTGAACCCCTCCCCCGGTGTTCCGGCGCGGGGTACCCACACTCTCCGGGCAACGCCACCGGGATCCATGTTGCCGCACCTGGCCTGCTGCGTTATCCACAATGCCCGCGTATGTGCGTTTAAAACCCGCGAATCTGGGCATAACAACATGTATGGACACACAACAAAATTCAGTACCCCTTCATCACCTCCTGGCCAGGGCAGTTCTCACCCCCGACCAATACGCGCAACACCTGCACCGGTGCACGTATTGGAATGCGCGACACCCCCACGCAAACGCCACGCTCAAGCAAAACCTGTGTCATGCCTTAACCGATGCGTACTCACCAACGGACGAGTAACTCACCTGAACCTGCACTGTCAGGGGTCGGGGATACGGT
>Ga0209702_10007560_pt1 | contig 13214 bp, 15 predicted proteins | sample FRY01_FD_187210 | JGI IMG/M metagenome (GOLD analysis project Ga0209702, IMG submission 187210) | Freshwater microbial communities from Lake Fryxell liftoff mats and glacier meltwater in Antarctica - FRY-01 (SPAdes) (version 2) | ecosystem: Environmental > Aquatic > Freshwater > Ice > Glacier... | reverse complement strand
CCCTACCCCTGTAAAGTCTTTCGCCATTGCTCAGCGGCTTTTTCTGTAAAAATACAGACGTATAGCGTGATTAGCGCCACATTTAAATGATCGGATTCGTACAGTTCAGCCTTCATGAGTTCACCCATTCATCAAAGTCGGCTAGTGCAGCGCCGATGAAAACGATCATAGCCAACCTTCGATTGCTGATTCGATTTGATTAGTAATCTCGGCGAATGCGTAGTCGTGGCGATGCTTGACAATGTACCGCATGATAGTTGTGATCTCGTCACCGGAGCATATTCGGGTTATCCACTCGTGGTGGCTGATACCGTCGGTCGTAGATGTACCGCGCTCTATTGCGTATATGACATCGTACATATCAATCGGATCTTCGCCTGGGTGATAGTCCTCATCGCCGTGAGTGTGATCGAAACGGCCTTCTTCTGGATGTGCGTACATGATATAAACCTTTATACAAAGTTAAAAAGAATCAGTGCTGCGGACATTAGGGTTAACGCTAAGATGTCATTAATCATTTATATGTCTTCAATATTTTGATTAGTAGGACTTCAACTTTGTCAGCATCAAACCCGTCAGCATCGGGATCCTGAAGTAGTGCCAAGGCTTTCTCGCAGCCTCGGCGCAGTGCTGCATATTGTGCAATTAGTTCTAGCATTTGGTTACTCATGCTGTTTTCTCTAATTTAATTATCCGGATAACTTTATGCATCGATACCCCATGCGCAGGGTATGCAATGACCTTGACCTTTTTGTCGTAGCAGGCGCGACACCCCGAACACTTGCCGTCATTCGCGTACGCTTCGCATAACGTCATACCACGTTTAACGTCTTCGGCCGCTGGCACGATCACCGAACCATGCAACCCTTTTGTATATTGTCCTGTCACACTATCGGAAGAAAACCGCAAAGCCACGTTTTTCAAGGCTTGCATGGCTGTAAAAACTTGGCGAAACTTCGGGAATTTATGCATTCTGGTTGGAAGCCAGTGCTGCACCCAGGGGGTACGTACCATAACTTCTAGCATCTTTTCGGCCAAGCCTAATGTATACATATCTCCGCTATCAAACCAACGAAAATAACGATCAGAATCTAAAGCTTGCACCATATCATCACACCAATCTAAACGAGTCCAGTCAGTCTGGTTGTGCAAGCGTGGTGCTTTGACATTGGCGAATCTATAGTTCCCAGTAGTCGCGTAGCAACCCTTGCATGCGGCTACTAATTCGCCAGGGCTTGCGATTGAGCCAGGGCAAGTATCGAGCGCCTGAAGTGACCATGAGCGGATGCCATCCAGTTTTGATGTAACAGATAATTTAATCATGATTTTTCTCGCTGTTTGATTACCCGCGCGGACATTGACGCGGGTTATATCATGCAACTTTTTGCAAATGAGATTTAACAATAGACATAAAATAACAACCCAAAATTTCATTATCAGTGTCTATCCAAAAATGGTCATCAGATTGATAAGAAACGTCTAAACCGTTGCATTCAGTATTCCACGTGAGCTCATGCTCAATTGCTTCGCGAATTGCAGCTTTTTCGATGCCGCTAGTGTCGTATGATGTGTAAATGATCATTTTGTTTCTCCTCGTATGGGGGACGCAGCCCCGTGTAAGTTAAGCTACTTTTTTTTCGTCTGTTTTTAAGTTATATGCAAATTGTTTGCTATTGAGACATTTTGTGCAACATAACCTGACTGGCTCTTGCTTAAATTCGTTCCAGTTCGCAGACATCGGGGTTCTTAATAAGTTTCTACCGCACGCAGTTCTTGATGCCCAGCCCAGCCCACCCTTGTTTAAATGTGTAACTCTTTTGCGTTCTGCCGTGGTCATTTTGTTTCTCCTTTGATTAACATGATTCAAAAAAATTGATGTATTGCATTAACGAATTATGGCACGTATTTCACGTCATGCGTGACAAAACAAATAAATATATTTATCAGTACTTGCCATTCGATAGCAGAAATCTATCGAGTGTTTCACGTGGAACAAAATCAGCCATTGTTTACGCCCATGCTTAGGTATTGAAAGAGGGGTAATGAGCATAGAGGGGCGTTAGAATCGATTTAAACGTGCTGTACGTTTGCCCAGTGTGATAATATTCGCACAATGTACCGTATGTTTCACGTGAAACAATCCACAAGACTAAGACAACCCAACCTAAAAAAACGCTAATCAACATATGGCTAAGTTATCAAGAGAACAAATCAAACAGGGATTAGATCAAATACCTATGGCGTCAATACTCCAGGGCGCATCAGGCACTAAACCCAATCTATCAGCCAGACAAATCGAGTTCGCCAAACAGCTAGCACTGGGCAAGACAAGTAAGGCACAAGCGTATAGAGACGCATATAACAGCAAAGGAAATCCAAAGAGCGTAGGTAGTCGTGCGAGCGTGCTATCAAACGACAGTAGAATACAAGTAGCGGTCGAGGCTTTCAGGACAGCAGAACAGTATCGGGAGTACCAAACACCCACTCAACTAAGGGCTCTGGTCGTGAGTCAGCTAACCCAGCACGTGCTAGATCCAGACTTCCCTCCTGCCCAGAGAGTGGCGTGTTTAAAGCTCCTAGGCTCTGTGGCTGAGATAGGCCTATTCGTAGACCGTAAGGAAACCTTAGTAGTCCATCAGTCTGGCGATATACGCCAACGACTCCTCGATCAGCTTAAGACCGTCATGAGTAATGATGCGCAGGACATTGTGCCGAACGATGACGCAGACTCTCTACTCGCCGAGTTAAACGCAAAATATGAGGATGCGACACCCACCGGTACGCCACCCCCCGAATTGGTTAAAGTGTACCTTGGTGAGGTATTACATAGTATTCCACTCGAATCATCCAATGAAAATTCCATTCCCACGCCAGAATCCACCCCAAATCCCGATAGCAAAAATAGCGAAAGTGGCGAATTCACACCTAGCAAGGATAATTTAGGAAATGTAAGTGATTGATTTATAAGGATAAGATAAAATGTCACACTAAACGTTTAGTGTGACATTTATAGAAAGTGGGAAAAAGTGTCAGAAAACACGGGGTGCGGTGTCATTTTACGGATATAGGAACCCCCCGGGGTGTGTTTTGAAATAAGAAGGGGTGGGGTAGGAATAAATTTAAGAATTCGTAAACAGAACGGACGTGGATTTTTAGGGTGGGGGGTATATATTTTGGGAAAAAGAGATGATTGTTTGGAGAGGGTGATGACAGAAAGACAGATGGAGATCTATCTGGTGATAGAGGAGTGGTGGAAGAGGTTTGGGTTTGGGCCGTCTATAGATGACATTATGTTATTGACTGGGGATAAGAGTCGAGCAAATGTTCATAGGATGGTGAGGAGGTTATGTGAGAGTGGGGCTTGTAAGAAAGAGAAGAATAGAAGTAGGAGTGTTAGGCCTTCATGGATTAAGCTTAGGAATATATGAAGTTAGAAGAGATTACTAAAGCTATAGAGGGATTGCCAGCTGCTGAGCAAGAGGGTCTTTTAGCGACTCTAGCGGATTATGAGGCTTCTCTTAAGAGAGAGCGTGCGCAGAGGAGTTTCATTCCTTATGTCAATGAAATGTGGCCGGGCTTTATTGCGGGGCGTCATCATAAAGTGATGGCAAAGAAGTTTGAAGAGATAGCGGCCGGGACGATTAAGAGAGTCATCATTAATCTGGCGCCAAGACACACAAAAAGCGAATTTGCCTCATATCTGCTCCCCTCTTGGTTTCTAGGTAAGTTTCCGAATAAGAAAATTATCCAATGCTCTAATACGGCCGATTTGGCAGTGGGCTTTGGTCGTAAAGTCCGTAACTTAGTGGGCTCTGAACAGTACTCTAAAGTCTTTCCTAACGTAAGCCTCAGACAAGACAGTAAAGCGGCCGGCCGTTGGTCAACAAACCATGATGGCGAGTACTTTGCTATTGGCGTAGGCGGTACAGTTACGGGAAAAGGTGCTGATCTACTCATTATTGATGATCCTCACTCTGAACAAGAAGCACGATTAGCGGCAAGTAGCCCTGAAATCTTCGATTCTGTGTATGAATGGTACACATCTGGCCCAAGACAGCGACTTCAACCGGGCGGGACAATAATCGTAGTTATGACACGATGGTCGAAGCGAGATTTAAGTGGCAGAATCCTACAAAGCGCCTTAGAAAGAGACGGCGAGAAGTGGGAACTGATTGAATTCCCCGCAATTCTTCCCTCTGGCAATCCCTTATGGCCTGAGTTTTGGAGCTATGAGGAACTTGCGGCTCTTAGAGACGAACTCCCCCCTGCAAAATGGAACGCTCAGTACCAACAAAGCCCAACATCCGAGGAAGGTGCTCTTATTAAGAGGGATTGGTGGAAGATCTGGGAGCAAGAAGACCCACCACGTTGTGAATATTTACTACAGTCGTGGGATACCGCCTTTTCTAAGTCAGAACGTGCCGACTATTCAGCGTGTACGACATGGGGCATCTTTTATCCTAACGAAAACCCTGAAGATCCAAATATCATCCTTCTCGATGCAATGAAAAAGAGGATGGAGTTTCCAGAACTCAAAGAAACGGCATTAAGGTTCTACAATGAATGGGAGCCAGATTCATTTATTGTTGAAGCCAAAGCCTCTGGAGCACCATTAATCTATGAATTGCGAGCAATGGGCATACCTGTACAAGAGTTTACGCCGACACGGGGTAATGATAAGATTGTGCGCGTAAACGCCATATCCGATCTGTTTGCGTCAGGTAAAGTGTGGGCACCACCAAAAAGATGGGCAGAAGAAGTCATTGAAGAACTCGCGGCTTTCCCAAATGCTCAACATGACGATTTTGTTGATTCATGTCTTGTTGGCGATACTTTAGTTTTAATGGCCAATTTTTCTTATAAAAAGATTAAAGAAGTTACGGTTAATGATTTTGTGATGACGCCAAACGGATCAAGAAGAGTAAGTGCGGTATTTGATAACGGGAAAAAAGAAGTGTGGCAAGTACAGGTTGGGAGTTGTGTAATTTTTGCAACGGCTAACCATAAAATTAAAACGCAAAAAGGATGGATAAGAGTGGATTGCTTGAGTCAAACAAACTACAATGGATATATCTTTAAAGGAGATATTTCATGTCGTTTGTTAAGCAAAATAATGTTACCTCTGAATCCGTTGTTTTTAATGGCCGCAAATACAATAGATACCCTGAAAGCAAAAATCTCGCGCACCGTAAGTATTTTTCAAGGGCAGGGAGTAGGTTGCACAAAGATGTCTGGATATACCATAACGGGGTTATTCCAGAAGGATACGAAATACACCACATCGACAGAGACACCAGCAACAATGACATCTCAAACTTGGAGTGCTTACCAAGGGGCGTCCATAAACAAGAACACGCAGATGAGCTTTCTGAAAGAAGCAAAACGCCCAAGCACTTGGCCCACCTTGCTCTCATTAGATCTAGTGCCGCAGCATGGCATTCATCGGAAGCTGGGGTTGCTTGGCACAAAGAGCACGCAAAAAACTCAATCGGAAAAACTTGGGGCGTTCCAAAAGTATTTGTTGAATTTGAAACAACGTGCATTTGGTGTGGCAGTATTACTATGGCAAAGATTGCGCTTAAAAAATATTGTTCCTCTAGGTGCCAGTCAGCAGAGTCTAAATATAGAACAGGTAAATCTCGTACAAAACACCCATTCTATTCAGAACGTGTATGACATAACGGTTGAGGGCGAACACTGCTATTATGCCAATGGCATTTTGGTTCATAATTGCAGCCAAGCCCTCTTGCGATTTAGAAAAGGCGGCTTTGTACGTCTGGAGTCAGACATGAAAGACGAACCGAAATCATTTAGGCGTCGCGGCGCTTACTACTAAGGATAGATCATGGAAAAAGGCTTGTACGCGGCACCAATGGGCATTGAAGAAGAAGTCTTAGAAGATACGCCTGAGCTTGAGATTGAAATTGTTAATCCTGACATGGTTACTATGTCGGATGGCAGTGTAGAGATTACGCTCATCCCAGACACAGAAGTAGACGACGACTTTAACGCAAACTTAGCCGAAGAGATAGATGATGGCGAGCTTCAATCCTTGGCCTCTGAATTGTTAGGTATGGTAGAAGCAGACGTTAATAGCCGCAAAGACTGGGCAGACTCTTACGTTAAAGGGCTAGATGTCTTAGGATTTAAATACGAAGAGCGCACAGAACCTTGGCAAGATGCGTGTGGCGTGTACTCTACAGTACTTGCAGAAGCGGCAATCCGTTTCCAAGCAGAAGCAATGTCAGAGACGTTCCCTGCAGCCGGCCCCGTAAAGACACAGATCATTGGTAAGATTACCAGAGAGAAAGAAGAAGCAGCCGCTCGCGTACAGGCTGATATGAATTATCAGTTAACAGACCGGATGGTTGAGTATCGCCCCGAGCATGAGCGTGCGCTGTACTCACTAGGACTTGCTGGCTCCGCCTTTAAGAAAGTCTACTTTGACCCCACGTTAAATCGCCAAGTCTCTATCTATATTCCGGCAGAAGATGTGATTGTGCCTTACGGCGCTTCCCATATTGAAAGTGCCGAGCGTGTGACACACATCATGCGTAAGACTAAGAACGAGATTAAGAAGCTTCAGGCTAACGGTTTCTACCGTGAAGTCGATCTTGGTGAGCCCACGACTTTTCATACAGACATCGAAGAACGCAAAGCTGAAGAGGGCGGGTATACCCTATCTGATGATGATCGCTACTCTTTGTGTGAGATGCACATTGATTACGTGATTCCGGGTATTGATGATGAGGAAGATCTAGCTAAGCCTTATGTCATTACGATTGAGCGTGCGACTGAGACAGTTCTTTCTATCCGACGCAATTGGAACCCAGATGATGAGCTCCAGTTAAAGCGTCAACACTTTGTGCATTACGTCTACGTCCCCGGCTTCGGCTTCTATGGCATGGGGTTGATTCATATCATCGGAGGATATGCGCGTGCGGGAACTTCAATTATTCGTCAGCTCGTGGATGCCGGCACTCTCAGCAATTTACCCGGCGGCCTTAAGTCTCGTGGTCTGCGTGTTAAGGGAGATGACACACCTATCGCACCGGGCGAATTTCGTGATGTAGACGTACCAAGCGGTAGCATCAAAGACAATATCATGACGCTGCCCTACAAAGAGCCAAGCCAAGTGTTGCTTCAGCTACTAAACCAGATCACGACAGAAGGCCGTCGTCTCGGTGCCATTAGTGATATGAATATCTCTGACATGAGCGCAAACGCCCCTGTTGGAACCACTCTAGCCTTACTTGAGCGAACCCTCAAACCTATGGCCGCAGTGCAGTCCCGTGTTCACTATGCGATGAAGCAAGAGTTCAAACTCTTAAAAATCATCATTGGTGACTATGCGCCAACGGACTATGAGTATCAGCCTGAGAATGGTGAGATTGTTGCTCGCCGCGCTGATTATGAAATGGTGGATGTCATTCCTGTTAGTGATCCTAACAGCAGCACAATGGCACAACGTGTGGTGCAGTACCAAGCCGTACTCCAGATGGCACAGCAAGCGCCGCAGATCTATGATTTGCCAAAACTGCACCGCCAGATGATTGACGTGCTAGGTATTAAGAACGCAGACAAACTTGTGCCTACAACGGAAGACCAGAAACCTCGCGATCCAGTATCCGAGAACATGGCCATCCTTGTTGGCAAACCCGTCAAAGCGTTTATCTACCAAGACCAAGACGCCCATATTGCAACGCACCAATCGTTCATGCAAGACCCAATGATTGCACAGACTATTGGGCAGAACCCTATGGCGCAACAATTAATGGCAGCCTTGCAAGCACATATTGCCGAACACTTAGCCTTTAAGTATCGTAAGCAGATCGAAGAACGTTTGGGTGTACCACTTCCATTGCCAGATGAAGAGTTACCTGAAGAGGTCGAGATTCAATTGGCACGTCTGGTGGCCGACGCAGGCAAGCAATTAACGCAGATGAACCAAGCGCAGGCCGCTCAACAGCAAGCTCAACAGCAGCAACAAGACCCAATGTTCCAGTTACAGCAGGCAGAAGTTCAAGTTAAACAGTCAGATGTTCAGCGTAAAGCTCAGAAAGACCAAGCTGACATCCAACTTGCTACACAGAAGTTAGAGCTAGAAAAAACCAAAGTTGCAGTAGAGCTAGAGAAAGAAAACACGCGAGTATCTTCGCAGCAATCACAGGCCGAGCAGCGTGCCAAGCTAGATCTTATGAAAACAGTCATGACACAAAACAAGGCTAGAAACGGAGGTAGATGATGGGCAAGACCGTCTTTGACGTGCTAAATGAAAAAATTACCGAGCATAAACGCTCTGCTATGGAATTTCTTGCTGATGGGGGGTGTAAAGACTTTCCTCATTACAGGAATATGTGTGGACTGATTCAAGGCCTAAGTCTCGCACAGCGCGAAGTAAATGACCTTATGCGTAACTTTATGGAAGACGAAGATGACTGAACAAGTCGTAATAACTGAAGAAGAAATGGAACAACAGATCCCCAAGCCAGTCGGCTACCGGGTGCTTATCGCCTTACCAACAATCGAGGAAAAGTATGATTCTGGCTTAGTTAAGTCAGACCGCACTCTGAATGAAGAGCGCATCCTATCTACAATGGGTATTGTTTTAGATATGGGTGCAGAGGCTTACTCTGACAAGGAACGTTTTCCTAATGGCCCGTGGTGTGCAGTAGGCGACTTTGTAATGTTTCGTCCTAACTCAGGCACACGCTTTAAAGTTAACGGCCAAGAGCTTCGCCTACTGAATGATGACTCTATTGAGGCCGTCGTTCCAGACCCAAAAGGCGTGACTCGTGCAGTCTAATCCGCATCATGCGTGCAAAGGAAAATTATGAACAAAGTAGAATTTAATTTCCCCGACCCAGACAAGGGAGATATTCAGGTGGAAGTAGAGGGTCAAGAATCCGAGAAGGAGGCAAAGGTTCAGGCCAAGCCAGAGCTAGAAATCGAAGTCGTTGACGACACGCCCCCCAAAGACCGGAACCGCAAAGCCTCTGATCCGCCAGAAGATGTGACGGACGAAGAGCTAGAAGATTATTCCGAAAAGGTTCGCAAACGTTTGCAGCACTTTAGTAAGGGTTATCACGATGAACGTCGTGCAAAAGAAACAGCGTTTCGCGAGAAAGAAGAAGCCCTGCGTATTGCGCAGCAGCTTGTAGAAGAGAACAATAAACTCAAAGGTACGGTAGGTAAGAACCAAGAGATTCTCTTAGACCAAGCCAAGCGTGCTACAGCAGCCGAGCTAGAACAAGCCAAGTTTAAATACAAGCAAGCGTACGAATCTGGTGACTCCGATGCAGTATTGTCGGCGCAAGAAGATTTGACGTCGGCTAAGATTAAAGCTGACCGACTAAATAATTTTAAGTTACCCGTTGCACAACAACCTGAAAAGGTGGTACAACAACAACAATTCACCCCTGCGCCGTCAGTTGATGAAAAAGCCGTAAGGTGGCAACAAGCCAACCCGTGGTTTGGATCAGATGATGAGATGACCAGTTTTGCGCTTGGGTTGCATCAGAAATTGGTCAAACAGGGTTTAGATCCTAAGAGTGATGAGTACTATGAGAAGATAAATTCTCGTATGCGGCAGGTCTTCCCAGAGGAAGTTTCCTTTGAAGAATCCGAGCAAGTGGAAGAAAAGCCACGCAAGAAGTCTAATGTAGTAGCTCCTGCAACACGCAGTACTGCGCCGAGAAAGATCGTACTGACGCAAACGCAGGTGGCCATTGCAAAGCGGCTTGGAGTACCACTTGAACTATACGCCCAAAAGGTTGCTGAAGAGATGAGGAAATAATCATGGCTGAAAATCGTTTAAATCGTGAATTGCAAACCCGTGAAAAGACGGGCCGTAAGCGTGCATGGACTCCGCCTGAAACATTGCCTAGTCCACTACCACAAGACGGTTGGAACTTTTACTGGGTACGAATATCGACTCGTGGCGAAGCAGATGCTATGAACTTTTCTTCGAAACTTCGAGAAGGCTGGGAACCATGTAAAGCCATAGATCACCCCGAGATTCATTTAGTAACGGTTGAGAATGATCGCTACAAAGACAATATCGTGATTGGTGGTTTGATGCTTTGTAAGGCCCCGTCTGAAATGATTGAAGATCGTGCAGAGTACTACCAGAACCAAACTGATGCTCAAATCCGGTCTGTAGATCACAGCTATATGAGAGAGAGTGACCCACGTATGCCCATGTTTAATGAACGCAAAACAAAAGTCACCTTCGGCAGAGGAAGTTAAATTTCATTCATTAGGAGTCCTTAAATGGCCTACCCTACCATTAGCAAGCCCTATGGCTTTAAGCCGGTCAATTTGATCGGTGGACAAGTCTTTGCTGGTGCGACGCAAAAAATGCGTATTGCCAGCGCTTATGCTACATCCATTGGATGCGGCGACCTACTTATAAAAGTAAACGACGGTACTGTTGCACGTTCGGCGGCTACAACTGCTAAACCTACTGGCGGCTTCGCTGGTGTGTTTCTTGGTTGTGAGTTCATCAACCCAACGACAGGTCAATTGCAATTCCAACAGAATTTTGTTGGCGGAACAACCGTGACGACTGGATTTATCACAGCTTATGTTTGTGTAGATCCTGATGCACTGTTCCAAGTTGCTATCGTTTCCGGCACAACAGTTGTGACTGGCGTTCAATATACTTCGGTTGGCGACAATGCAACCCTTGTAAACAACACCTCAATCACTGCGTCCGGCAACTCGCAAATTGCACTGCTTGAATCAACCGCTACGACAGATTCTCTGCCGATTCGCATCGTTGACGTTGTGCCTGACACCGCCTACGAATCTGGCGGCAACACGCTGTATCCTGAAGTGATCGTTAAGATTAACTTTGGTATGCACGCACTTGACACCGCCGTCGGCGTTTAAGGAGCAATAAATGGCTATTTCACGCGCACAACTACTTAAAGAACTCCTCCCGGGGCTTAACGCACTTTTTGGTTTAGAGTATAAAAAGTACGGCGAAGAGCACAAAGAGATTTTCGAAACGGAATCTTCCGAGCGTTCGTTCGAAGAAGAAACCAAGCTGTCTGGCTTCTCGGCTGCCCCAGTCAAGAACGAAGGCTCCGCAATGGCTTATGACAATGCACAAGAAGCTTGGACTGCCCGTTACGTCCACGAGACTATCGCAATGGGATTCTCGATCACCGAAGAGGCGATTGAAGATAACCTATATGACTCACTGTCTTCACGCTACACGAAGGCATTGGCTCGCGGTATGGCTTACACAAAGCAAGTTAAGGCTGCAAACATCCTTAATAACGCTTTCGCAACCGCTGTTACCTATGGCGACGGTCAAGTACTTTGCTCGACCGCACACCCATTGGTTTCTGGCGGCGTAAACAGCAACCGTCCTTCCGTCGCATCTGACTTGAACGAGACTTCTTTGGAAGCCGCCGTCATCCAGATCGCCGCATGGACTGATGAGCGCGGTTTGCTTATCGCTGCTAAACCCAAGAAATTGGTCGTTCCTCCCTCACTCCAATTCGTTGCAACTCGCTTGCTCGAAACGGAACTGCGTGTTGGCACAGCCGATAACGACATCAACGCAATCAAAAACAACGGGTCTATCCCCGGTGGTTACACAATTAACCACTACCTGACAGACACGAATGCTTGGTTCTTGTGTACCGACGTGCCAAATGGTCTCAAGCACTTTGTTCGTTCGCCAATGGCAACGTCAATGGACGAGGACTTTGACACTGGGAATAGTCGTTATAAGGCGAGAGAGAGATATTCTTTCGGGGTCAGCGACCCCCTTGGAATTTTTGGATCGCCCGGCGCTTAACCCTTTAGAATCAAGCACTTAGCTCTACAGACCCCGCTCACAAGGCGGGGTTTTTCTTTGGGTTGACACAAATGTTTGTATGGTGTTACTATATGTCTATCGGGCTTTATAGGATACGATAATGAAACAATCTGTCATTTACAAAATCATCAACACCATTAACAACAAATTTTACGTGGGGAGCACGACTAACCAGTATGAACGTTTTCGGGTTCATCGCGCTAGATTAAGGAATAACAAACACCACTCGCATCATTTACAGGCCGCATGGAATAAATATGGCGAGCAGGCATTTGTGTTTCATGTGGTGGAGGTCGTGCAAGAAGACCGCTCATTGCAGGAGGCGGAAGATGTTTGGCTTAAAGATTGGGTCGGTAAAGAAGAGTGTTATAACAAAAGCCGATATTCAAGCGCTCCTTGGCGCGGCGGTGCAAAAGAAGACCACCCTATGTATGGGAAAACCGTATCAGAAGAAACCAAAGTGTTACTCCGAACCGCTCGTTTATTACAAGCAGACCCTCGTCTCGGAAAAACCCATTCAGAAGAGACTAAGCGGCTCATTAGAGATAAAAAGCTAGCCAACCCAACTAGAGCGTGGTCAGGTAAAAAACGAGATGAGGCTACCCGAAAAAAGATAGGAGACGCGCAACGTGGTGTACCTAAAGCGCCTAGAACGTTTACTGAGGAGGGTTTACGTAACGCACGGGAAAATATGAAACGAAACGCCAGAGAACAGAAGCCATCTGATTTGTCTGATGTACTAATGAAGTTTCCACAAGAAACTTTGCGTAAGTATGATTTTAGCAATGCTGTTTACACAGGTGCTCTTACCCGTGTCAAAAACTGCGTATGCCAGCATCATGGAGTTTTTTCACAGTACGCGGCGCAATTTCGTAAAGGACGTGGGTGTCCGGAATGCGGGGCGGAGCAACGAGCAGAATCCAGAAAAGTTCAAATGAAGCAAGCTTGGGCAGACCCAGTTTGGAGGGAGAATTTAATGCAAGCACGTGCGGCTAAGAAACTACTTAAAACTTTGTAGCTCTGCCTTTTTCCGTAAATATTCGTCATTATGGTGAATCCGGTGGCAATTTGCGCATAATACGATACATTTCTTGATTTCTTCTAGGGCTCGTCGGTACGCGTTATTACGTATGAGCTTGTGTAGATGCACATTATCGGGGGAGCTTACAACGTGATGAAAGTCTAGGGCTGTGGAGTGAGCAAAATAAAAAACGAGCGGCCGCACAATACCTTGCATCCCCCACTTAAATAAGTTATAAAGTAACAACACTGGGAAACCTCCAGTTCTATAGACCGACCCAGCGGACGATGCAGAGACTATAGAACGATGTACTGCACATACAAAGGAAATATCATGAGTTCAACGACTTTCTCCGGCCCA
>Ga0209702_10007555_pt1 | contig 13222 bp, 12 predicted proteins | sample FRY01_FD_187210 | JGI IMG/M metagenome (GOLD analysis project Ga0209702, IMG submission 187210) | Freshwater microbial communities from Lake Fryxell liftoff mats and glacier meltwater in Antarctica - FRY-01 (SPAdes) (version 2) | ecosystem: Environmental > Aquatic > Freshwater > Ice > Glacier... | reverse complement strand
CTATTGTTCCGGCTGGAGCAGGTTCGGGCAAAACCTTCCGGATCAAGTCTAACCTCACCCAGTGGGTGAAGGGCAACTTTGTCGCGCCCGATCGCATTCTGGCAGTGACGTTCACCGAAGCTGCGGCCGCGGAGTTGCGCGGCCGCATCCGGGCGAGCCTTTTGGCTGAGGGCATGGTTGAAGCGGCCCTGGCTGTCGAACAGGCCTATGTCTCGACCATCCACGGGCTGGGCCTGCGGATCCTGTCGGAACACGCTTTCGCTGCTGGCGCTTCTCCCCAGCCGCGTGCGTTGGCCGAGGCGGAGCGTGATCTGTTGATCCGTCAGGCCATGGCGCATGCGGAGGCGCTCGATGCCGTCAAAGCCGACCTGCCGCGCTTCGGGTACCGATCGAGTTTCTTTTCGAATGCTAGTAAGGAGGACAGCTTCCGCGGCCGGATCCTGACCACGATCGATCTGCTGCGGGGGCTTGGCGACAACGGCAATGATCCCAAACTGGCAGGGGCGGGTGTGATACGCCTGCGCGAACTTTACGGTCGAGTTGTGCCAGACGGTGCGCCATTGGAGGCGCGACTGCTGGCGGCGATCAATGCCCTTTTAAATGAATTCCCGAATGACCTGACCACCCATGCAACCTCGGCAGCTGCGCGCACGGCTTTTGGAAAAGACTTCCGCAACATGAAGCGCGCCCAGCGCCCTGGGGAGTTGCGCCGGGATTGGGGGCTCTGGAAAGCCCTGAGCGAGCTGCGTCAATCAAAGCGGGGTGCGCCCACACCGGATGGGTATGATGCTCTATCTGATGAGGTGATTGCAGCGGCCGCTGATATCGCGGTTCACCCGGGCCCCTTGGACGACGCCTGCGCGCATCTCACTGCGCTTGTGCATGGCGCCCAGGAGGTGATGTCAAGATACGCGGACATGAAGCGCGAAGCGGGCGTCATCGACTATGCGGATATGATTTGCGATGCTGAGCGGCTGCTCCGGACGCGCCCGGAAATCCTCGCGGCGCTGCTGTCCGAGGTCGACTGCGTCATCATCGACGAGTTCCAGGACACAAACCCGGTGCAATTCGCGCTTCTTTGGCGCATCGCACAATGCGCCAAGCGCGTGCTGATCGTGGGCGATACCAAGCAGTCGATCATGGGCTTCCAGGGGGCAGACCCCCGCCTGAGCGAGGCGCTCGAGCGGCAGAACCCCGAAGCGGCCTCGCCCCTGACAGGCAACTGGCGCTCCGATCCGCGGCTGATGCACATGGTGAATGCGATTTCGGCCGGTCTCTTCGGTGAGGCTTATGTGCCCCTGGAACCGCAGCGGCCGGAAACCGGCCAGACCTTCGCAGAGATACTGCGCATTCCGGAAGGGCGCCGATCAAAGAAATCCCGCCCAGAGGATCATATGGCAGCGCGAATTGCTGACATCCTCGCCGAGGCTGGGCCCGTTGTAGAGCGGGAGAGTGATCCCAAGGCTCCGACATTCCGCCCGGTTGAGCCGCGCGACATTGCCATCCTCGCACCGACCCATTCGATGGCGACGCGCTATGCCTGCGCGCTCAAGCTGCAAGGCGTGCCTGTCCGGATCAGTGCTGCCGGCTGGCTGGACTCACCCGCAGTTATGGCGGCGCGCAACGCGCTGGCATTCGCGGTTGACCCAGCAGACCGCCATGCGGCCCTTGCGCTTCTTACACTCGGCCCATCTTCGATGCCTCTTCAGCAGGCCATGACCCTGCTCGCCGATGGGGAGTTGGAAACCTGTACGCAGCTTGCCGAGTTGCGCGCGCTGGCCGAGATCGCGCCCGCCATGCCGCTTGAAACCCTCCTTCCACATGCGCTCGAAGCTGCCGGCATCCTTGACTGGGCCGCGCGCATGCCAGAGGCGGCACAAGCTCATGCTGACCTAATGCGGCTGCACGCAGAAGTCAGCGAATTCGTCTCGGCCCATCGTGATTTCAAGGCCGCAGCTGGCTTCTATGGCGCCAGTGCGCAGGTTTTTCTGGGTTGGCTCGAGGCGCGCCGTGAAGAGCGTGATTTCGACCGCCATCCAGATCCCGGCCAGAGCGCCGGTCAGGGGGTTGAGATTGTCACCTGGCATGCCTCTAAAGGGCGGGAATGGCCGTTTACCGTTGTTGTTGGTCTCGACAAGAAGATCGGCGAAAAGCCCGGCACCTTGCGTGCCGAGTTCACGGATTTCAGTGATTTGAGCGCCATCCTTGAACGGGCCCTTCTGATCTGGACGCCTGACCTGCCCATCAAAGAAAAGAAGGAGGCTTTCATTGCCGATCGCCGCGCAGCGTCGGAAGCTGACGCGCGCCGCCTGCTTTATGTTGCGCTGACCCGTGGACGCGATCGGCTGATCCTGGAATGGCCGGATTTCGCATTGAAGAAGCTCGGCGAAAGCGAGGGGCCCGCGAACCACGCTGAAATGCTGGTGCTGGAGGTGGGCATGGAGCCGGAGGCGGGCAGTGTGAAAGTCGGCGGCGTCAGTTTTCCTGCGCGCACCTTGATGTGCGGCGCTGAGGCCCCAGGCATGCTGGACAAGTCCGGTGTGAAAGATGCCTCGGAAAGATTGGCTTTTGGTGAACTGCGGTTCATGCTCGAAACCCAGCAGACCGCGTGGCGTGTTCGACCCTCATTGATACTGCACGATCCGTTGCCTGAGGTGCAGACGCGCATCGTTCAGTTGGACGTATCGCAAGAGGTTGCTGCGCTTGCGGCGACTGCCAGCGAACGAGGTAGCGCACTGCACAAGGCGATGCGCGTCCTGCTGCTGCGACCAAATCTTCGTTCGCGGCTGTCCGCAGCCACGGGCTTTGACGAGGCTACTTTGGACATTTTGCAAGCACAGGCGGATGCCCTCAAAAAATGGCTGAATACTGATGGCTATACGCAGATCGAGTGTGAGGTGCCGATCCAGAATCGTGAACCATCGGGTGCGGAATTCAATGGGATCATTGACCTTCTAGCGACGGGCGATGGTAAACAACTGATCCTTGACCACAAGAGCGGTGTTGGCAGTTTCGCCATGTACTTCGCACAACTTGATGCCTATCGAGGGGTTCTTGCGCAACAGGTTAAGGCAATCAAAACTGACGTAGCAATCCACTGGATCGACCGGGCTGAGTTGGAAGCTCTCGTCCAGGATGAACCAAAATGAATGGCTGGAAGCCGTGGCGGCGGGTTTGTTTTTGCATCGCCTGCGTGGTGGCTTGCTTTTGAAAATGAGGAGAGCAGGGCAGTGAGCATAACTGATATTATTCCCGACATCCATGGTCAGGCCGAGAAGCTGCGCGTTGCGCTCCAGAACCTCGGCTGGAGGCGGAATGGTACGACGTGGCTGCATCCCGAGCCCGATCGTCAGATCGTTTTCCTGGGCGACTTTATTGACCGTGGTCCGGAGAACGGAGTCGTCATCCGGATCGTGCGCGAACTGATGGATGCGGGGCGCGCCCAGGCCATCATGGGCAACCATGAGCTCAACGCGATTCACTTCCATACGGCTGACCCTGAAACAGGTGCGCCACTACGTCCGCATCACGATGACAACATCGCCCAGCATGCAAGTTTTCTGAAGGAGTTCCCTTTGGAGGCGTTGCAGACCAAGGATGTGCTGGATTGGATGCGAGGACTGCCGCTGTTCATTGAGACAGAGGAGTTTCGTGCAGTCCATGCAGCGTGGATTCAGTCTGCAATCGATGATCTGAAGCGACATACTGCAAAGGGGATTCTCTCCGAGGATCAGTTGATCCGGGCAGGCCGAAAAGGTGATGCGCTCTACGACCTTGCCGAAGCGGTCGCAAAGGGCCCTGAGGCACGTTTGCCTCATCCGCATTCTTTCGCGGATCAGGGGAAGAAGGTTCGGCGCCATGTAAGAGTAAAGTGGTGGAACGGTGATGCGCAAAACTGGCGTCAAGTCGCGATGTCCGTTCCTGACAACAGCCGGCTCCCAGATTCACCACTGCCTGATGATTTGTTGACCGGCATTTATCCTGCTGACGCAAAGCCCGTTTTCTTTGGGCATTACTGGATGTTGGGTGAGCCAGAGCTTCAAAGCCCAAATGCACTCTGTTTGGATTATTCAGCAGGAGCAGATGGCCCCTTGGCTAGTTACTCAGTTCCTGATGGGAAGTTTCATTTGGATTTAAACTCCATCATGCTGCATTGGGTAAGTATGGATGATGTGTCGGATAAGATCTGATTTTTAGATGAGGAAAACATGAAACAAGGAACTAAGATGACAGAGAAATTCGCGCAAATTCAGGCCTATCAGCAATTGTTTGCATTGGCTGATCAGACCAGTAACGCTGAAATTGCAATTCATTGGATAGACCGAGCGACGGTTGAGGTCAAAAACGGAAGCTTTCAGCTCGACTGATCGCGCAAAACATATGGTGGCGTATACTGGCAAGAAATCGGTCGGGATTATCGGTCATAGCAATGAGCGGAGAAAAAATGAAAAGTTTAACGGTTATTCCAGACATACACGCCGACCTTAGCCGGTTGCATGCATCACTGGACGCAGCACGAGGGGCGAATGTTGCTTTTCTTGGTGACTTTATTGATGCTGGTAATTCCCTTGATGTGCCAGATGATGCTTCTGTACTTCGCAAGGTTCGATCATTGGTCGAGCAAGAGGGAGCTTTGGCAGTCATGGGCAACCATGAGCTAAATGCCATTTTATTTCACCGAAGGGATAAGAAAGGGGCGCCTCTGCGGCGCCATAGCTCCAAGAACGTTAGCCAGCATGCAAGCTTCCTCGATAATATCGGCTTCGCAACACCTGCTGCGATCGAGTGGACTGAATGGTTTCTTAACTTGCCCCTCTGGATTGAGCGGGATGGGTTGCGGATGGTTCATGCTTGCTGGGATCAGACATCGATTGATGTCATACGAGAGCGCCGTCCGGATGGTCGCCTTCGAACAGAGGATCTGGAAGAGGTTGCTCTAAAGCAGACAAATTTCGCAAAGGCTGTGGAAGCATTGACGTCAGGGCCAGAGGTGTTGCTGCCGGATGATCGTTGGTTTTTCGACAATAAGAAAAATCGTCGTTGCGAAGTCAGGCTGGCATGGTGGAAGCCTCAGCATGGTACTTGGCGGGATTTGGCTTTGGCAGTACCTGATATTCAACAATTACCCGACTCGCCGGTAGCTGGCGCTGAATCAATTAAAATATATGGAGAAGATCAAGAACCAGTCTTGGTTGGTCATTACAAAATGAAGGGTGAGCCAAGGATTGAGGTCGGTCAAGCGGCTTGCCTTGATTACCCTGACTTTCGCTGTGTCTATCATTGGTCTGGAGAGCGTAAGTTAGTTCAAGAAAATTTAACAAAAGTTTGAAGATGTGATTGAGGGGCTAATGAAAAGTAGTTCCCTCAGCGATGTCTTGGAAGTAGATGCCTTTTGGGTTCATAGGCTGACGGTACTGCGCAGAATGTCGAAATTCTGTGGATAAGCCAAAACTGGAGACGAGCGATGGTGGAAAATAAATATAAGATTGACGAAGTAATCGAGTTTTTTGAGAGTAAAGAGGTCGACCGCCTCGTCAAGATGGTCCGACTCGTTACCGTGCGGATGGAGCAAGAGCTTACTGATGTGGGTATTCTCGCCCGTGTGTCATCAAGGGTGAAAAGCTCTGGCAGTCTGCGGGGTAAGTTGCAAAAATGGGCTGATGACCCGGAGAAGGCTGAAAGGATAACTGGTGATCCTGAAGCAATCCTGGCCCGCGTGAGCGACCTCGCGGCGGCTCGCGTAATGACTTATACTGAAAAAGATCGAGATGCAGTGGCTGAAATCGCCCAAAGTATTTTTCGTAGTCCGCCTGGCTATAATAGAGCTTTCGATCTTGAGAAGAAGGAAGATGATCTTCGGATCACGGGAAATCCACGAAATCACTATCGTGCAACTCATATGATGATTTCCATTCATGAAAATGATCTAAACGGAGAGTTTTCAAATCTAAAGCGCGACAAGTGTGAATTTCAAATCACTAGCTTGTTGGCTCATGTTTGGAACGAGATCGAGCATGACACCATTTACAAAACACTCTCAGGTGATCTGTCCGAATTGGAACGCGATGCAATCGACTCGTTGGGGCATTTGACGAAGACTGGTGATAATATCATCAAAAGCCTTCTTCGTGCCCGTCAAGTTCGAGAGGATCAAGAAGAAGATATTTTAAGGAGAGAAAATGCACGATTTTCACATTCTGAAGACTTGGCTAGTTTTCTCGAGCAACATTATGGGAAAAACATAAATGGAAAATCATTTAATTTTGGGCATGGCTGCGCGGAGCTGCTTGCGCTTCTACGCGCTATCAACTGGCATCATCCTCACAACGTAACGAGCAACTTTTCTCCAAAGTTCCTTGCGGAGGCGCGGAAGGAGACGGTCAAACTCAAGAAATTCCTCGAAGGCAATAACAGGATAAAGCCAAAAGTTGTCTTGGATTCCTGTGATGTTTTCGTGGTGGGTGCGATTATGAAGCGGAGGGATGACTTGTGGCGCCATTTCTCCGAGCATCACAAAAATAAGCGGGAAGTCGCTATTCTCAGCGCCTATGCTGAAAGGGTCAATTTCCTATAATCATTAATTCTTGGTAAAGCAATTGCAACTTACTTGGTGCAATAATTTTTACTTGATTGCCCCACCGGAACAGATGCCAGCACATTTCGCGCAGCCCACCTGCGCGGAATGACACGGTCAAACTCCCATCGGGCTCGTCGGTCATGACCTGTGTGGGATGGAACAGATAGAGGCGCGCGTCGGCCGCTGCTTCGGGCGTGAAGCACCAAACGACATCGTAGATTTCTTCCTGCCAGATCCCGAAGGAGCGCTGCATCCAGGACTGTAGGTCGAAGCCTTCGGGGCGCTCGAACACCACCTCGGTCAATTCGACCCGTTCGAAGCCGGCCAAGGCAAACAGGCGTACGTCCTGCGCATAGTCGCTGAACGCGACAAGGTATTGCCGGCCTTCACCAAGCAGCATGGCCAGCGGGCCGATGCGCGCATTGCGGCTCAAAAGACCGCTTGCGCGTGCACGATGATCCAAATCGATCCAGACGCCAGCAAGGATAGCTTCGCGAAGCGTGTTCAGTGTCTCCTCCGGAATGCGCTCGCGCGGACCAGGGCGCAAGGCGACGCCATCTGCCTCCAGCAGTGCGGCGATATCGGGTTCGAGCCGTGTCCGCTTTGGGCCAGGCAGGCGGGCACGCAAACGGTCGGAAAGAGTGCCCAAATGATCAGCTGTGCCAAAGTCGCCCGACTGGCGCGCAAGCTCGATGCCGCGATGAAGGGCGGCAATATCGTCGACCGTCGGGTCAGCCAGGCGGCCAGCGGTGCCCGGTGGCAGACGCCAGCGTTTCCGCCCGCCTGGTTCAGCCAGTTCCTCTGTCTGCGGAAACGCATCGCGGACCGCATCGCGCATTCGCTCTGCGGTCCTGCGCGACACCTCGAATGTCTGACCGATGTCGTCAAGCGACAGACCATCGGCGCGGCCCTGCATCTGCATGGCCAGCCTTACCAGATCTGCCAATCGGCCATAACGCATTGGCGCCCCTCCATCCATTTCCCGCAGAGTGACGGAAACTCATCATGTCTTCAAGCTGAGCTGGCTCTGTAAATGTTCGCGCCGCATCAGATGGAACCCCTCGATCAGCTTGCTGCACGAAACCCGATAGGGTTTCGGATGTTGGGCTTTGCAATTTGCTCGCGGCGCAGTTCGATGAGGATCGCCTCGGGTTCAGAGATACCGAGCAGTTTCGACCGCTTGGCAACCACGGCGAAATCCCCCGGTGTAAGCTGATCAAGGGCCAGAAGCCCGATGGGCGCGGGCTCAGAATGAAAGAAACGGCGAAAGCAGGCAGCGCGCTGCCCTATACTCAGTGGCAAGAACCCGATCTTCAGGCTGAAGCGCCGCGCGGTGGCGGGATCCAGCTGTTCGACCAGGTTGGTGGTGCAGGCGAAGGGCAGAGGGTGGCTTTCCATCCAGGTTAGCATTTCATTCACCTGTGAGATTTCCCATCGATGGGTTGCGCCATCGCGCGCACCTAAGAGCGAATCTGCCTCGTCGAACACAAGAAACGCGCTGGTGTCGCGCGCTTCGGCAAAGGCATTTGCGATATTACGCTCGCTGCCACCGACATAGCGATCAAGGAGGTCAGAGGCGCGTCGCTCGAGGACAGGCATATTCATGCGTTCGGCGAGATAACGAGCAAAGGCGCTCTTCCCGGTGCCGGGAGGGCCGCTGAGGCATAGCCCGCCTGTATTGGCGGGACCACAGGCGACAAAACGCTCCGTGATCAGTGTCAGGTCGTGGTCGGCATTGGCCAGTTCTGGTTCGAATCTAACATTGCTGGGGGCTGCGAGCGTGGTGTGCCCACCGCGCACGGCACGCGAAATCGCCGAAGCCGCAAGCTTCACGTCATCTGCCCCGCCGCGCGTAATCCGTGCCGCGCGCAGTGCGCTGTCTGCAAGTGCGGGCGCATCCTCCATGCAATGAGCAAGTTCGAGGCAGAGCTCTTTAGACAGCGGCACTTGGTGGTGCGCGGCCAGTTTTTCCCAGATGCGGCTGCGCACAGAAACCGGCGGCGTCCGCAGTTCCAGCGTGAACGAAATCCGTCGCAGGAATGCGGGGTCACAGTCGCTGATATCATTCGTCGTCCAGAGGGTGGGGACCGGGTTGTTCTCCAAAAGCCGGTTGGTGTGGACCTTCGACCCGGCGCGGCGCAGGGAAAGACCAAAGATCCCATTTTCGATACCTGGAAACAGGTCCTCCATCTCATCGAACAGGATCAGGCTGTTGCCTTGATCGCTGAGCAACCGTTGGCCGAGGCGAAGCTGCTGCAGGCGTTCAAACCGCGACGGCTCGTCCCCATCGTCATCTGCCTCGCCGACAGCGTGAAGCCCGGCGCCGAGACGCTGCGCCAGCGTCTTGCAGAACTCGGTCTTGCCGGTGCCTGGAACCCCGTGCAGCAAAATGTTCACGCCCTTTTCCCCCCGATCAAGCGCACCGCGCAGCAGGCGTAATGCAAAGTCACGCCCAGCGCCAAGATGCGCGAAATCCTCCCATGCCACGGACGCTACCCCGACGCGGGCAAAAAGCTTGTCCAAAATGTCACTGAGGCTGCGCGAAGGCGGATCGAGGGCCACAAGAAGTCGGTCAGAGGGAAAGAGCCCGAGGCCGCTCAAAGGTGGCTTATCAAACTGCAACAGGCCAGAGACCAGTAAACGCCCGGTCGGTGCAAGGGCGCACCGCACACTGGGCGCGGGCAGTCCTGTAAGATGAATGACTGCATCGTGGACGGGGATCCGCGCATCATCGACCAAGGCGTTGCACAAAGACCTTGCCGGCCCGGATCGCCCAGCGCGAACACCAAGTTCGAAGATGATGCGCTCATCCGCGGTCAACCCGACATGGGTCGCCAGCAGAGAGATGTTTTCAGCAACTGTATCGGGTTTCGGGCGCGCGATGGCTGCGTTCCGAGCTGCGAGCCGTTTCCGAAGGTCGGCCCAGACGGCGGCAGGGACACCTTTCTTTCTGAAATTGTCCATTTCCGGATCCCAGACAAAGCCCAGATTCTGATCCTCGACCCAGCTTGAAAGCTCCTGAGCCACAACGCTGCGGGCGGGAAAGCTGTGGGCAACCCGGAACGCCAAATCAATCAAGTATCGCTGCTCGTATTTGTTCGTCATGCAACCTCCATTGTGATGAATGCAATATAATGGTTGTATGCGTCAAAAACGGGCGTATCATGATTTCAGGGCCGTATCTCTGGATGACGCGGCTGACTGTTGAGCGTATGAAGCATCATGAACTTTGCATTTTTTGACCTAGAGACCACTGGCATCTCGCCTGCTTTCGATCACCCCCTGCAATTTGCGGCCATCCTCACGGATGCGGAGTTCAGGGAGATCGAGCGGGTGGACCTACGTTGCCGCCTGGCACCCCATGTCATCCCATCGCCGCAGGCCTTGGCGGTCACAGGGGTGCGACCGCATCAACTTCTCGATCCCGAGTTCCCGAGCCTGTTCGAGTTTGCTCAGGAGCTGACCGCGCTGGTGTCACGTTGGTCTCCAGCAATCTGGACGGGGTTCAACAGCATCCGCTTCGATGAAGAGATGCTGCGTCAGATGTTCTATCAGAACCTGCAGACAGAGATTTTCGCCACACAGTTTAACGGCAATACGCGCTTTGACATTATGACTGCCGTCTTTTCTGCGTTCCACCGTCACTCTGATCTGTTCGATTGGCCTGTCGATGAGACCGGAAAGGTGCGTTTCAAGCTGGATCGGCTTGCTCCGCTGAACGGTTTTGAAGGGCATAATGCGCATGATGCCCTTGGGGATGTTGAGGCGACCATTCATATCGCGCGCCTGATCGCCCAGCGCGCGCCGTCACTCTGGGCCGAGCTTCTGGCAAACCGAGACAAGTCACATGTTCAGGCCCGCTTGGAGCAGTTTGCCCCAATTGAGCTCGTGGGGCGGTTCGGTGGAGGTCTGCCACAAGGGATCATCGGCTGTCTGTGTGGCTCTGCGCGACAAAATCCCAATCAGGCGTTTTTCTTTGATGTTGATGCCGCCGATCCGGGCGATTTGATCAGTGCTACGGTGGAGGATCTGACTGCAGCCATAGAAGCCCAACCGAGCCTCATCCGTTTCATCACCGTGAACAAGGTTCCTCTCTTGCTGGATCCGGTTTCGGTCACGGATGAACAGCACAGACGCGTGCGTTTGATTGCAGAGGCACCGGAATTTCGTGAACGCGTGGCGGCAGTCATGGCCGTGCGCAAGGAGGCAAGGCCAGCGGCAGAGCTACCGCCCCTAGTTGAGAAGCAGATTTTCAACGGGTTCTACAGCTGGTCCGACAAGTCACTGCTCAAGGAGTTTCAGGCGGCTGATTGGCCGCGCCGACAGGAGATCGTGGCCTCGTTCGGGGATGCACGCCTGCGTCAGCTCGGACGACGGCTGGTGGCGAATTACGCCCCCGCGCTTTTGTCTGAAGAGGAGCGTGGGCAGTTTGCTGTCTGGCGTCGTGAGCGCTGGCATGCCCCAGAGCAGGCTGAGCCGGAATGGACGACATTTGTGAAGGCGCGACAGGCGATTTCCGAGATTAAAGCCTCCGCGTCCTACGATCCGGCAAGCATCGAGGAGATCGAAGCGTTCTTGTCTGGTTTGGAAGCAGCCGTAGCCGAAGAGGGAGCGATCAAGCGATGAAGCCGATGGAACATGATCCGGATATCCGGCAGGGCGTCTTTCGTCTCGATGAACAGCTCACCCTTCAGCAGATCCGCTTTGTTGGAGGCAAGCTGAGAGAGCTGATCCGCCGTTATGAAACATCCTCACGCGATGAGCGCCAAAAGCCGATCGACTGGCCCGAGTGGCATGCCTTCATCGACGCGGCCTATGCATGTGGGTTTGTGTGCGGTGACGCCGGTGAAGAAATGGGCGACGAGATGAAAACGCCGGTTTCAGAGAAGATCAAAACACTGAAGCGCTCGCCTACCGGGCTGGAACAGATGTCATTGCGCGACCTGCGCCGCATTGTTCACTACATCATGAGAAGCGAGCGGTGGGGCGACGGCGGGTGTGACACCGGCGGCGGGGCCGTCTGGGACCTGATCACATCGCGCTTGGGCGACGCGCTTGCAAGCAGGCTGGGAGCATAATCAACATGGCAGAAGCGTCTTCAGAATTTGACTATTTGCGGGACAAGCATCGGCAACTGCGTCAACAAAACGCGCCTGAGCTGAATTTGCGCACACACCGGTCGATCAGCTGGATCAGTCGCGCATCCGCGATGATTGATGATGACCCTGACGCGGCCTTTATCTTCTGCTGGATTGCTTTCAACGCCGCCTATGCCAAGGATATGGGCGATGATCCTGGCTCTTTTGCGCGCACTGATTTTCAGAAGTTCTTCGACGCGCTTGTGCGCTGTGATCCTAACGGTCGGATTGGTCACGAAATCTGGCACCACTTCGAGGGCGTGGTGGCCGAGCTTCTGGACAACAAGTACATCTTCAGCCCGTTTTGGAAGTTTCACAACGGCGATCTGGACTACGCCAATTGGCAAATACGATTCGAGAACGCCAAGAAGGCTGCGCGATATGCCATTGAGGGCCAGGAAACGGCAAAGTTGCTGAGCATTCTGTTTGACCGGCTTTACGTGCTGCGCAACCAGCTTGTTCACGGCGGAGCGACCTGGAACAGCATGGTGAACCGCAAGCAGGTGCGTGATGGGGCGGAAATCCTGTTAAGCCTTCTGCCGGTCCTTATTGACACGATGATGTCGAACGCGGCCGAAGACTGGGGTGCCCCCTATTACCCTGTTGTGGATTGAGGGGTCTTCGGGATGTCGGAGACTGCCGTGGGACTGATGTTTCTGATCGTTGCCGGGATGGTGGGCATAGGGCTGCTGGTCTTGTTATTCCGTATCCTTACCAGTCGTCTGTTTCTCAACCTATCTGCATTGATGGCCCTCGCCTTTGTTGTGTTTTTGAGCGCAATAGGAAGGTGATGTCATGATTGGACAGGTCGTAGCATTGGCACGCAATCGTGGGTGGGAACATGATATCGTGGCTTCATTCCAGCTTGCGGTCGCAGTGCCATCTCCCCGTTTTAGGAGCATCAATTCTGTTGAGATATGTTGTTCGACCGATGGCGATGCCTGGGGCTTGGTTATGCTGCAAGGTTTCCCGGTGAACACTGCCCGGTCAGAGGAAACACGCAAGGCGCTCCAGCACCTAAACCAGAGTTTTGCGCCCGCTCGATTGGATACACTGACATATCCGGACGAGTTTATCAAATATGCCTTGACGATCGACAAAATACAGGACGTCGAAAAAGATCTGGGCCGCATAATCGATGACGCTACGCACCATTTAGATTTCGCTTGTTCAGTTTTGCAGTTGGTCAACTGGGGTGGCAAATCCGCCGATTATGCAGTTGCCCATGTGCTTGCGTTAGAAACGCAATAACCCCACCCGGCATGAATACAAGAACCAATATGAAACGGAATTTGGCATGGCGCTGACGCAGAGTGATTTCAAAATACCGCAGAAACAGCTTGATGAGCTGAATGCTTCAATTGAGCGGGAGGTGTCTGGATATTTTGCGCGTAATCCGGACGCAGACCCGCTAGTGGATTGACCGGAACGAAGGAGTCCGAATTTGGATTCCGTTGTATTTCCAGATGTGCGATTGAGGGAGATGCGCACAGGAATTGGGTTTATC
>Ga0209702_10007554_pt1 | contig 13223 bp, 14 predicted proteins | sample FRY01_FD_187210 | JGI IMG/M metagenome (GOLD analysis project Ga0209702, IMG submission 187210) | Freshwater microbial communities from Lake Fryxell liftoff mats and glacier meltwater in Antarctica - FRY-01 (SPAdes) (version 2) | ecosystem: Environmental > Aquatic > Freshwater > Ice > Glacier... | reverse complement strand
GTTGAAAGACAAGGGGATAAAGCCCTGCATCCCGGGTCGGAAGTCTCGTAGCAAGCCAATCAAATACGACAAGCGCCGTTACAAACGCCGCAACAGGATCGAGATCATGTTTGGAAGATTGAAGGACTGGCGTCGGGTTGCCACCCGATACGACAGGTGCCCAAAAGTCTTCCTCTCCGCAGTAGCTCTCGCCGCAACCGTGATGTTCTGGCTATGAACTCAGAATGAGTCCTGACCCTAAGGGTTGCAAGGGTGGGAAAAATGGTGCGTTGTTGCAGCTTCTGCGCACCAACTACCAAGGGCGCCCTGCAACTTTAAAAAGTTGCGGGGTTTTGTTTGGGGCAGCGGCATCCAGAAACAGATATGCTACCGCATCAAGAACAGCGGCACCTTGCAGGATCGGATCATCTCGGTCGTCGTCGATCCGATGACCAGACTGCGGATGCGGGAATGGCCGTAAGCCCCCATCACCACGAGATCGAAGTCTCCAGTTTCGACCCGCTGAGCGAGGGCAGTTTCATGCTGTCCGGGCAGAAGGGCGGTTTCGGCGTCGATCCCGGCGGAGTTCAGCACGGCGCGGGCGTCATCAAGGCCCTTTTCGGTCTCGGGCGTCGCAGCACCGACAGTCACGACCTGGACGAAAACCCCCGAAAACAGCGGATCACGCGCAATGCGGTCAACCGCCTTCATTGACGACAAACCACCGTCATAGGCCACCAGCAGCCGCGCGATCGGCTTGAACGCGCGTGACGCCACAAAGACCGGCAGCGGGCTTGCACGCACGATGCGTTCAAGGTTCGACCTAAGATGGCCCTTGGCGAAATCCGCCGCCTCGCCGCGTTTGCCGATCAGGATCAGCGAGCCATCTGCGTCGGCCTCGGCAACGGTTTCCACGATGTCCCCGTGGCGCAGGCGGGTGGTGATGTCGGTCACCCCGTCGCGGATCAGGATGGCGTGGGCATCTTCGAGGATAGCCCGCCCGCGATGCGCCACCAGTTTGGCGCGCTGCGCATCAAGTTCTGCCAGTTCCGCCATCAGCGCCGTCCGTGCGCCCAGTCGGATCGCCCCGGACAAATCCTGCGTCGCGGCCCCCTCGCGCCGCCCCAGCACATGCAAGAGTTCGACCGATGCCCCGGTGCGCGCGGCGATCCATGCCGCATGGTCGCAGACCGACGCCGAATAGATCGACCCATCCACCAGTGCGATGATCTTTCGTGTCATGGTTTCGCCCCCTTCAGTGCGTCGTCAACTGATCCATCGCGCCCGGTTTGTCGTGGATCGCAAGCTTGTCCACCATGGTTTCCGAGGCGGTGTTCATTCCGACAATCTCAACCTCGGCCCCGTCGCGACGGAATTTGAGCACCGCCATATCCAGGGCCTGCACCGACGAGATGTCCCATATATGCGCGTGTGTCACGTCGATGATCACCCGGTCGAGCGCCTCTTTGAAATCAAAAGCGTTCATGAAATCCTCGACCGAGGCATAGAACAACTGACCTTCAACTCGGTAGGTCCGGACCCGGCCATCGGCGCTGATCGTGCTGGTTACCCGGAACAGTTGCGCAATCTTGGCCGCAAAGAAGATGCCCGACAACAGCACGCCCAGCAGCACCCCGATGGCAAGGTTGTGGGTGTAAACCACCCCCGCCACGGTGGCGATCATCACGACCGACGACGATGTGGGGTGCGCGCGCAGGTTCTTGATCGACGACCAAGAAAACGTGCCGACGCTGACCATGATCATGATCGCCACCAACGCGGGCATCGGGATCTGGCTGACCCAGTCGCCTAGGCCTACACAAAAGATCAACAACATCACACCCGCAAAACCACACGACAGTCGACCCCGCCCGCCGGATTTCACATTGATCATGCTTTGCCCGATCATCGCACAGCCTGCCATGCCCCCGATGAACCCGGTTGCGGTGTTGGCAAGGCCCTGCCCGATACATTCCTGATCGCGGTTCGATTTCGTGTCGGTCAGGTCATCGACAAGGCTTTGGGTCATCAGGCTTTCCAACAGGCCAACCACGGCGACGGCCAGCGCATATGGAAAGATGATCTGCAATGTCGCGACGTTCAGCGGAATGTCGGGGATCAGAAAAATCGGCAGCGTGTCGGGCAGCGCGCCCATGTCGCCCACTGTGCGCACGTCGAGGCCGAACACCAGCGTCAGCGCGGTCAGCACCAAAATGGTGACCAGCGGCGACGGTACGGCCTTGGTGACGTAGGGAAACAGATAAATGATCGCCAGTCCCGCCGCCACCAGCGCATAGGTCGCCCATGTCACGCGGGACGGGTCCAGTTCGGGCAATTGCGCCAGAAAGATCAGGATCGCCAGCGCGTTGACGAACCCGGTCATCACCGATTTCGAGACATAGCGCATGACGAAACCCAGCCTGGCCAGCCCCATGCCGATCTGCAACAACCCCGCCAACACGGTCGCGGCCAACAGGTATTGCAGGCCGTGGTCCTTGACCAGGGTGACCATCAGCACGGCTGTGGCTGCTGTGGCTGCCGAAATCATCCCGGGCCGGCCCCCGGCGATGGCGGTGATCACGGCGATGGAAAAGCTGGCGTAAAGCCCGACCTTGGGGTCCACGCCCGCGATGATGGAAAAGGCGATCGCTTCGGGGATCAGAGCAAGCGCCACCACCAGCCCCGACAACAGGTCTGCGCGGACATTGCCGAACCATTGGTCGCGGTAAGCATCAAGAGAAATCATCTACGTTCCGTTCCAGACCGATCCGGTGCCAAGCGTCCGCATCGATGGTGTTGAAGGTCTGCAAGGCGGTTATCCGGCGGATCGGCGGCCGGAAGAGCCAGCCAGGGATCGCACCCGGCTCCATGTTCGATGAGAGGCCTCTAAGGGATTTTGCCGCAAAAGCCAAGACGTGCGGTGGAATTGTTGGTGATCCGCCGCAAGACTGCCGCCTTGCAAGGTTGCGCTTGCATTGGCCATTGCGCGCGGCCATGCAGAGCTTTGTGAGCACATTAGCGGATCAAAACGTATTGCCCCTTGCGGCCCTTGGATGGTCGGCGTTCTTTGCTGACCAACTGGTGGCGGAAGAGGCCGATCTGGCCCCGATGCGGATCGCCACAGTGCACCGCGCCCGGATGTCTGCGCAATCCACCCACGGTCCGGTGCGGCTGATCCTGCCGCCGCATGCCGATACAGGGGCATATGCTGTGGGGGATTGGGTGTTGGTCGACGCCGCCACCCGCGCGCTGGTGCGCAGGTTGGACCGTCGCGCCTTGCTGCAACGGCTTATCGAAGGCGGGCGCGCGCCGCAACTGATCGCGGCGAATGTCGATACGTTGTTCATCGTGTCGTCGTGCAATGACGACCTGAACGCGGCCCGGCTGGAGCGGTATCTGGCGTTGGCCAACGAGGCTGGTACGACGCCAGTGATTGTTTTGACCAAGGCCGATCAGGTAGCGGATGCGACGCCGTTTCGCGACGTGGCGGCGGGCTTGCAACGTGGGTTACAGGTGGTGACGCTGAACGCCAATGCGCCAGAGGCGGCGCTGGTGCTGGCGCCTTGGTGCGGGGCGGGGCAGACGGTGGCCTTGATTGGATCATCCGGCGTGGGCAAGTCGTCGCTTTTGAACACGCTGGCCGACAAGGCCCCGGAGGATGCGCAACTGACCGGCAGCATCCGCGAGTCTGATGCCAAGGGGCGGCACACTACCACGTCGCGGTCACTGCACCGGATTGCGGGCGGTGGCTGGGTGATCGACACGCCGGGTATCCGCACCTTGCATGTCAGCGACATTGGGGCGGGGCTGGACGTGCTGTTTGCAGAGATTGCCGAACTGGCCCCCGATTGCCATTTCCGCGATTGCACCCATGCGCATGAACCCGGCTGTGCGGTGCGGGCGGCGGTGGCGGCCGGGACGCTGGACGCAGCAAGGCTGGAGCGTTGGCGCAAGCTGACGCTGGAAAACCGGGCCAACACGCCGGTGATGACCGGGCCAAGCGGCAACCGGACGGTCAAGGCACCCGGCAAGCGGCGCTAGGCCTTGGGTCGGGCGCGGTTGACCCGTGCTGCATTGCGCCTGTATGCACACGCCAGACCTTATTGGCGGGACTCTGAGTTTGACCATTTATCTGCACAAGGGCGATCTGCCCGACGGGCTGGCCTTCGGCCCGGTTGTTGCCATCGACACCGAAACCATGGGTCTGGACCCGCGCCGTGATCGGCTGTGCCTTGTGCAACTGTCGTCCGGCGACGGCAATGCCCATCTGGTTCAGATCGCGCGGGACCAGACATCTGCGCCCAACCTGCAGCGCCTGCTGACCGATCCGGACGTGACCAAGCTGTTCCACTTTGCCCGGTTCGACATTGCGGCCCTGCACCGGGGTCTGGGCGTGGTGACGCAGCCCGTGTGGTGCACCAAGGTCGCGGCCAAGCTGATCCGGACGTTCACCGACCGTCATGGTCTGAAATACCTGCTGATGGAACTGGTCGGCGTCGATGTTTCCAAGTCGCAGCAGACGTCAGACTGGGGGCAAGAGGCGTTGACAGATGCACAAAAGGAATATGCGGCGTCGGATGTGCTGTATCTGCACCGTTTGAAAGACGCGCTGGAGCCGCTGTTGATCCGCGAAGACCGGCTTGATCTGGCACAGCGGTGTTTCCAGTTCATGCCGACAAGGTCGGAGTTGGACCTCTTGGGTTGGGACGAACCGAATGACCTCTTCCACCACTGACTTTCTGGCCACCGGACGCCGGGTGATCGCCCGCGAAGCCGAGGCGCTGAGCGTGCTGGGCGCAGCGGTCAACGGCAGTTTCGTGGCAGCGGTCGAGCTGATCATGGCGTCAAAAGGCCGGCTGATCGTAACGGGTATGGGCAAATCGGGCCACATCGCTCGCAAGATTGCGGCAACCTTCGCCTCGACCGGAACACCGGCGCAGTTCGTGCACCCCGCGGAAGCCAGCCACGGCGATCTGGGCATGGTCACGCGGGGCGATGTGGTGCTGGCGCTGTCGAACTCGGGCGAGACGACGGAACTTGCCGATATCATCGCCCATACCCGGCGGTTTGGCATCCCGCTGATCGGGGTTGCGTCGCGGGACGGGTCCACCCTGTTGCGGCAGGCCGATGTGGCGATCCTGCTGCCCGCCGTGCCAGAGGCGTGCGAGACGGGGATCGTGCCTACGTCATCCACGACGATGACGCTGGCGCTGGGCGATGCGTTGGCCATCGTGTTGATGGAACATCGCGCTTTTACCCCCGATCATTTCCGCATCTTTCATCCCGGCGGCAAGCTGGGGGCCAAGCTGATGAAGGTCAGCGATCTGATGCACACCGACCTGCCGCTGGTGGACCCCGCCCGCCCGATGAGCGAAACGCTGTTGGTGATGACACAGAAAGGCTACGGCGTGGTTGGCGTGACCGGCCCGGACGGCCATCTGACCGGGATCATCACCGACGGCGACTTGCGCCGCCATATGGATGGACTGCTGGCACTGACGGCGCAACAGGTGATGACGCAGGGCCCGCGCACGATTGGACCCGAAGCACTGGCCGAAAAAGCAGTGGCGCTGATGAGCGACAAGAACATCACCTGTCTGTTCGTGACGCCCGAGGGCAGCGCGCAAGCCATCGGCATCATCAAGATTCAAGATTGTTTGCGCGCAGGCATCGTGTGATGGCAGCGGACAACCTTCATTCGCGGCTGGTCGGGCTGTTGAAGGTCGTGTTGCCGCTGGCGGCGCTGGCGGTCCTGTCCACGTTGTTTCTGGTCTCTCAAGGTATAGATCCTGAAAACGCCATCCCCTATGCCGAGGTAGACGTCGCCGAACGCGTGCGCGAACCCCGCGTCACCGACGCGTCCTATGCCGGGATGACCGAAGATGGTGCTGCGCTGTCGATCGAGGCGGCGGACGCGCGACCCGGTGTGTCGGGGACGCCTGACGGTGGCCAGGCGACCAGGGTGATCGGTCGGCTGGAAACGCCCGACGGCGGGGTAACCGATCTGGTGGCGGGGGCCGGGCAGCTTGATTCCGCAATGGGACAGGTGCTGCTGTCGGACGGTGTGGTTCTGACCTCGTCCACCGGCTATGTCATGAAAATGGCGGGGGTCATCATGGCGACCGACCGCACCGCGCTGGACAGTGACGGCGCGGTTTCGGCTATGGGGCCTCTTGGCACCCTGAAGGCAGGGGCTTTGCATATCGGGATGTCTGGCACGGGATATGTTGTGGTTTTCAAGGGCGGGGTCAAACTGATATACGAACCGCTCAAACAGTGAATTTTTAGCAATGATCCGCGCAAGGATGGGATTTTGATGATGATGCGGCTGACCCTTTTCGTGTTCGCGGCCCTGATGGGGCTGTCGCAAGCCATGGCGCAAGGCACCGACATCACTTTTGGCGGGATCACCACCGACACCTCGCAGCCGGTCGAAGTTGTCTCCGACAGCCTGACCGTCGATCAAACGACCCAACGCGGGGTGTTCAGCGGCAATGTGGTGGTGACCCAAGGCCCGATGACGCTGACGGCGGGCGAAATCGAGGTCGAATACACCGAAGCGGGCGACGGAATTGAACGTTTGCTGGCGCGGGGTGGCGTGACCTTGACCAGCGGGCCGGATGCGGTGAAGTCGGTCGAGGCGGTTTACACCATCGAGAGCGGCGACGTGGTGATGACCGGCGGTGTGCTGATGACCCAAGGCAAAGCCGCGATTTCCGGTCAGAAACTGGTGATGAACCTGACTACCGGCCGCGGTCGGATGGAGGGGCGGGTGACGACGACATTCGTGCCGGAAAAGAACTGATGCCGGAATTGGCGGTCACCCACGGCGACGGGGGTCTGCATGTGCGCCACCTGCGCAAAAGCTACAAGAAGCGTCTGGTAATCCGCGATGTGTCTCTTGCACTGAACCGCGGCGAGGTCGTGGCCTTGCTGGGGCCGAACGGATCGGGCAAGACGACGTGTTTCTATGCGATTGCCGGTCTGATCACACCGGAGGGCGGGCAGGTTCTGATCGACGGGCGGGATGTAACCATGCTGCCGATGTATCGTCGCGCGCGGTTGGGCATCGGCTATCTGCCGCAGGAAGTGTCGATCTTTCGCGGCCTGTCGGTCGAGGACAACATCCTGGCCGTGCTGGAGATTGTCGAACCCGACCGCCACAAGCGGCGCGAGCGGCTGGAGGAATTGCTGTCGGAATTTTCGATCACCCACCTGCGCCGCGCGCCGGCGCTGGCGCTGTCGGGAGGCGAGCGGCGACGGGTGGAAATCGCGCGCTGCCTTGCGGCAGACCCGAAGTTTCTGCTGCTGGACGAACCCTTTGCCGGAGTGGACCCGATTGCGGTCGGTGAAATCCGGCATCTGGTGGCCGATCTGACGCGGCGCGGGATCGGCGTGCTGATCACCGACCACAACGTGCGCGAAACGCTGGAGATCGTCGATCGGGCCTACATCCTGCATGACGGCAAGGTGCTGATGAGCGGAACGGCAGACGAAGTGGTGCGTGACGAAATGGTGCGACGGGTCTATCTGGGTGAAAACTTCCGGATCATCTGAGTGGCCCGCGGCCGGTTGTGACAAACCTGTGACGGCGGTGTTGACAACAGGCAGTTGCGATCCCCAAATGAGAGGGATGCGATCGGTCAGCGCCCCTTTGCCCCAGCTCCAGCGGCCGACCCCGGCCCCGCGCAGCTGCGCGACCGCCCCCTTTCACGTACGGTTCTACCCTGTCGTCGCAGGCGGCAGGTCGTTTGTATCCTCAGGAGGCCTCATGCGCTATCAGATCAGCGGACGTTCCATTGACATCGGCGAGGCGTTGCAGACTCATGTGAAGGCCGAACTGGGCGAAGTAGTAGATAAATATGCGCAACGTCCGACCGATACGGTAGTGACGTTTTCCAAAGAGGCGCACGAATATGTCTGCGAAACGACCGTGCATCTTTCGACCGGCCTGACCGCGCAGGCCAAGGGCCATGCTATTGAAATATATGCAGCTTTTGAAGCCTGCCGCGAAAAGATGGACAAGCAGCTGCGCCGTTACAAACGCCGTCTGCGCAGCCATCACCGTGACCGTGCGGAACCCGTTGAATATGGCGGCGGGTCGTCCTATATCCTCGCCCCAACCGAAGATTTGGATGACGGCGAACCCGACAGCCTGCAACCCGTGGTTATTGCCGAGATGGAAACCAAAATTCCGTCGATCACCGTAGGCGAAGCCGTGATGCAGTTGGAATTGGCGGGCGACCGGATGCTGGTGTTTCGGAATGAAGGACATGGGGGCGTGAATGTCGTGTACCGTCGGGAAGACGGCAACATCGGCTGGATTGATCCTCGCAACAGCAAATGACGCAGGGTTGCCCCCTGCACAGGAATGACGGCGCACTATGGAACTTTCGAAATTGCTAATTCCCGGCGCTGTGCGCGTCGTGAACCACTTGACCAGCAAGAAACGCCTGTTTCAGGAGCTGGGCGAGATTGCGGCTCAGGCTTATGGCCTGTCGTCCGTCGTTGCGATCGACGGGCTTCAGGAACGCGAAAGCTTGGGGCCGACCGGGGTGGGGCATGGCATTGCCCTGCCGCACGCCCGGTTGAACGAGATCGACAAGATCATCGGGATCTTCGTGCGGATGGAGCGGCCGTTAGACTATGATTCGGTGGACCGCCAGCCGGTCGATCTGGTGTTTGGGCTGTTCGCGCCCAAGGAATCGGGCGTCGAGCATCTGAAGGCGCTGGCACTGGTGTCGCGCACGATGCGAGATCCGGGAATATGTGCCAAACTGCGGGCCAATACTGATCCGACGAAACTGTATGCGATCCTGACCGAGGCGCGGGCCCCGCAAGCGGCGGCCTGACCTGGGGTTGATGTGGGGGGTTGAAGCCGGGGGCCAGCCCCCGGACCCCCAGGATATTTGCGCCAATGGGAAAGCTGCAACCAGAAAGAAGCTACCGCCGCCAGCGTCCGAAACCAAAGGCCTCGTAGTCGCGGGCATAGGCGGCTTGTGCCGCGTCTTCCAGGTCAGCGCCCCAGATGGCGGACAATGGCCAAGGCTGGGGATCAGTCGTGTCTGGCAGGGCAGGGCAAGACAGGCCAAGATCGGAGGTCAGGAACGCCAGCCCTTCCGCCAGCCGTTCTTCGCGCACCAGCAGATCTGGGGTTTGTACGGCACCAAAGCCTTGGGTCACGGCCAGTTGGCTTGCCACATGGGGCATCACCTTGATTTCCGTGCGCCCGGTCAGGTTGAATTTTGCGAAATCGAGAAACACCTTGAACCCGTCTCGAAAGGTTTGCGCATCCGCAAAACCTGTTTTGCGCGGTGGCAGTTCAAACCGGTGGACACGTTTCAGATAGGGGCGTAGTTCGGGCAGCCAGTCCTGCGCAAGGTAGTCGCAGAACGCGGCATGCGCGCGGGCCAGCGGGTGGCGCAGCACGGTGAAACTGCGAAAACCCGGGTGACGCTCTTTCCATTCACGCAGGGTGCGGCGTTCGAAATTGGTCTGGAGTTTGCCGAATTCGGCCAGCCAGCGTCGAAGCGCCGCTTCTGGCCCGCCCTTGATCGGCTGGAACAGCAGACCCGCGCCACTGGTCGCAATGTACTGCGGCACGCCTGCATTCCGTCGGGGTTCGAAGTTTGGGGTGTGGCCTGCCTCGAACCAGTCGACCCTTGCAAGCGCCTGTTCCATTTCTGCGGGGTTTGCCACCTTGTCGCGGATCGCCTCGGGGTTCTGTTTCTTGAACTTGGTGTCCAACGCCTTCAACCGGGCGGGACTGCCAAGAAAACCCGCAAGGCCGTTCAGCACGTCAAGGTCCAGCACATCAGCGTAATCGACATAGAACGCGGTCTGCCCGGTGACCTGAAGGCGGCGCAACAGATGGACCTGAAAGTCCTGAACGGCGCGGCTGCGTTTCTGGAATTCGGCAAGGTCAAAGCTGGGGCGCGGGGTGCGCAGGTGGCGGGTGTTGGCCAGCCACCACTGATCCGCCTCGACCGCGATTTTCCAGCTGATGTAGCTTTCCAGCGGGTTGCGGGTCAGGATGATCTTGGCGCATGTGGCATCGTGCAAGACCAGATCGGTCACGCGGGGGTCGTGGTCGTGAAAATATCGAAAGCCCGCCAACCCGTCGGTCTGCGTCCGCATGGCCTGCAGAAAGGCCTGCGGGTCGGCGTCGCGACCGGCAAGCGTGACGCCGAATGCCTCTTGTTTCTTCTCGCCGCCGATGAAGTAAGGGTTGAACGCCTCGCCGTGGCATTTCACGCCTGCCAGACGGTTCAGGTTTGCCTCGAGGAAATTGGACCCTGTGCGCATTTCGGCAAAGATCACGAAGCTTTTGAAACCAGACACCAAATTACTTCACCAGATAGGGGCGACCGCGCCGAGACGTTGCAGGTTTTGGATCTTCGCCCGCCGGAAAATCGCCCATCAACACCGGCTGCATGCCCTGATTGCGCAGGTTCTGCAAGAACTGGCCAAAGCCGGTCAGGTCGTGCAGGCGCGGAGCTTCTGTCAGGCGGCGCAGAGACCGGGGGCTGATCTCGTCTATAACGGTCTGCAGCGGTTCCATCGGGTTTTCGACAAATTCTGCCAGCGTCCAGATCCGCACCCGTGCCTTGGTCCAGGAGTTGCGCAGAATACCCAAGTGTTCGGCCTCGATCTTTTGCAGAACGGCCGCCTTTTTGCGGATGTCACCGAAATTGCGGTTGGACTTGAACAGCGGGATGGCCCAGGCGCCCGAGATCACCGACACCTGCGCGTTGGGGTCGCCAGCGATGAACCAGCTGACAGCCTGATTGTCCTTTGGGCCGAACTGGAAACACTGTCGTTCGCCGCGCGTGTTCCAGATCAGGTTCGACAGGAAACTTTTCGGATTATAGTCGCGCATTGCGGCGCTGTCAGGCATCGCACCATTGTAAATCGTTTCGCCCCCCGCGAATTCGACACGGTCTGGCGCGAACAGATGACCATGCGCGCGTGTACCGGTGGCCTTGCCAAGCCAGGTCTCGAACCCGTCGAAAACTTCCGAAAACCCTTCGAACACTGAATAGGGGTTGGCGGTGCGACCGTTTTCCCAGTTTTCGTTGGGATGGCGGCTTTGCATGTAAAGCCCCGCACGCCCCTTGGTCCGCCGTTCCACGGCCTTGGCGAACAACCGGTCGATCTTGCCGGGGTTGGGTTCGCCCACTGCCTGCATGCCTGCGTCATCCGAAAGGAAAGTCTGATAAAGCTTGCTTGCATGTGGCCACATCTTGCGGGCCACAAAGCAATCGGACCGGCGCAACAGCTGCAAATGGTCGTCGTAAAAGATGTGCGGCTTGCCCTGAAAATCGAACTTCGACAGCGTCAGGGACCGGCTTTCGACCGATGCCGATACTTGCCGGACCAGCGTTTGAAAATAGCTTTCGTCCGGGATCCAGACGCGCTTGAAATACCGGTCAATCTCGGCCCGGTCGGGGCTTTCGAGGATGGCTGACAGGGTTTGCCGGGTCAGGCACCACCACTGACTGCCCAGATGCGGCACGATGCCGGGCGGAATGCGACGGCGCAAATGCAGACGGCGTTGCAGGCGCACATAGCTGTCAAACAGGCGGCGCTGTTTGCGCCAACTGAACGGAAACCGCAGGGTGAACCGTTCCAGATCAAGCCCACCGACGGTCCAGCCGACATCTTCGGTCGTCACCGATTCAATGAAATCGGTGCGTGGCCGGGCGTCCAGATAGGCCACCATCTCTTCGACGGGACGCAGCGGCAGGCAGGAGCCGGACCCAAGATATACATGCCGCACGCCGGGAAAGTCGCGCAGCATTATGGCGGCGGCCTCCTGCGTGGCTCCGACGATGCCCCAAGTTCCCCACTCGCAGGCATGTCGTCCCGAAAACCGGATGTTCGTCATATCCGCAAGATCGGCTTTCAATTTGGTATAGCGTTTGCGGTTCACGCGGGCATCGACATGCACCACCACCGGACAGTCGCGAACAGCCCAATGCCGGGCAACCTGGGCCGCGCGGTTCAACGCAGTGTGGCACAGCATGACGAACCCGACAGTCACCCAAGTGCCCTCATGCCCAGTTGCCCTTTGACATCAGCCCCAGAATTTCAAGCTGCCGCCAGTTGATGTATTTCTCGCTCCACTTGCACCACAGATCAGGTTCGGTTCCCAGACTCGCCTGATAGGCGCGGTATTCGTGGCTGTTGGCATAGTGTTGTTTGCGGTCCATTTCCTCTTGGGCCTTCAGGGGAAATGTGTCCAGGAATTTGGCGTGAAGCAGGCAACCTGATGCCTTTTCGCCCCCCCATTCGTCATAGACAAGGTTCAGGCCGCGCGGCAGCAGCATGTGGGTGGACGACACATAGGCGTAATTGCGGTGCCATTTCACCAGCGGGATCTTGTTCAAAGCAGGCGCGCGTTCGGGATTGTCCGGAAAGAACATCCGTGCCCGGGGGCCACCCTGAACCCACAGGTTGCCGAAGTGATGGTTGCGGTTGATGGTGTAGTTGCCGCTGTCGAAAAACTGCGCAATCTCCAGCGGATCCTGACCTTCGCGGTAGGGTTTCGCATCGAACGGGCCTTTAGGATACATGTCCAGCAGCATCGCCGAGAAGAATTTGATCGACGAGGCATCCAACCAGTCCGTCAGCGCGCGCAGGGGCCGGGTGTCGCAGAACGGATAGACAAAGAATTCGTCCGGGTCGACGACTAGCGTCCAGTGGCCATGGGCATAGCGCATCTGCAACCCATTGAGCCAATCGACCCCGAAGCGGGACCGTTTGTAGCTGTGCCTGGTTGTCCACAACGACACATCGGGCTGTTCGGCCAGATAATCATGGCTGCCATCGTCGCTGTCGTTGTCCACGATCAGGAAATGATTGACGCCAAGGTTGCGGTAATAGTTCAGGAAGAACGGCAAGCGGACGCGTTCGTTGCGCAGCGTCGAAAAAACCAACAGATCTTCGCGCTTGATCAGGTCGGTCCGGTCGGTGACCGCACGCAATTCACGCCGCTTGCGCCAAGCACGGATGCGCAGGCGTTTCCGGGCCAATCGCAACATGTAACGCGAGAGAATGCTCAACCGTCAGGCTTTCAGTTCGGGGGCGGACAAGGTGTTTGGTATCAGGCGATGGTTATACAGCTTCTACTCCAAAACCCGAAAGTTCTCGTGGGTTACGACGCGGAAGTTGTCTGACACCTTGTCGCGGAATTTCGTCCATTCCTGCGGGATGGTTTCACGCATGAATGCAAGGATGGCGTC
>Ga0209702_10007550_pt1 | contig 13231 bp, 13 predicted proteins | sample FRY01_FD_187210 | JGI IMG/M metagenome (GOLD analysis project Ga0209702, IMG submission 187210) | Freshwater microbial communities from Lake Fryxell liftoff mats and glacier meltwater in Antarctica - FRY-01 (SPAdes) (version 2) | ecosystem: Environmental > Aquatic > Freshwater > Ice > Glacier... | reverse complement strand
TTCGGTGTGGACATGGGGTGACACCCTCGAGCTGCGCCATACCATGTTGCCAGGCGGATCAGCAGAGTACACAGAGCCAAATGACATTACACCTCAACTGCCTCGCAGACTGTGCAAAAGCATGCACGGAAATTCGCCTGCCACAATGGTGGCATTCGGTGACACTGTCTCTGTGATTTTAACCGCGGCTGGTGACATATTCCACTATTCTTTGGAAGCACCTACGCCTGTGCTAATGGACAGAGTTAGGTTCGATAACACGCGAATTGGCATGATTGCGGCGGGTGGCTCGCATTTTCTCGCCCTGTCGAAAACCGGCGGACGCGTGTGGTCGTGGGGGGACAATGACAAATTACAGACAGGATTGGCCACTCACGCGCACCGTGTGCTGCAGCCCACTGCTGTACCACATAATTTTGACGGTGGTGAAGTGGCATTCATAAGCTGTGGATATGATTTCAGCATGGCAGTCACCGTGGACGGTGTCTTGTGGGCATGTGGTAATAATGAGAATGGAGAATGTGGGGCAGTCGACTGGTTGGAGTCAGAGGTCTTTCGACGCATCGGCGGTCCCGAGTACTTTGGCCCAGGAGGTGTGCATTCGGTGTCGTGTGCCGGCGCGCATACACTCATTCTTGCCAAAAACCATTCCGTATGGAGTTGTGGGTACAACCACAGTGGAGAATTAGGCAGTGTTCCACACTGGAATGAACAACTGGTGCGTCCCGGTGTGGTGCCAATTGCATTCCCCGACGATCCCGAGGTGCCCGGCGACCACAATGTGGTGGTGGTTGCGGCTGGAGGCCACATGTCGTTTGTGGTGACCTCGGGGGGTTTGGTTTTCTTGTGGGGACGTAAGCAAAATTGGGAACTAGTACGGTCACTGCCACATCAACTGCCAGACTGGGTGATGGGTGATGTTGCAGGCACATCAGACGACTGTCGTGCTGGTCGCTGGCATGTATGCAACCGCAAACGAACTATGGCCTTTATGCAAGGCGTCGCTGCCATTGCGCCGCACAAGATTCCTCCGGACATGAGGGTCCCTTCGGGCATGACGGAGCTGTCTGCGGACTTTTTGAGGTACTTGTTTCACAATATGCGCCTCGTTCCACCAGCAACAATGGGCACCGGCGTGCAACGCCTGCTGGGCTTGGATCCGGCATGATCAAGCTGCGGGTACCAGCTGTGTCTATACCTGATAACGCACGAGGCATGCCGCTGGGAATGCGGGGTTGTTCAAAGATATATTTGAAACCGAGTATATGGTCCTGAATAAACATGCGGTGCAAAGATGTTTGTAGATTTGTGTGTCTGCGTCTTGCTGTCATTCCCTCGCGATTCGTGTAAGCATATCTGTATCTCGAGAATATCCCTACACAATCTACCGTTTTGTGCCGGAAATTCGACAGAACCATGCACAACTGCACAACAACACACTCACCGCACATCATCACTGATATACCACGGCCCTATATAAGCAGCCGCCCGACCGATTTGCATCGCCACATGTTTGCGACAAAATACTGTGCAGCAGCGCGCCATCGCTTCGTGTGCAGTGTATTCTTCGCTAGTCTGTGCTGCACTGGCGTTGTGTGTCAACCGTTTCCTGCTGTTATCGGCGCATCTGAGGGTGTCGAGAGGCATGCAGTTTGCTCGGCGGTCGCACTGGCGAGCGAACCAGACCCCACGACAGTCGGGGCTGCCACGAGAATCCCCTGGTCACACTCGAGATTGGACAACGGCGGGTACATCTGCCTGGCACAGGCACCGCACTTCTCGCCGGTCCCTGCTCTTGGCATTGTTACGACGTGGACGTCGCTGCTTTACGGCACAGACTACATCAATCAGACCCTTTGCAATACAAACTGTCCGATCCGGTCAGCTTCCAGCTTTAGTTCCTTCTTCACCACCAACGTCACGATGACGCCGCAGAATCAGAACCAGTACACGGTGCGCTGGGCGTGTTATGATAAGACCAGCTATGCGGCTCGCGTCCTCAGCTGCAGCGAGATGGAGTTTTCAGAAGCATTTGCCTCCTTCTTTGCCAATATGCTCAACAATGGGTTGCTGGGTTCTCAGTCTGCTGCTGCGTCTTCAAGTTTTGGTTCTGATGCGCTGCAGAGTCGTCGTTGGATGGCGACCCTTTGCTTTCTGATGACGGTGGTGTGTAGCACCTGGCGTGCGTGACGGTGAACGCATCGTTTGTGCACGACGCACTGGCAACAAAAATGTGCGCGTATGACCAAAGTGTGTGAGTGCCGACCACGTGTACAAGTACAAATTTGTTTCTTTCATGTTGACCGCCAAATAAATATAGTATGTACTTTACAAGACGAAATGCAAAGCAATGTAAACTCTCACTGCACTGCATGCAGAACAGGAAAATTCAAGCCGTTTGCTGGTGATGGTGTGTAGCACCTGGCGCTCGTAAAGAAACACTAATTATTTGAACGTGCATTTCCTGCAAGGAGTGCCAATGCAACCGTGCATATATAATGAGGCGCCCATGCCTCTGTCCGCCTGCGAGACGAACATGTCTCATTTCGACAGACTCACTCCTGTGCCACACGACGCGCGGTTTCAGTCGAACAGGAGGTTTAGTGAAGACGACTACACCGCAGAACTCCGCACGTGTGAAAGGATCATAACGACCCCCAACATTGCTGGAATGTTCCCCGTCGCGGACGCCCTTGAGCAACTTGCTCCCGCACGCCGGTCACTAGTGCGCATGTTCACACGCCAGCACAGCTTCGACGGGATGCGTTACGATTTTATTCAGCACTACATCGCGTATCATCGCTCCAAAATCGCCGAAATTACACGGCACATCACCGTTTTGGAAGCATACTTGCATTCGTGTGGTTGCAGGCCGCCCTACCCTAGGACGGTATTGTCGCGCGCGAGTCTGTCGCTTTACCAGCAGCAGTCGTACTTGTTGCAGGAAGTGCTGGCGCGGCGCGCAGGACACCGACCACACGGATATCAGGGGTTTCATTCTGTTGGTCAGCGGTTTTACGACGCGGTCCCGGGAAACGTCGCGTCCGTCTATCGGGCAGACGCAGCGGATCGCCTCGACATCCAAGAGAATGGGTACCATGCACGCGGACATCCAAGCCTGACATGGCATGATTCTCCACCTGACACTCCACCCGACTCTCCGTGAGCCACTCGTCCACAACTAGCGAGAGAATCATACAAGTCCAACCTTGAGTTTTCTGTTCAGGCGCGCCTGCTCCACTGGACACATTTCTGCCGCTCGCGAATCATCATCAACGAGTAAATAATCACACCACCTACACACCTTCGATGCAGTAAAAAAGTTGTTCTTAGCATTCGATTGCAGTGGAATCCCATTCACACACGTTGGAATACTGGTACCAATATTTTCATCGGTGCGACCAGGTATGATAGCGTAAAAACGGAACATGTTCAACACTGTTGCTATGGCCTCCAGCTGACTTGTGTTCGAGCTATCGTGCATACTGAGAAATATAGTCGGCCTCTTTGGTGCCGCCGCTACCCAATCGTGCAGAGAAGGCACGATGAGACTTTCAGCTCCTTCGGTATCAATTTTGATGAAAAGGTGGTGTCTATCAGTCGACAAACCATAATCTTTCAACAAATCTGGTAGTGGAAGACAGTCTACCTCGAACACAGGCATGGACTTTGCCCATTGCGCTCCAGAGATTGAAGACCCAGACCCACCATTACCATGCATTAAGACCTTTCCCCGAGAAGATGAAATGCAGCGCGGATCTGTTTCAATTATGTTGCCAAAAGCAGCTCGATTGAGGAGAACATTTGCTCGCATCTCCTCATATGCACGAGGGTCTGCGTCCATGAGAATTGCCATTTTCACTCTTTGCGCTGCAAATAGACCAGTCACCCCCACCCACTCACCAAACCCAACGTAAATCATACCACGTCGTACCTCCTGGTTCAGAGCACGGAAAGTGTGTGGTTCCCACTTGCCTGCGGCTGCATCACGCCACCAACCATGCGTCGCTATTCCGTCCACAGCAGTGATTTTCACGTCGCTCAGGGGAAGCTGAAACTGGGCAGAAGTGATCCCACTGTAGCGTGTATGGTGCCTGTCGTAGGCCTCGTGGTCGATTCCAATAATATGACTTTTGGCGAGCGCATCATGCTTTGCAATCTTTTGTCCCATCTCGTGGGTTGTTATCTTGGAAAGGTTTGTTGCATTTGAAAAGACGTTGTTGGCATTTGAAATCAGAGCTTGGGGAAGGACAGAAAATTGAGAGACATCACGACTTGTGGTTGTAAAAGAATACAAGTTCTGAATTGCTACAACAACCAAAACTGCAACAATATTCACAAATACCAAAATAGCATATCGGGACATCACTGATATTACGAACAATGTCGACGAAACGCCGTTTACAAGATGCGTATTACAAGCATATATATACATATTATTTAGCCGACACCCCGAACCGGTCGGTAGTATTAACAAATTAATCACACACGGTCTTGGGCGATGACTCGGGCAGGTGTCTTGATTCTGAGAATTGGGAACACAACCAACAAGACCACGGATCATTCTTTGGTTTTCATTAAAAACCACTACGGAATAACTCGTGTTTCATGCAAACGCCACCACGCCCTGCAGGAGGGTGACAATGTGGTCGAGCAGGGGGCACACACTGCGCGAGCCGTCGGTACAGGTCGGCAAGCACGCAAAGAGCCCACCGTGTGTTGGTTTCCGCACGGCAAGCAGCAGCACGCGAAGCATGCTCCACTTGAGTTTTAATTGCACACGCAGCAGCCGTGATTCAGCCTGTGCATCACTAACCCACAGCGTTGCTGCGCCAGTGCCAGTATCGATGCCCAGAGAGAAGCAGAGGCATGCACATATTTCAATTTTGCCGCGCCATACGTAGTAAACGACGTTTCTTTTTGCCGAAAACAAATCAAGGTCGCCAAAAAATACGCATTTGGTGTCTTTCTGCCCCGTTTGCAACTCACACCCAGTGTAGCCGATCATGAGCTGCCGGCTTGCGGTGATATCAATGCACACGGGTCTGTACTTGATATGTGGGTTGTGTATGCAAGGAATGGACGTAAATGTCCCACACGCAGGATTGATGCGCAAGACCTCGAAACAGCTTCCGCTCACGACGTAAATCAGCGAATGTGGAGTAGCGGTGCCGTTACCAGCACATGAAACAATGCGGATTGTACTCGGATAGAACAGTTGCGTCGGCGTTGGAAGCACGCCCGTGTGCGGGTCCGGTGACATGTCTTGGCGAATAATCAGAGTAGACACCCATCCCGTGACTCTGTCGATGCGTCGTATGCTGCTGTTGTTGCCGTCCACAACAAGCAGCCGCTGGTCGTGATCGTCCAAACACAGTCCCCATGGTCGGTGAAAGCGAGCTTCGCCGCTGTAGCCGTCGCGGAATCCACACACCCCATTTACGTGCAGAGAAATGGGATGTGCTCCATACAGTGTCTTGACGAGACCGCACGTAGAGATTTCGCGGACGCAGTTGTTCATCCAGTCGGTGAACAAAATAACGCTGTTTTGTGCGACAGCCACCCCATGCACGGTGGAGAGTCTGGCGTGCTCCCGGACGCCGTCTTTGAAACCGTTGTGCAGTTGCGAGCCTGCCAGCAGCTGCGGCGGCGCATCTGGCGGCTGGCACATGTGCAACGACGAGCCAATGCACACAATGACAGAGTTGTGCTGACAGTCCGCGTGCACCATGGTAATTGCATGTTTTCCGTGCTCCAAGCCAGACAAGGAAGTAGTTTTTGTCTTGAGGTGCACCACAGTGTGCACGTCAAACAGATGTGACAGCAGAGGTACAGCAGAGGTAGCAGAGGGTGAAATGTCGGTCATAGTCGGTGGCAAACGACAGCGTGCAGCGAATGGGCGCGGCAGCGCGGCTGGCACGACAGCACAGCCGTCCGTGCTTTTAGCGGTCACACTAATTATGATGCACTGCTAGACCGCCGAAAACATAAGCTTCCACGGATCGTAGTCATCGGTTTGCATACCGCATGGTGCAGCACACATTTTTTTGAACGGGCGTATACAACTAGCATCCTCCGTTGGTCTGCTCCCGCACACGGTGCTTCCGCCGTCACTGTTATGACCAATCCCGCCACTGTCGTTCTTGTTGTCGGAGTGCAGCGGCAGGCTGTTGCCTATAAAGCCAATCTTGCAACTTTTATGGAAAGGGTCGCGTACGATACTGAGCTCTATAATGGTTTTCTTGTGTACGATAATCAGGCCGTCAATATATTTCACGTCCGCATTGTACCCGAGAGAGATTCCACTGAAGAGTCCGTTTTTGATCCACTCGAGAATGACCTTGGAGCGCAGGGTGGAGCTGTCAAATCGCAGCACGGTCATCAGGCCCGCTTGCTTGTCCACCCACGAGTACGCCACATCGCCGATGACCTCGCGCGATGCGTCGCCGTGCTCAAGCCAGACCTGGATGCCGTGCATGCACTTGGAGCGCACCACCTCGGCGAGCTCAGACGCCGTGAAAAAGTAGCCGTCTTTGCTCCCCGTGCCTGGATCGGCAATGCCAATCGCGTAAAAGTATGGCACCTTTGCGGGCTTGGCGGCGGTCGCCGCCGAGACTGCGGGGAGGATAACTTGGGCGAGTCGGTCGCCCGATTGTGCCACGACCATCTCGGGTGCAGCTATGTGCGGTAGCGGATGTTGCCACCTTCCAAGTGGCGTGTGCGCAAAGTTCCAGCGGAAGCAGTGGCGTAGCGTCCGCGGTGCATGGCTGTAGTGATTCCTCATTATATACAGATGCACGCAGCCAGCGCGAAAATGTTTGCATTTGTTGCACGCGCTTCCACCGTGTGTACTCGGATTGCCCATTTCGTGCGTTCGCGTGTATATACGTGCGATAAGGTGACCCGCATCGACGACGTCGAAAGCCACACATTGACCCCTCGCTGCATATTTGCTGTGCTGTGGTGACACGGTGACGTGATGGCGGAAACGTGTGCGAGATTGCTGTTGGACAGCGTGCGCGGTTGTCAGCTGCACTCCAGCAAAAAGAAATCGGAACCAGACCGAGCACAGTTTTACAAATCCACCAACAACAACATTATTTCACTACTCGGGCTGCAAAGAAATGCCACTGCCTCGTCACATTCGCGAGGTTTCAGTGACGGCAATGGCGCGCACGAGAGCCCAGTAACTCTCATGTCCTTTATTTCAGAAAACGTTGCTGAGATTGTGCACGACTACGTCTGGCTCACGCGGTGCTGCAACAATGCAACAGCCATCGCCGACACGTTCAACAGCATGCACCTGGCGGGTATTCTTGTCTGCAAGTCCTTTGCCGTTCTGTGCTCTGGACCTACAGCAGTGGCACACCCGAGCCTTGTGTCGTCGTTTTTCCCGAGTTACCCCACGATCCACGTGTGTCTCAAGAGCATTCACGAGCTGTGCTACTCGGAGCTGGTGTTTGTTCTGACCAGCCTGCAACTCAAATGGGATGTGTTGATCACCATGGACATCATGGCGTCGTCACGGGTGCTTGTGTGCTGCATGGCGCGTTTCGGACAGCTTGCTGCAATGCAATGGCCGGACAAGGTCCTCGATGACACTCAGGAGCGCGAGCGGGCGCAGACAAGCGCAGCACACGAGCGTGCTGTGGGTACCAGCACAGTCGCCATTCCGTCCGGTCGTCCCACCGCGAGTGCCAGTACCAGCAGCAGCTCGTTGACTCACAACACGCCCACAAATCCAGGCAACTTGTGGGTGATTTCAAGGCGCGCGACGCGGCATTTCGTTAGCACCTTTCTTTGTATGATACGAGAAATGGCCATCTTGCACGCCAGCACTGCCATCGCGGTGCACTCCATGAGCGTTGCCGAGTACGGAAAGTACACGACGGACGAGGTGATGGCGTACGGGTTCCAGCTGGCACCAGATATTTCAGACGGCATTCGCGGCTGTTTCCGCAAAATCAAAAGCATCCGCGAAGCCGAGCGCCACGCTTGCACAAACAGTCGCGACCTTGGGCTAGTGGCGGCAGAACCCGGCGGCTCCGAAGTGCCTTCAACCGACAAAACGTGGGACTTTCTCCTCAAAAAGTTAGGTCCGCATAAGTTGGGTCCGCGGCCACGGAAAATGGACGCCGAATTTTCCACGCTCCTCAGTGACGTAATTGTTTCGCTGTCGGACACGTACAATCACGCAGCAAACACCACAGTCACGCGGTCGTGTTTGAACATCATACAGACCGCCCTGAAATATTACTATGTGGTGCCGTCGGCCGAGCGATACCGCGATATTGTGCTGATGCAGCACCTGTGTCCAGGTCAGCGACTCAACTACGCCTTTGACTACATGCACTTTGACACCGGCCAGCTTTCGCAGGTCATATATCTGCACAACTTGCAATTCAAGCAAGGTGTGCCTCCCACCACGGTCCACGACTGGAAGGACAGTTCGCCGGCCGGCCCGATTGCCGCATTCTTGCAGCTCATCACAGACCTGGAACTGTGGCTGCAAGATGCCGACGATCCCCTGGGACTACTAGGCGACTCCCTGCAGATTCGCCGTCCGCTCGACCGCAACAAAGAGGCTGCACAGCTCGCCGGAACCGCCAACGATGAAGAGAACTCGCCAGATTCGACGCAAAAGGTGAGAGCGCGTGTGAGAGAGCAAACACCAATGCGCCGAGTTGACTTTTGTATAGTATCGTTTATGAATTTATAAACGATACTATTTTGTTCCTTTATGTCGACTGATATTTAATGGTATGTATATATAGTCAACTACAATAAACTCACAAATGTATTTCCATGGTGGATATACGAGAGGCTCTTTGCAATTTCCTGCTTGACATTTTCCTTGTGCTTTGGCCTGTTAACTCACAAAAAAATGCGAAATGGGCGGTGTTGTGCAGTACAATACAGTGTGTACTCTGGTGGTGAACAAGACCGATGCATATCTGGTGGACCGACAACGGGTTGTGATGTTCCACGCGCCAAAGACGCGTGTTTTCCCGGAGTTCCATCCGGCTTTGGCATTGCTGGTGGTGTATGCGCGCAAAAACAATCTCATGGAAAGCATGGCTTCGGTCGCCATCAATGCACTAAAGCTCGCGTCGAATTCGTCGTCGGGTCAAGCATTGTGACGCGCCTCAGGCGCGTTGCAGCTAAACCTATATAAGCACAAAGCGCTGTCTTCGGTGTGATTGTCCGGCCGCCACATGCCGCACTCCCGCTCTCAAATCGACAGCATTGAGATCCGCATAAACGGAAATCTCACCCATGCCCAACCCGAAGCGCTGCCCTTCGTTCGCCATCTCACCCCTTCTGAACAGGCAACCGTGCCCTTACGCGATCTGCTGCACACATATTGCGCGGAACGAAATATGGACGCCCGCAAATACTGCCTTATGCTGCGGCACGACATACTTCCCACAACGGCCACGGTCGACTCCATGTCGGCACAGTACAACATACCGCGCATGGGAAATCTCGCTGTCACACTACATGCCAAGTATTGCAAGCAGCCACACACGGCCAGCGAGAGCAGCCATGTTGCAAAACGCATGTCACATCTCTCGCTATATGACACAAACGTCGCTCACGACGTCCTGACCCGTCGGGGGTACGCCATCGACCACCCCACGCTCACAGGCCTGGTTTCTGCCACCGAACAACGAATTGGACAGCCGCAGTACAGGAAAATGTCGGAGAGTATGAGACACCGCCACATTTTGCATGCGCTGCACGACAGCGGTCTGTTGCGCGGCGGTTGAACACCGCTCCTGTGCCGGGGTGTGCTACATGTGACCCTGCATTGTTCCTTGCAATTTTTCTTGTTCTTTTTCTTCTTTTCGTTGGCCTGTTGCACGTGTCGCGCATATGATATGTGACGGGCCCCTGCAAAACGAGTATAAAAGAGGGACATTCTTGTGCGAGTCTCAATTCATACTTTCGCACGCATGGAGCCATGCAATCTTTACGACCCGCAGCGGCCCGCCTGTAGCAATATTGTGCACCGAAAGACTGAGTTATTGAGCGCTGCGCGGCAGGTGTTGTTGGCCAGTGGAGAGCTATACGATCCCGAGCACTACGAAATGCACATCGCAGAACAAGACATATTCCGTTACAATGTGAGCATGGGTCTGTGGGACTTGGCCCTGCGCTGTAAAGAACCGGGCACAGTGCAATGGGGTAATGGTAGGTAAGTAGGTGTGGCAGCGGTGGCTTGTCGTTTTTAATAAAGAATTCAAAGTTTGCTTTTTATCACCGGATGCTCTGCAAGTTTGGTAGCACACAATCCCCGTCGTGTCCTGTGCTACGCTGCTACTGTTGTTTCTTGGAGTAGCGGATGGTGGGCATTTTGATGATGCGGTGCGACATGGACAGCATGAAGATTAGGATGACCACACTTTGGATTGCGTTGAAAGCCATGCTGATGCTCCACGCGTAGGCCAGGTTGACGAGCAGCAGGATGGTGTTCGCGAGCAATACAAAGACGGTGGAGTAGATGTCGTCTTGTATCGCATTCGGGTAAGCATCGTGGTGGTGATGGTGGTGAATTTGGCGGTGTTGACGTTGGTGTGCCTGGCGTATGCAAAAGCCGACGGCCACGTCGCCAACGCGGAACACGAAATGCATTGCAATGGTGCTGTAGACCACAAAGAGCGAGCCGGAGAATGACACCAGCATGGGACATGTGCGAGAGTAAAATTGCATCTTGGACACGATGGCCACGTGCGACAGCGAAATGAATAATATGACAAAACTGGACTGGTGGGTGTGGAATACTCTCGAGTTGCCTACATTGAGCTTGTAGAGGGAAAGAAGCGGAAGCAGAATTGAAACAGAGAGAACGAGCATTGCAATGCCAATGGCGTTGTTGGCAGCGTGGTCGCCAAAGGCCATGCGACATAGTACGCTATTATTGACACGGAGGCAATCGTAGAAGCACACGGCGAATACCGTGAAAACCGACAACAGGATGCTGGCGTTGCACAGCAAGAGGGTCAGAAGCGCATCGACATGAGAGGCGTGATATACCACCGCCCCGACGACAGTTGCACCGCCATTGGGAGCCTCGTCGCCACTGTCAGCTGAAGCTGGCGTCGATAAAACGCTGGCAGACTCGCCCCCGCTATTGCTGGTGCCCTCGACAACAATGTCGTTTTGCGACCGAAAGGTGTCGGCGTCAAATGCAACCAGGAGTATTATGCACAGCACATAAAAAAATACGGTATTGTAGAGCGTGAAAGTGACCAGAGAGAGACTCAGCAGATAGAGGGACGGGAAGAAAAGCAGGCGGTAAAAGTACACAATCAGATACTGGATACTAGCGCAAAACAGCGTATATGTGATGTTGGTGACAACAGAGAAAATGAAACGCATAGTCCAGGGGTCGGTCGAGGGCACATGCCTGTGCATATATACAGCGGATCATGCGCCATGTTCTTTCGGTTCGTCTGTACCTCCCCATGTGAAAATCTTGTGCAGTACGTAGAAAATCGCTGCTATGTACGGCCGACTTGCTGCATACACGATATTCTTGCCGGCATGTCAGTTTTACCAAGGTGGTCGATGTTTACTGGGGGCATATAGTGCACATTTCCCCGCCGGTCACAGCACATGAGACGCATGCCAGTGTCCTTTTTCGTGTCTTTGTAGTCGACAGCTTGTAGTTGGCCTGACGGAAGTGCACGACGCAACCGCGTGTAAGAGTCGGTTATGTTGTGTAGCGTATGTCATTGCCCCCTTGGTGGCATTGCGGTGGTGTACCGATGTTTAGTATATAAATGTATGGGGCGGATGTGTCTCGTGGTGTCGTGTCGACGGGAGCAGCCGAGAGCGGCTGGGAAAATACGTCGGCTCGGGTTGCATGCTGCGCATCGACAAGAGTTTGTCGTACTTGAACGACATGCTGCACCACCCCTCTATGTTCCGACTGGACACACTCAAGCAGAAATACGTGTCCAAGTCGACACTAAATTCAGGGATACGGCTGGGCAGCGCTGCGCTCGTACTGCCGTACCACCTGCAACACTACAGACAGGTGCAAACAAGCATACACAAGAATCGTGAATTTATTATTTTCCTGGTCTTCAAGCTGCTGGAACGCGGTGTGTACATCTCTGCCAGAAACGTGGGAGTGTTGGAGTCGGTCGCCGCTGGCGGTGTGCTTGGCAAAAATCGCGGGGTTGCCATGGGTCGCAATCAGCCCAGTCTGTCGGTTCTGACAGACACCGACACCGACAGACGCACGGGCAGTTGCGAGAAGATCGTGCACTGTGACATCCTTGCCTTCAATGCGAAAAAAAGGCACGTGTATGCCATCGTGGTCTGTGATAGTGTGTGCCAGTTCCAGCAGTGCCGCGCTCATGCGTTGCGTGTAGCTTGCATCATTCGCTACTTGAACCCACGGCACTCCACGGTGTTTGCCTGCGTACTTACCGTGTATAATTTCGAACGCGCTGGCAGCATGCGTTTGTGCCCGGTGTCGGCCACCGCAGTGCCCCTGTCTGTCAAAGTACGCCGAGCCCGGCTGCCCACCGCATCCCGACGACACAAGTCCACGGAAATTACACCCAGCACTGCACCTCATTCATTGATCCAACCGTGAGACCGACAAGGCATGCTGCCAGTGCGCTGGCTGCTTCCACCAACTTGCTGTATGAAGGCATCGAGACTGTGCGACAGCAGCTGTAAGCACATGCATGCATGCATTCCAGCATTTCACAACAAAATTGCAGTGCACATATCATGTGCGGCAGTGCATGCACTCGTACCAGTCGCCTTGTTCGAGGCCAAGCGAAGCGACTGTGGCACCCTCCGGGATGCGGTCTCCATCGAAGAGAAAGCGCAGTGAGTTCCGTTGCAAGCCCTTGGCCTCGCAGTACGCCTTAATAATTTTGAGTACGCTAGTTGCGGGCTTGACTTTGAGCATGAGGCATGTTTCCGACGAGCAATTGATACCAATCTCGACAACACTGCAATCCGCCATGCTGTGAAGACAGAAGGTGCCAATTGTTTCCGGCGATTTTTTTATGATTTTAGAAATGCATTTTTTTTTGGGTGTACGTTTTTGTAGGTGTGCGTTTTCAAGGTACCACCGCTTCACGGTACCGGAACGTGAAAATGCACATTTTCACTAAATTGAAAAACACACACAAAATTGCTCACCCGCACCGGCAGGGTGATCGTGTGTGTGTACTTGTGCTAGTTCTATCTATTTCTAGCCCCG
>Ga0209702_10007549_pt1 | contig 13233 bp, 11 predicted proteins | sample FRY01_FD_187210 | JGI IMG/M metagenome (GOLD analysis project Ga0209702, IMG submission 187210) | Freshwater microbial communities from Lake Fryxell liftoff mats and glacier meltwater in Antarctica - FRY-01 (SPAdes) (version 2) | ecosystem: Environmental > Aquatic > Freshwater > Ice > Glacier... | reverse complement strand
TTGGACGTAGAGCATCAGCTGATCACCGCACAATGGATTGTGCGCTTCAACCTTTTGGGTTGCACCGTCAATCGCGCGAAAGTTTCGCGGACTGCGGGCGTGTTCGATAATCACTTCTTGGTAAAGACTGGCGATGTCATCACTCTGTGTCGCCCCGTTCATGGCAGGGCCAGATGATCACCGTGAACAAACCTGCCCGCGACCAGCGACTCAATCTGCGCCCGGAGCGGATCCAATTCAATTCGGTCCACCATTTCCTGCACGAATGCATAGATCAGTAGACCGCGAGCCTCCTCGAGCGGTATCCCGCGCGCACGCAGATACAGCAACGCTTCCTCATCTAGCTGACCTACCGCGGCACCATGCGTGCACTTGACATCGTCGGTGTAGATCTCTAGACGCGGTCGGGTGTCAACCTCAGCGCGTTCAGAAAGAATAAGGTTCTTATTATTCTGATTCGCATCGGTTCCATCCGCACCCGGACGAACCATGATGTGGCCGTTAAACACCCCGTGCCCGCGGCCGTCCAGTACGCCCTTATACAACTGATGGCTGGTGCAGTTTGTCGCGACGTGGTCAACGAAAATCGTATTGTCATGTAATTGGTCACCCTGCGGTAGGTAGATACCATCGAGGTTGGTCTCTGCGCCCATCCCCCGAAGAAGTGCCCGAACCTCATGGCGAGCAATCGCCGATCCGAGCATTACCGTACGTGAGGAAAACTGGCTGTTGCGTCCTTGCTTAACGTCCAGCAGTGCCAAATGAAACGCGCTTACGGACTCGTTCTGCACCTTGTAATGCTCGATTACCGCGTCCTCGGCCAGGACCACCTCGGTGACGGCGTTGGTGCAGTACACCTCGCCAGCGATGCCGGCATAGGTTTCGACGATCGTGGCGCGGCTGCCCGACTCGGCCATAATCACCGAGCGTGGGCTTGACATAAGCGGAGATCCGCCAGAGTCGGAGAGGAACACCAGGTGGATCGGTTCGGCCACGGTTGTACCGGGGGCGAGGTGAATGAACGCCCCGTCCTCGGCGAGTGCGTCGTTAAACGCGGCGAATGCATGATGCTCACCCGGCGCATGCAAGAAGAAGGGTTCAAGTCGCTGCGGGCCCGCAGCCAATACGGCGGCAAAGCTGCTCACCTCGGCGCCGTCTGGCAGCTCGGTCAACCGAGAAAGCTCGGCGACGAAGTTTCCATTGACAAAAACCAACCGGGGGCCGCCAAGGTCAACCGCCACCGCTTCGATCATGTCAGCGGAGACCCAGTGACCCGAACCCGCCGTGGCAGCCTGAAACGGCACCGACAAGATCGGCTCAAGCCCGGTGTACTTCCAGTCCTCGTCCTTGCGGGTCGGAAAACCGTGCTCGCCGACCCACTCCAATGCAGCCAGACGCACCGCGGTCAGCCACGCGGGATCTGTGTCATGTCGCTGGGGTTCGAGGTCGGAAAGCACTCCGACGAAGGCTGTCGTGATGGTCACCGGGCAGACCCGACCGGCATCCGGTCTGCGTTCTCCTGCTGCCCGAGTCCGGCGTAGCCGTTCTCTTCGAGTTCTATCGCGAGGTCCTTGCCGCCGGAGCGCGCAATTTGTCCGGCAACCATCACATGAACCTGGTCGGGAACAATGTAATCCAGTAGCCGCTGGTGGTGGGTGATAACCAGCATGGCGCGGCCCTCACTGCGCAGCGCGTTCACCCCGTTGGCCACGACCCGCAAGGCATCGATGTCAAGGCCCGAGTCGGTTTCGTCCAAAACCGCAAACGTGGGCTCTAGGATCGCCATCTGCAGGATCTCATTGCGCTTCTTCTCCCCACCCGAGAAACCTTCATTGACCGACCTGCTCATAAAACTCTGGTCCATCTCGACGAGTTTCATCCGCTCTTGGGCCAGCGCGAGGAAGTCCATTGGATCCAGTTCCTCTTGCCCGCGCTGGCGGCGCAGCGAATTCAGGGCCGTGCGCATGAAGTACATGTTCCCCACACCCGGAATCTCCACCGGATGTTGAAAGGCCAGAAATACACCCGCAGCTGCCCGGTCCTCGGGTGAGAGGGCGAGAAGGTCTTGACCCTGGAAACTGACACTGCCGGTTACCGTGTAGCCCTCTCGGCCAATCAGGACACTGGCTAACGTACTTTTGCCAGACCCGTTGGGCCCCATAATTGCGTGCACCTCGCCGGCTTTTAGCTCAAGGTTCACCCCACGCAGGATCTCTTTGTCTTCGATACTCGCATGCAGGTTCTCGATCTTCAGCATTATCCGACACTTCCTTCTAGGCTCACGCTCAATAGTTTTTGTGCCTCGACGGCGAATTCCATCGGGAGCATCTTGAATACCTCGCGGCAGAAACCGTTCACGATCATCGATACCGCTTCTTCTTCGGGAATACCCCGCTGCCGGCAGTACAAGAGTTGCTCCTCGCCAATCTTGGAGGTGGATGCCTCGTGCTCAACTTGCCCGGTCGGGTTTTTGACCTCGACATAGGGGAAGGTGTGCGCACCACAGTCCTTGCCAATCAACAGCGAATCGCACTGAGTGAAGTTTCGGGCACCCTTCGCCGAATGGCGAATATCCACTAGCCCCCGGTAAGTGTTCTGGCCGTGGCCAGCCGAGATCGCTTTCGAAATAATGGTGCTTTTCGTGTTCTTGCCGATGTGCACCATCTTGCTTCCGGTATCTGCCTGCTGACGACGAGCGGTCAAAGCAACCGAATAAAACTCTCCGACCGAGTTGTCACCTTTAAGAACAACCCCCGGGTACTTCCAGGTGATCGCCGAGCCGGTCTCAACCTGCGTCCAGGAGATCTTGGAGTTCACGCCAGCAGCCAGGCCCCGCTTGGTGACGAAGTTGTAGACACCGCCTTTACCCTCCGCGTCACCCGGGTACCAGTTCTGCACGGTTGAATACTTGATCTGGGCGTTATCCAGGGCGACAAGTTCGACGACCGCGGCGTGCATCTGGTTCGTGTCGCGCATCGGTGCGGTGCAGCCCTCCAAATAGCTCACATAGGAATCATCTTCGGCGATGATGAGGGTCCGCTCGAACTGACCGGTGTCCGCAGCGTTGATGCGGAAGTAGGTGGACAGTTCCATCGGGCATCGCACACCCTTGGGGATGTAACAGAATGAACCGTCAGTGAAGACCGCGGAGTTCAGGCTGGCGAAGAAGTTGTCCTTGTACGGGATCACCGAACCGAGATACTTACGCACCAGCTCCGGGTGGTCCTGCACTGCCTCGGAGAAGGAACAGAAGATGACGCCGATAGCGGCCAACTTGTCCTTAAACGTGGTGGCCACCGACACCGAGTCGACGATCACATCCACCGCCACACCACTGAGACGTTCCTGCTCCGCGACGGAGATACCGAGCTTGTCGAACATCTCCCGCAGTTCCGGATCGACCTCATCCATGCTGGCCAATGCCTTCTTCGGCTTTGGCGCGGCGTAGTAAATAATGTCCTGGTAGTCGACCGGACCGTACGAAACGTGCTGCCACGTGGGTTCGGTCAGCGTGATCCAATGCCGGAAGGCTTGAAGGCGCCACTCCAACAGCCACTCCGGCTCATTCTTTTTCTTCGAGATCAGTCTGATGATGTCCTCGTTGAGCCCCCGGGGGGCTACATCGGTATCGAGTTCGGTCACAAAGCCGTACTGATACTCCTGGTTTGCCAGATCGCGGACTTCATCAGAAATACCGGTCGTGGTGGTTGGTGCAGTCATTACTAGTCTCCATTTCGGATGAGTCGGGACAGGGGTTGGTCTTTTGGCGTCATGGTGGGGATCCCTCTGCGATGCTCGTTGTTGATGGGGCTGGGGTGGGGTCCGCACTGATTGGGACGAATGTCGTGCAGACGTGCTCGCCATGGGCAAGGGTGGCTAATCGTTGGACCTTAACCCCGAGCAGCCGAGAGAACGCGTCGGTTTCGGCATCACAGAACGCCGGGAATTCGGCTGCGACGTGCTGAACCGGGCAATGACCTTGGCGCAACTGCACACCGGCTAGGGGCATACCCGCCACAACGGGTTGAGTAGAAGCAGCAAAACCGTCGGCGCTCAACGCCACTGCCAGTGCCTGAGCACGGGCGGTTACATCCTCGCCCGCTGTGTCGAGTAGTGCGGCATACCGCGCTTCGAGCTCTGCACTGCGTTCGCGGGCAAATTCTTCCACGGCGTCGACACCGGAGTGTTCGGCCAGAAAGCGCAGCGCCAATGTGGCCACGTCTTCATAACCACTGTCCAGGTCAGCGTGACCGGCGTCGGAAAGGATGTAGGCGCGGGCGGGCCGGCCACGACCTCGCTCGGACCCGTCATCGAGGGTACATTCCTCTATGGCGCCCTGTTCGTCGAGAAGATTGAGGTGACGGCGGACCGCGGCGGGCGTCAACTCCAACTGGGAGGCTAAGGCGGCGGCCGACAAAGGTCCCTGCTCGGAAATGGCCTGCCGAACCCGATCCCGGGTGCGCCCCTCGGCGGCGTGCGGTCCGTGGTTGGGACCAGGCACACCACCACGAATGGGTGCTTCAGCGATTAACACAACATTAGTATGACCTAATTCGAAGAAAAAGTCTAAACGAGGTTTTCCTCACCTCGTCCTCCGCGAACGTGACGTCGGCCATACAGCTACCAGTGCTCCCTCGCGAGCGAATCTGTCATTACGCGCGAAATTACCGGGCGATGGGTCATGACGGCTGCCCTTCAACGCACGACGTAGACCCCTCGCCGTGATCAAGGGGTTGTCATCCTCAAACGGCGGTCGATCCCGACAGCGGGCCCGCGAGAAGGTAGATCGTCGGGACATACTGATAATTCGAATTTCCTGTGCGTCGAGTGAGACATCTTCGGTCTCAATAATAATCAAAACGTGCTGGCCGGTTATACCCGACACCGAGCCAGCGAAAACGGAGAATCGGGTCGAGTTCAACGGGGATGAACCCGCGCATTTCGTTAATTGATTTTACCCCTCATCTGGAAAAGACCTCCCTTGAGCACGTCGAAATCCCCTTCAAATAGAAACGAAAAGCCGAAAGTTCAGGGCGGGGGAAGTTCTCGTCATGAATAAAAACAAAAGAGTCGGGGGTACCAATTTTTTATCCCGTGATCGGCTTGTTCGCATTCAAAAACGCCACCATCGCTCGCTGTGAAACATTCTTTCCGCCGTAACCATAATCAAATGACCATCGGTGAACTTGAAGTAATACATGTCAAGGTTGCACCGGCTTTAGTGGACGTAGAGACGACTTCCTCTCAGCAATCTCTCAGCCTGCGGTCAATAGCGTCGGCTCACTACAACTTTAGGGAGACCAAATGACAACCACAAATCCGATCCATCCGCGCTTCTTTCACATGACGGTTGGTGCGGCCTTAGTAGCTATGACCGTCGCTGGGTGCTCATCCGGTGATGTGTCCGCACCGGCGACTATCTCGCTGAGCCAAGACGCCCCTGCACAGGTGGCGAGTCCGCAGGAAAGCGCGCAGGCAACCCCGAGCGAAGTCGGCCAGGCCCAGGGCAGTGACGCCGCCGAGTTCGGTCTCACGGAGGCCGAGGTCACAAAGCGGGTCGACGCCGTTGAGCAGTCCATCGCGCAATGCATGAGTTCCGCCGGATTCGAGTACGTGCCTGTGGACTACGCCACCGTTCGCACTGCAATGGACACGAACAGCAAGCCGAGCGGAATGACGGCGGACGAGTTTCGCAACCAATTCGGCTATGGCATCTCCACGCTTTCCGCGGGGGGCAATGCCCAGGCGACAGTCGGACTAGGCCGCAACGCCGACATCCGCGAGGGCCTTCCCACCGCCGATCGGGTTGCCTGGATCCGCCAGCTCTTTGGGGAGAACCCGGACCAGACGTTAGTCGTGGGCTTGGACAGCGAGGACCTGTCCCGGACCGGTGGTTGCACGAGGACCGCGGTCGAAGCGACGTTCACCCAGGCGGAGCTCGGACCGGGCTTCGTCAATTACCAGAACGGTGAGAGCGACCGGGTGGCCTCGGACCCGCGCATAATTGATGCCTACCGAAACTGGTCGACATGCATTAGCGACGCGGGCTACGGCTACGGTGATTCCAAGGAGATCCAAGTAGATCTGGAGACTCGTCTTGCCGTCCTCACCGGCGGTGGTGACATCGCGTCGCTTCCGGCAGATCAGTCGAGCGCTCTTAAGCAGTTGCAAGGCGAGGAGTTAGCGATCGCTGCGGCCGACCTGCAATGCCAGATCGACAACGTCGATGAGATTAAGAAACAGGTCGAAATCGAGATTCTTGGACAGCCGGCAAACTGATGAATCGCAATTCTCTCGCAGCCCTCGCGGTCGCTTTGGTCGTTGTCTCCTCGGGCTTGGGCTGGGTCGCCGCCTCGCGAATTCAGTCACCCCAGGAAGTAGCGGCCACAACGGCCGCACCAGCAGCGTCGCCGATCCTGGTGCCCGTCGAGGAGAAGATCATCTCGACTGACATCGTCGCGCGCGGCACCGCGCGATACGGCACTCCACTCCAAGTGACCCTGCCACCTTCGGGGCTGAAACTCAATCAGTCTTCAGTGACCACGTTGCCACTTCTCAACGCAGACCTCATCGAGGGTGACTTGCTGATGACGACTTCCGGACGACCGGTGTTCGTGCTCACGGGTTCGCGACCTGCATATCGCGACATGGGCCCGGGTCTGTCGGGCGAGGACATCCGGCAATTAGAGGAGGGTCTGCAGCGCCTGGGGTTCAATCCGGGGAAGGTTGATGGCCGCTACGACGCCAAGTCGCAAACGGCCGTAGCCGCATGGTACCTCGCTTCCGGCTTCGAGCCGATGAAGGCCACTGAGGCGCAGGTAGCAGCGATCCGTGCACTCGATAGCGGAGCCAGCGCCTCCCGGATAGATGTCTTAGCTGCCAAGGACCGCGTAGTCGCCGCAACCGCGGGCTACGTCGCCGCTAAGGAGGCGCAGGTTGCCGCCACCCGGGGATCGAACACCGCTGCGGCCGTATTACGGGCACGCGCAGTGGCAGAGGCCGACAACATCGTGGCTACCGCCAAAGTCGCGTCGTTACAAGGAGAGTTAAACGATCTACTCACGATGCCGAATGCAACTCCGGCGGATGCATTGTCCGCCGAGAGAGCCCTGGCCGCTGCCCAGGCAGCGCAGACATCGACGCGTCTAGTCGGTCAACAGAGCGTCTCAGCGGCGCAAGTCGAAAACACACAAGGGCCCTCCGGGTTAGCTGCCGCTCAAGCCAAAGCCGCTTCGGCAAACCAGTCGGCCGCGAACGCCACATCCAAAGCCCAGACCGCCTTAGATGCGCTTCTCGCTTCTGTTCCGGCGAGCCCGGCAGCGGCAGTCCTTTCAGCTCGCGGAGACTTGGCTAGTGCCCAGGCAGAGCAGGCGTCAACCAGCCTGGCCGGACAACAGAGCGTCTCAGCGGCGCAAGTCGCATCCATAACGGGTCCCTCGGCCGTGGCCGCGGCCCAGGCTGCGGCCACGGCCGCCGACCTAGCGGCCGGGGACATCGTCTCAAGCAAACAAATCTTTCTCGAGCAGCTCCGTGCGGGAGCAGCGGCCCTGCCGTCCGCGATCCGATCAGCGCGTTCAGCGCTAGCCGTTGCCACGGCCAGCGCTGACGCGACCCGGCGAGTAGGTGAGACTTTGATCGCCACCGTCGAGGAGTCAGGCCTGAATGTCAGCGTACGCTCGGCGGTTGCTGCCGTCACCGCTGCCGCGGCGATTCGGGGCAATGCCCGCACCGCCCTGAACGTCACGCAACAGCGGGCCCTACTGGCATCTGGTGATCTAGGCGCTGCAAACCGTCGGACGGGCATCTCGGTTCCTTCGGATGAAGTTATCTTCGTAACCAGCGCACCGGTTCGCGTCGCCGCCGTGACGGCAAAAGTTGGGGACGCGGCCCTCGGTCCGCTGCTCACGGTGAGCACCTCGGCGGTCACTATCGACTCCTCACTTCCCTTAGAGGAAGCGCCGTTGGTCACGGTGGGTATGACGGTCGCGGTCGATGAGCCAAATCTCGGGCTGTCCACCACAGGCACAGTCTCCCGGGTTGCGACCTCGCCCGGAACGGATTTGGTCGACGGCTTTCACGTCTACTTCTCCGTTGACGTGGACGACGCTCCACCTGGCCTCGTCGGTTCATCAGTGCGGTTGACCATTTCCGTCGAATCGAGCGGCGGCGCAGTCCTCACGGTGCCGGTCAGTGCACTCTCCATGACCGTTGACGGGACGTCACGCATCCAGACTTCAACGGCTGGCGTCCTCACCTTCGTCACCGTTGAGCCTGGACTCTCGGCGAAGGGTTTCGTCGGTGTGACGCCGGTGGATGGGGCGTTGGCTGCGGGAGATCTCGTGGTGGTTGGGTTTGAGCAGGCGGTGGCTCCCAATGGCTAGATCTCCTCGTGACTCCGTCATCGAACTGAGCGGCGTGGGGCGCAGGTTTGGGACAGATCCGCCAGTGAATGCCCTCATTGACGTAGACCTAACAATCGAGCGTGGTCAGTGGATCGCGATCGTTGGACCCTCCGGTTCCGGAAAGTCGACTCTGCTTAATGTGCTGGGGTGCCTGGACCGGCAGACGAGCGGGACGTTTCTGTTCGACGGGGTTGACGTGGATTCCTTGAACGACCGGCAGCTGGCTGGTCTGCGATCTCGGGGTCTCGGGTTCGTATTCCAATCCTTTCATTTGATGGCACACAGATCCGTGATCGAGAACGTCATGCTGGCGGATGTCTATCGCCGCAACACCTGGCGCGGTCGCCGCGAACGGGCAGCAGCAGCCTTAGAGCAGGTAGGTCTAGGACACCGAATGGAGTTCCTACCCACCCGGTTGTCGGGCGGTGAGCGTCAACGCGTGGCGATCGCCCGTGCCGTGATGGGAGCCCCGCGCGTTTTACTGTGCGATGAGCCAACCGGAAACCTCGACTCCGTTACCACCGATTCGATCCTAAATCTCTTCGACGGGCTCAATCAACGGGGTCTCACCGTTGTGATGATCACCCATGAATCCGATGTCGCCGCGCGTGCCCATCGCAGCGTGCGCATGGTCGATGGCCGACTTACCGAGTCAGCATGATCTCCTTCAAAAAGGGTCCGATTGACCCCAACCCGCTGGTCGCGCCTTCAGGGCTGACGGTCAAGGACCTCGGTAACGAGGCCCTGGCCGGACTCTTCGCGCGGCCCGGGCGCATGGTGCTCACGGTCTTCGGAACAGTGATCGGGATCGCCGCCCTGGTGGCCACGCTGGGGCTTTCGCTCACGGCAGGCAACCGCATTCTTGGCCGGTTCGACGAGCTTGCAGCCACTGAGATCGTCGTAAGTGTCAAGCCAGGTCCCAATGGACCGGTCCCGGGGGCCCTGCCGTGGGATGCGGCCGATCGGATCGCTCGACTCAGCGGCGTAGTCGCAGCGGGCAACCTCAGCGTTGTCGATGTAAAGGGAGCGCTCACCCGGACGTCACAGGTACGGGACCCATCCGGACAGACGGCCTTCAGCCTGACTGTCGAAGCTGCCTCGCCGGGCCTCTTTCAAGCCATCCGCTCCGAGCTGCGCTCGGGACGCCTTCCCGACGAGGGGCACTCAGCGCGCGGGGATCGGGTGGCAGTCCTTGGCCCGGGAGCCGCCCTGCGACTGGGAATCGCCGATGTCACCCAGCAGCCCGCGATCGCCATAGGCGACAACCGGTACGTCGTAATCGGCATCCTTAACAACGTCGCACGGCAACCGGATGCCTTGGGGGCCGTCATCATTCCCGAAGGGACTGCCCGTAACGATTTCGCACTGACGGGACCGGACAAGGTCGTCATCGAGACAAAGATCGGCGCTGCCACACTCATCGCGCAACAGGCACCCCTCGCTCTTCGGCCCGATGACCCGGCGGTCATCAAGGTCGCTGCGCCACCAGAACCTAAACGGGTCAAGGACAACGTCCAGGGCGACCTCGATGTCCTCTTCCTCTTGCTCGGGGGCGTATCGCTACTGGTGGGCGCGATCGGGATCGCAAACGTCACTCTCGTTTCCGTAATTGAGCGGACCGGCGAGATTGGCCTGCGTCGGGCCATCGGCGCGTCGCGGTGGCACATCGCCCAGCAGTTCCTCCTCGAAAGCGCCGCCATGGGCTTCGTCGGGGGAATCCTCGGGGCTAGCCTTGGCACACTCATTGTTGTCTCCGTTTCCTTTTATCAAACGTGGACGCCGGTCATCGAGCCCGCAATCCCACTCATCGCTCCCCTTGTCGGCGCCGTCATCGGGCTGGTCTCTGGTCTGTACCCGGCCCTGCGGGCAGCCAGACTCGAACCGGTGGACGCTCTCCGTTCGGGGACCTGAGTCGGGCCGTCATTCTCAAAGTGATGTCCGCGCCCCTGTCATCACCTACTTAGACAAGCCGGGTGATGGGAGTTCACATGTGGAAATGGACTAGGGACAGTCGTCCCCAACGCTGGGAGGCCATCGGAGTCGCACCGGTCGACATGATTTTGACCGGCTGCTCGATCGGCGGGGCGGCGCCGAGACTCACTTGCGCCAGTCATTGAAGTGGCATGTCGCTGCTCAAGCCATTGAATGCATGCCTGCCTTTCACTCACCGACTTTATGCAAAAAGTTTCGCCTCGGTCCTGCGGGCGGCCCGCAAACACTTGCCCAAAAAACAATACACAAATAGGTCCATGACTGACGTGCTAGAAAATCCTGACAGACCACACGACCGGCGTACGTGGGATTCTCAGGTTCAAGTTCTGTCCGTGATCGTCAAAGATCTGAAACCAGGCTCGAGTGTTGCCGGGCGGTAACGACGAATATAAGGGGCTATAGGAAACAGTGCATTCGCCAACAGCACCGGAAACATCCACCACTAGCGATTCAAAACGCCGATCACTTGATTGCTGCTGTTGTCGATCAAAAAGATTGCGCGGGTAAGCCACTCCGAGCGCGGGCCTTGTCGCTGCAATCTCCAGTGGTTGGCTCACGGCGCCACCCCTTAATAGAGCGGCACCTCTACGGGGCTGATTTCGTTTCAGCTTTTTAAGAGATTGCGTAAACGGTGAATGTCCTAACTTGAGGGGTTCCGTTTGTGTCGCTGTAACCGAGTGAGAGCATGGTTTCCCCTTTGAGCACAACCTTTGATCCCGGCAGTGGACCCGAGGGAAGGTAGATCGTTGGGACGTACTGATAATTCGAATTTCCTGTGTGTCGAGTGGGACCGAGTTGAACGTGGATGAACCCTGCACATTTCGTTCATTGACTTTACCCTTCGTCCGGAAAAAGCTGACCGCGCCGACTTCAGCCCACGCAAAGCTCGTTCCATCCGCCTCGGCGAACGGCGCCTCAAGGGTGACGTTGCGACCGAGAAAGAGTTAGGCAAAGACCATGTTTTCGTTGACGATTAAGCGGATCCGACCACTGACGTGCGCGAGTGAATCCTGTGTTGTGGCCTTGCCAATTTCCGTTGCATAGGCTGCATCAAAGTCTTCCCGCGTGTCAAACCAAAGTTCGGCCACACCATCGATGCCTGCCTCGTCGAAACCCTCAACCACTTCGTTGAAAACCACTTTTCGAATTTTGGGGAGGGTCGCGGCCAAAAAGTTATGTTCATGTAGCCACCATTGAGCAAACTCCGGATGGGACATGTCTTCACGCCTGGTCAGCAAGATCATCGCTTTAAACATTATTCACTCGATTCATTTGTCGTTGTTAAATTCAGGACGTTGGCTTTTGAACTCTCGCATGTGGCCGACCACCGACACTTAGCGCGAGTGAAACGACAATTTCATCAGGGCGCGGGGCATCTGGTAACGACACGTCAACCGAGTCCATGTCGTCAAAAACCCAACGATCGTCTTTGTTTCCGATCGGCATCGTGATGCTTGCTCCGGGACCGGCAACTTTCTTTGTTCCCGGGATGATGTCAGCGCCCCCACCGATCGCTGCGCGCACGGGCGCTCCAAATCGAGGGTGAAGCACTGCCGCGGTGTGTTCGCGGTCTCCATTTATACCGACGATCGCACCCTTGCCGTAACCGCGAACATCCGTCGCGGATATTCCGACCGACGCCAATGACGCAGTGGCCATACCAACCAGAAGTGCCGCAACGTCATGACCGAGTTGTTCCAACGTGGATAAATCCTGAACCAAGCCTTGCCCGGCTAGCGGATTAGCCAGCACCGCGGTTGCCGTCACGATTGTTGTCGGTGAGGAAACTGCTGCACCCGCCTCGCGGTGCGTTTGCGTGAGTGTTGTCGATGTAGTGCGAATGTCCATAGAAACTCCTTGTTGTGTCTTGGGATCAGCGTACGCAACGGACTTGCTCGGCAGGTGTTAGGTTCCTGATGAATATCAATTTTTTATCAGAGCGTCCACTTACCTTTAATAGTAATGATGTGAGGAATGCATGACTCCCGACGAGCTTATGAACGTTGCCACCGACCTTGCAGCGCAGTCCGTAGCCAACGGTTGGGGTGGACCATTCGGTGCTGTCGTTGCCAAGGATGGCGAGATCGTCGGTATGGGGCAAAATCGTGTGCTACTCACCGGTGACATCACTGCTCACGCAGAAATGGAAGCAATTCGCAAGACTGTTGCTGCCGTGAACCCATACGCGCCATCAATCGCCCCGCATGAACGAAACCTCTCCACGTTGACCTTGATACCGAGACCCGAGGGTTCTAATGACCCGGTACCCGAGCGGTCGGCGATGCTCAATGAATACGAAATGTACGCCTCCGGGTTCCCATGCCCAATGTGCATGGGCGCCATTTACTGGGCGCGAATCAGTCGCATGTACTTTGCCTGCAGCGTTGAGGACGCTCGCGCGATTGGTTTTGACGACGCGTTCCAGTACGAAGACTTCGCACTCCCCCTCGACCAGCGACGAATCCCCATTAGTCAGATCGGGCAGGCCAATGGTCTTGCTGCCTTTGCTCTGTGGCGGGACAAAGCGGACAAGCACCCGTACTAACGCGAACTACGGGCTCGGGCTCACGCACTGCCCTTGATCACCGATTCGATACTGAACTCGACGCCGGTGTGGTGCGGGAGCTTCTGTCAAGCCAGGCTTGACCGTGTCAGTTGCGAGTACCCAAGTCCAAGGACAGTGAGCACGCAACTTCGATTCAGGACTGTCTGTCCCTCATCACGGGGCGATTCTGGTTTGGGTAGCGATTATTAGCAGTTTGTTGACCCAAGTAACGGCCTCCTTGATCAATATTGGTCCGATCCCCGCAGTGCTCGCGCTCGTTGCTTTGGTGCTGGG
>Ga0209702_10007546_pt1 | contig 13234 bp, 9 predicted proteins | sample FRY01_FD_187210 | JGI IMG/M metagenome (GOLD analysis project Ga0209702, IMG submission 187210) | Freshwater microbial communities from Lake Fryxell liftoff mats and glacier meltwater in Antarctica - FRY-01 (SPAdes) (version 2) | ecosystem: Environmental > Aquatic > Freshwater > Ice > Glacier... | reverse complement strand
GATAAACAACACAATGAATGATAACTTTATTCACTTGCATTTACACAGTTCTTACTCATATACAGATGGATATGGTTTACCTGAACAATACATAGAAAGAGCAGTAGAGATAGGACAAAAAGGTTTGGCAGTGACCGACCATGGCAACATAAGTGCACATTTCAAATGGTATAACAATTGCAATAAAAATGATATAAAACCAATTCTTGGAGTTGAGTTTTATATTGTTGAAAAAGAGGAAGACATTAGAGGTGATAGAAGTTATTTCCATGTAACTGTTCTTGCAAAAAATCTAACCGGTTATAGAAACTTAACTAAACTTGTAACAAAGTCATGGTGTGAACAATTCTATTATAAACCAAAGATAACATTTCAAAACTTAATTAACCATCAAGAAGGATTGATTGTATTATCAGGATGCATGTCGTCTCCTGCAATTAAGAATATAGTTGAAAGAAATAAAAAGAAAACAATTGAGTATATTGAATTGATGGAAAAGAGTATTGATGATTTTTTCATTGAGTTTATGCCAATATCATTTGATGAAGGAGTTAGAGCATATAAAGAATTTCTTGAATTATATAAAGAAAGGTGGACTCATATACCAATGGTAGCTACAAATGACTGCCATTATGTAAGAGAAGGACAAGATAAAGTCCAGGAAATTCTATTATGTATTCAAACTAATCACAGAATGGACGATCCAGATAGGATGAAGTTTGAACAAGATGATTTTTATCTAAAAACAAGAAAGGAGATGGAGACTTCTTTAAATAAATTGTATCCAAATTTTGACTTCACAGAAGCACTTGACAATACTGTTAAAATAATGGATATGATTGACTTTGAATTTCCAATTGCAGATCCGATTAAGTTTCCAATGAAAGAAGAAAGTAAAATACCATACTTAAAAAAGACGTGTGAAGAAGGAATGATAAGAAGAGGACTAAAAGGAGATGGAGAACTAGATTTACAAGGAATTACAAAAGAAGAATATCAAGAAAGACTTGATTATGAAATAGACTTAATTATTAAAAAGGACTTTATTGATTATTTCTTAGTTGTGCATGATTTAGTTAAATGGTCAAAAGACAATGGAATATTAGTTGGTCCAGCTCGTGGTTCTGCTGCTGGATCTTTGACTTGCTATGTAATGAATATAACAGAAGTTGAACCAATTAGGTATGGATTAATTTTTGAAAGATTTATTGATTTAAACAGAGAAGACTTACCTGATATTGATATTGACTTTGAAGATGTTAGAAGAAATGAGGTAAAAGAGTATTTAGAACAGAAATATGGAAGAAATAAGGTTGGAAACTTGCCTGTATTTGCTTCTTTTAAGGGTAAAAGTGCCATAGATGATGTTGGAAGGGTATTCAAACTACCCTTTCCTATGTTAGAAAAGGTCAAAAAAGCCATAATTGAGAGGTCTGGAGGTGATTCCAGAGCATCTTTTACACTTGAAGACACATTTACAAGTGATGTATTTGAATATCCAAAGAAAGCAATTGCAGAATATCCAGAATTAAAATACACAATTGACCTTGAAGGACAAATAAGACAAATTGGACAGCATGCAGCTGGTGTAGTTATAAGCAATGAGCCAATTACAGACTTCTGTGCATTGTATAAAATAAAAGACAGTTATGTAATTAGCATGGATTATAAAGATGCATCAATGTCTGGTTTATTGAAATTGGATCTTTTAGGATTGAATACACTTTCAGTTATAACTCATGCACTGAAACAAATTAAAGAAAGAACCGGTAAAGACATTGATATATATAAATTGAAGTTTGACGATCCAAAAGTTTATAAAGGTTTCTGTGATGGTAAGTTATTTGGAATATTTCAATTTGATGGACAAGCAATCAATCAGGTATGTAGACAAATCATGCCAAGAGATTTTGAAAGTCTATCTGCAATATCTGCACTTGGAAGACCTGGACCATTAAACTCTGGATCTACAACTATGTATATTCAAAGAAGAGCTGGAAAACAAAAGGTTGAATATCCACATCCTGTAATGGAACCATTTACAAAAGAAACATATGGTATTGTAGTTTATCAAGAGCAAGTTATGAAGACTATGAGAGAAGTTGGAAAAATGTCTTGGAAGGATACATCAGAGATTAGAAAACTTATTTCAAGATCCCAAGGTGTTGAGAAATTCAATACATTCAAAGATAAATTTACAATTGGTGCAAAGGACAATGGAATGACAGACAAACAAATAAATGAGATCTGGGAGTCTATTTGTACTTTTGGCTCATGGGCTTTTAATAAGTGTGGAACTGGAGACCAAATATTGACAAATACAGATCCAAATCAATTCGCTTCAGAAACAGTTACTTTAAAGGAGCTATACGAAAATAAAGGATATGCAACTTCAAGATGGAAAGAGCAACCAAAAGCATACAAGAAAATGAACACATTAAGTATGGATGTTGATGGAAAAATTCGTCCTGGAAGAATAAAAGATGTATTTTATAAAGGTAAAAAAGAGGTAATTAAAATAAAAACAGAAAGTGGAAAAAGTATAAAGATTACTAGAAATCACAAAATGCTTTCAAATAATGGATTTAAAGTTGCTTCTAAATTCAAAATCGGAGATGTAATTGCTGTTAATAATGGTTATTGGAGTAGACCCTATAAAAGCACTCACAAAAATGGACAAGCATGGAGAACTGGAAGAATGATTGCAGGTCCAAAAGACAAACTTGATGGAAGAAGAATAGAAGTAGTTGTTTTTAGAAAAGAAAAACAAAATCTTCCTTGTGAACACTGTGAGCATTTTCACACCAGAATGGAAGTGCATCATGTGACAAAAACTCCTCCAAAATCTATATTAGAATGGTTGTGTCCAAGTTGTCACAAAAAAGCAGAATACAAAAAAGGAAGAGTGAAAATTTGGGAGAAAGGATTTGAAATTGGTTATGAAAAAATTATTTCACTAAAAATTTTAAGACCACAAGATGTTTATGATGTAGAAATGGAAGACTCTTCAAGACCTACATTTGTTGCAAATGAATTTATTAGTCACAATAGTCACTCAATTAGTTATACAATGATAAGTTATTGGACAATGTGGTTAAAAATACATTATCCTTTAGAGTTCTATAGTTCTATAATGGCACTGACACACAGCAATGATAAAAAAAAGAAGATATTAAAAGAGTTTATAAAAGAAGGACACCAGGTATTGTCTGTAGATGTAAATAGAAGCAAAGAGAGTTTTACAATTGATGGAGATGCACTTAGGATTGGATTTTCAGACATCAAAGGAGCTGGAGAAAAGGTTGCAAGTAAGATTGTAAACAACCAACCATATTCATCATATACAGATTTTATTAAAAAATCAAAAACAAAAAAATCAGCAGTAAGAAATTTAGTTAATTTAGGAGCATTTGATAGTCTTGGAAATACAGAAGTGCAAACAACTTTATTTGGAGATAGTATTTATGAATATGAAAAAGAAGATATTAGTTTTGCAGAAAGATTTGATTTGTGTCCATGGAATATTGACTTTGGATTGGAGAAGAATTGGATGCCATTCATAAAAAAGAATATAAATTACTTCAAAAGTTTGCCAATTAAAATAGAGGAGTTAAAAGAGATGGAAGGAAGTGATGATGTAATTGTTTATGGTATAGTTTATGACAAAAACTTAAGAGATGCAAGAGAAGTTAGTATGACAAAAGGAAAAAATTATGATGTGAATAAATACAAAATAGTCCATTTGTTAAATAAGAATATAATAAAATACTTCAAAGGTAATGCATGGATATCAAAATGGGTATTAGAAAATTATAAAAATAAAGTAACTAGAAATATTGAAGAAGGAAAAGACTACACAATTGAAGAACAATATCAATTTGCAAACTTTATTGTTGAAGATGATACAGATTTTATTACAGTTAGATTAAGTCATATTGCTTTTCCAACATATGGTAAGATGATTTTTGAAGATCTAAATCCTGAAGATCCTGTTATTATTCGTGGCAAGATGGGGAGTGGAATTAGAATGCTTTTTGCAAATAAGATTATTAGTTTGAAAGAATTTAAAGAAAAGAATGCAAACAAAGAATAATTTTTCAGACTATGATAGAATTATGTTTCAGGACTCTTGGAAGTGCTGGTGGTGTGAAACAAATCAAGCAGACTGCTTACATCATATAGTTGGAAGAGGTAGCAAAAATGGAGATGTTGAGTCATCTCCACTTAATGCTGCTTTTATGTGCAATCAAAAATGTCATTTACAAAACCACGGATTGATAACTACCAAAGAATGGAAAGTAAAATTACTTAAGATGACTTATGATTATTTGATAAGCACAGGATACACATTGACTGAAAAAGACAATATGTTTATAGAAAAATACTCTGAGTATTATTTCTTTTTAAAGTAGAAAGCATATATTGTAGATGCAGCTACTAGAACTCCAACTACTGATGGCAACCAATCTGTTGATGAAAGCCACATATACAAAGTTCCTACAATTAAACAAACAACAACTGTTACAATTTTACTCTGGGTAGCATTTAGTTTTTTTGTAACATATTCTAAAAACCAAGATGCCAAACCACCTACAACTGCTAATCTTAATATTTCTGTTAATTCCATATTTTTAATAATAATTAATAATTAGTTAAATTCGACAAAATTAACTTTATATTTCCATTTTCCTATAACTGGCATAACTCCACTTTCTATTTTTACCATTTCATCAGTTTGACTCTCTAACAAATAGCAATCCTTCTTATCATCAATTATTATTACAGCTCTATGATAACCAATATGAGCATTAGTTTCAGGATTAAGTAATTCTACTGTAAATCTACCTGCTGTATTCAAATTATAGATTTCTGCACAATAAGCACAGAAGGATCCAGAGAAATTATCACAATCAAATATATCAGTTATCCATTCTTTTTTATTAGTCCAATCATTCTCAATAATAGTCTTCCAAGTTTCTATATTGGTTGTGTGATATTTTTCATCATAAAGAATTGGAGATATTCCAACATTATCTTTGACTGCACCATGCATTCCAACTGCAGAAAAAATAGTTCTATTGATTTTAGTTGCATTAGCAAGAAACCATTTTCCTCTATCTAATAATTCAGAACCAAGTTTCTGATACATCTCAAATTTTATTTGTTTGTCCTCCATAATTTTATATTATTACACCTTCATTAATCCAACTAATAATTTCAAATCCTTGGAATATGCCACTCCCAGAATTTGTGTTACCTCTAATTGATAATTTTATTCTATTTCCTTTTACTTCTAAATTAGAAAAAGAAGTTTCTTGTTCTTTTAATTGTCCAATTGGTTGTATTTCAAGTCTGTTATGATTGCCAGATCTCCAACCAACATTAGCTCCAACTAAGTTTTCATGCAATCCAACAATATTTCCAATACTTACAGTATCAGATCTTAATCCTGTCAAACTTAGCCATCTAGTTTCTAACTCATAATTTATAGCAACTGTATTGTCTGTGTTTCCAGTATCAAATTGATAAACATTTCCATCATTGTCTCCTACAACTCTTCCTAATGAAGCAGAAACATCATAACTAGCTCCAATTACTAATGGAACTGGATAACTATAAATAGTCCAAGTTTGAGTTGATATTGTCCATCTTATTACACAATTTGATATTGTAATTCCATAAACAGTTATATCTCCAACATAAAACATTACATGGTCTGCATCCTCCCAAGATGAAACTTCTGTGTAATTAGTTCTTGATATATTTTTAATTATATCATTGATTGGTCTTGATATTTCAGTTGGTGTTGTTTCTCCTTTTCTTAATCTATAAATTCCAGAAGGATGATGCCAATACATTCCATCTTTGGCAACTTGAATAGACTCTTGAGAATAAGTTCCAACATTTATTTGTGCATCTGGTTCTGTTTGATTGATTGAGAATATTCTATAAACTGAATTTGGTTTGAAAATATATTCTTCTCCAGAAAATCTTTGAATACCTGATATGTCTTCTCCATCTCCAGGAGCTATGTCAATATACCAATTTGTTGTATCCCATGTTATTGTTCCTCCTGCAGCTGCAACTGAAGAATAAAATAATCTAGATGGATTGGCAACAGTAGCAACAGCCCACACTCTGGATCTAAAATTATCAATATACTTTGTAGCAGGTGCATTGGTTACATTATTAGTAGAGAAATTTCCAGCTCCACCATCCCAGCTCTGCATTGCTTCTGCTCCATTTACCATAAAAACATAGTCAATAAAGTTAGTAAATCTTGCCTTTTTATTTGCAGTCAAAGTTGTTCTCTTAGATGTCCAAGTTCCAGATACTAGAGCATAAGCAACTGTTCCTGCTACAACAATAAGTCTATCATCTGTTCCTGTGCCAGTATCAAGGAATTGAAACATTCCAACTATGTTATTTCCAGATGATACTTGAGCTCCTAGCAGTGTTATTCCATCTCTGGTTGTAACTGCACCAATTCTATCAAAATGGCAGTTTATAGCCCAATTTACAGCTCCAGCTGGCATAAGAGACTCATCAATTACATTCTCCATTATAACTCCATTGGCTCCTATGTTTTTGATAGAGACTGACTCTATTTCATTTTTTGTAGTGCTTTGTGGCATAATTTTATCTTGTTGACTTTTTTGTTAATAAAAGGTATAATTTGGTTATGATATTTTTATTACTTATTATTATAATCTGGTTAGAATTATTAATTCTTTTCAAAAAAGAAAAATAATTTTACTTATTTTGTAAAAGTTAAATCTCTTAATTTTTCAAATTCTCCAGTTATACTCTTTTGATAACTCTTATAAGCAGACGATGCTTTGTCTATTATTGGATTGATTATTTTTCCAGTTCTTGTTATCATTTTACCTTGAACTTCTGGAGACAAAATAAAATCAAGGAATGCTCTTGGATTCATGAAAAAACTTGAACCTTTCTCTTCTGCAAGTTTTCTACCAGCTACAGTTGCAAGAATAGACTCCCCTGTCTCCTTTTCATAAAAATCAATAATTCTTCTTAAAGAGTCTTTGTTGTTACTTAAAGAATTTGCTAATTTTGTAAATGGATCTCCTTTATGGAATGCATCTATTAAATCATCAAAAGTATCTATATTGTCTGTGAATTTTTTATTCAAAGCAATATATGCTTTTTCTAATTCTTTTGGTAATGCATTTTTGATGGAATCATTTACATCATTATAAAATTTACCAAGCAATGGAGATTTTGATGGCAATCCTGCATCGTCTGCAAATCTTGTAAGAGATCCTATTAATTGTTTTAACTTATTTACTCCACCAACAGACCAGTCCTCCCACTTAGATAGTGCTTCATAAGTTTGTTTAATTTTTGAAATTTCTCCTGGATTTGCTTGTATTTTACTCAAAGTAAAGTCCATACCATCTTCTGCAAATTTTACTCCTTCTTTCTCTAATCTATCTATAAAACTATTGTAAACAAGTTGCTTATCAATTATTGTTTCTCCAGCCTCTTTAACAATATTGTTAAATGCTATATTATGAGAACTAATAAAAGAGTTTTTCATTTGAATACTTTTTTCTGCTCCAGTATCAACAACTGCTCTAAGTGCATCATCTCCAGCCATAATACCTGCATCAGCTGCTTTTGGATTTTTCATTGCAATCTTAATAACATCTGTTCCTTCTCCAGATATTAATCCAAGTAAATTTGGAAGTCTTGATAGTATGTATTTTCCAGCCTTTCCACCTAAGAATGTCAGAGCTGTTTCTGCTCCAATTTTTTTAATTCCTTCAATTGGAGTTTCTTTCTTTCTTAATCCTAAACCTTTTCCAATTGCTTGTCTAACTGCTTCTCCTGCTCCAGCTCCAATAGCAGCACCTCCAACTCCACCAACTGGAGTTCCTAAAACAGTTCCTCCTACAGCACCAAGAGCAGCACCTCCAAAAGTAACAGCAGCACCTCCAACATCTGCTATATCACTACCCATTTCTTTTAGTCCTCCAAAAAAACCTTTCTGTTTGAATCCTTCAGCAATTCCTTTTGGCTCTACTTTTGTAGCCATTTCTGCTTTAGATCCAAAACTTAATCTCAATCTTTCAAGAAAACCGGTTGTTTCTTCTTTTTTAGATGCAAATTTATTTGGATCAAAACTTGGATCCACTTTTTGTGCATGTTCATCTGGGTTAAAATTTGTCATATTATTTATATCCATTTGCTTTGAATAATTCTACTTTATCCAGTGCAACATTATAAGTTCCTCCTGGACCTGTCATAACTTGAGTATTTCCTCCTTCCACTCCTATTCCAAAATCAATAGGAGCAAAGGCAGCAACATCATATCCAGATCCATTGAAATCAATTAAATAATTATTGTATTTCATTGCAAGCATTTCTCTAACTCCATCTAATTTTGCTTGTGCAACAGTTGGATTTAAATCTTGTAATCCTGGAAGCATCTTTGCATACTTAACTTCATCCTCTTTCCTAAGAACACCACCTTCCATAAATTTACCAACAAGCTGTGCTATTCTTTTAAATTCAGCATCTGCTATATTTGTATCAGTACTCATTGCAGCAAAAGGATTCAATCTAATATCTGTTCCTATTATTTCTACATTCTTTAATTTACCAAATAATCCAGGTTTGTCCTTTATTGTTTTTTCCAATTTAGCTAGTTCTCCAGGAAGAAATCTTGCATCTGATAAGTTAGAAACATTGGTAGGTGGAAGTATTTTAGTTCCAGTTCCATTCTTTAGTGCATCAGCAGCAGTTGCTGCTGCATTCAATTGTGCTTGTTTTACTTTTCTACTCAATTCAGTATCTGCTCTTATAACTCCTCCAAGATATCCTAATGCTTCTTCCATTGTATCTGCAAATGAAATTTCTGGATTTGCAATTTTTAATTCTTCTAATCTATCAGGATCTAGTAGTCCAAGATCCTTTGCCAGTCCTACCATAGCACTCATTGTTTGTAGTTGTTGCACAGGAAGATTTTTCTTAGTTATAATTTCTTGTTCTATTGCTTGGAGCTCTGGTTCAAATTCTTGTCCTCTTGTTCTCATAAGAGATAATTTGTGAGCAGCTGTAAGATCTTTGTCTCCTTCTGCTGAATATGGAGCAGATAGCATTTGCTGTCTTAATAGATTTTGTCTTTTTTCTTCAAGTTGTGAAGTATCAGTAACTCCTTTATAATTCATTATGGTATTTATAAGATTTTGTTTGAAATCTTCTGGAGCATTTGTAGCAGGAGCATCAGTAGCAGGAGCACTAGGAGCAGAAGTTGGAGCAGGAGCAGGAGCATCTGTAGTTTTATTTCCACCTGCAAATGATAGTCCTCTTGTATTTTCAACTGCATTATATGGAAGTTGACCTTTCTGTAAACCACGAAGTGTGTCTGGATCTGATACAGCAAAAAGTTCTCCAGAATTGTCTTGCCTAAAGTATGTATTTCCTAGTTTTGTGAATTGGCTCATAATAATTTTTTTATAACTTATAATCTATGCAAAACTCAGATTACTTGATGCAAATGCTCTCCTTGTTCTTTCATCTAATTCTAACTGTTTTGCCATACTTTCTTTTGCAAAGGATCTTTCACTTACAAGAGATCCAGTTAGTGGCTCTGATGAAAAACTAAAACCTCTTTGTCCATCAATCTGTGGAGTTGATAATCCTGATAAATTTGATGTTCCAATTTTTGACTCAGCAGAAGTTCCAGCAGTCTGTGCACCTCTGAATGCCATTTCTCTAGCACTTTCATTTGCTCTTGATAAAGCAGAAGAAGTATCTTTAATAAAAGTTTCTCTTTGTCCAGAAAATGCCAAACCTCTTCCAGAGATTTCTTCTGTTCCTGCTTCTAGATTTTGTTCAGTAATTCTTTTGTTGCTTTCTTGAGTTTTTGTTAAATCATATCCTATATTAGTCAAACTTCTTGTCAATTCATCTTTTACTTGGGCAAACTTACCTTTATATTCATCTGAAACCTCAATTTCAGCTTGTCTTAAGAAATCTGCTGGATCTAAGTCTGCTAGATCTTCTATAGTTAAATTTGGATTGATTGTTTTTCCAGAAGCAATCATTGTTTCAAGAATAGACTCTATTTGCTTTGTATAATCTACTGGTGCATTTGTATTATTATTTGCATAACTAGGAGCAGGAGTTGGAGTAGGAGTAGGAGTTGGCTGATTGATATTTTCTTGTCTAAATGTTCCATCAGGTAACAAAGTTCCATATCCAGGAACAAAATCTCCTTCTCTATATCCTAATTTTTCAAGATCTGAAATGTGCTTTGCAGATAAAGATGGACTTGCACTTGAAGAACTTGCAGTTTTAATAGAAATGGGTCCCCAGTATCCATAATCAGAAGCAGCAACTTGAATTCCATTTGCTTTTTGCCATTGAGACAAAGCACTTTTTGTTTGGTCTCCAAAATAACCAGTAGCTCCATCTGGAATTGTATATCCTTGTTCAATCAAAAAGTTTTGTAACTTTGTTACTTCAGATCCTCTTTGTCCTTTTTGTAGATTTGTTTGTGGATACATGTTATTAATTTAATTTTACCTCTTAATCTATTAAAACAAAATTCTATGGTGCGTTATAATAAGGAACAAACTTTGTAACACCTGCAACTGCAATTGTTATTCTACCTGCATAAGTTCCTATGGCTCCATTATCTGTTGCTACATTTATAACTCTTTGTGCAGAAGAACCACTGAAATCAATACCAATTGCTTCTCCTGCTCCTGCATTATCACTGTTTATTTTTATAGCAGCAGCATTACTTGCAGAATTGCTATCTCTATCTATATAAATTGACTCAGACAAATGAGATGAAGCATTATCATCAATATAAATTCCTTCTTTTATTGCAGCAGCTGCTTGAACAATTCTAATTCCATAACTGTCTGTCGCAGTTCCACTTTGAACAATATCAATAGCAGGATATGAACCACTCACTCCAGTTAAGTCAATAGTAGCAGCATTTGATGATGGACTTGTTATTTTAATTGCAGATGTATCACAACCTGCAATTTGCAGTCCAACCAATCCACCATCTGTAATATCAATACAAATACTATCAGCTGCATTTGCAATAGTTATTGCTTTGGCATCTGCTTCTGAACCAGCTCCTGCAAAAGAAGCTGGAATTATTATTTCCAAAGCTCTTCTTGCATCATGTATTGGAGCTAGTTTCAATATAGCAGCTGTTGTAGAACTCCAATTCAAAACTGCATTTACATCTCCATTTGCATTAAATACTTCTAATCTTTGAGTAGCATCTGTTATTTGCAGCCTAGTTCCTGAAGCAGCACTTCTAAAAGTTCCTGATGTTATAACACCTTCACCAGCAGAACTTAATTCTAATTTAGTTCCTCCTGAAATAGTTGTAGTAGCAATAGTAAAACCTCCAATTTCTCCAGATGTCGCAGTTATATTTCCTCTGAAAGTTCCATCAGATGCTTCTAAACTTCCATCTGAAGACAATCTCCATCCTGCTGAACTGGTTATAAAGTTAGCAGAAGAAATACTCCCTCCAGCATATTCAATATCTCCAGCTATAGATCCAGAGGCAATTGCATTTGGATCTAAAATTTGACCACTGGCTATTGAAAAATTTGAAGATCCATTAACATCATTAACACTGATACGATAATTATCATTCTTATACAAATTTATATTCAATAATGTGTAAATTGGATCTGGTTCCATAATGTTATTATAATTACTCAGTCTACATTTATCAAGTGGCCAATATCGGGACTAAAAGAAATACCTTGATGAAGCATCTCTTTCTTAATTTCATTACTCCTTCTTACCATATAATTTTGATAATCAGAATCTGTTTCTATTTTTATATTTCCTTTTTCTTTCTTACTCTTAATCATATACTTCAAATTGCTTACAAACATATCAACATTTGGTTCATCTAATACATCTGCATCTGAATTGTATTCTGGCATTGTTCTGTAATAATCCATAATCATGTTAGTTCCTTCAAAATCAGAATCAAATGGACAATTAAAGTATATTGTATCTTCAAACATTGTAAATTGAATTGCTTCTCCAAAACTTGCATTTTGCCATGCATCCACTCCAACTGCATGAGCAACAGTAATAGATCCATCTCCAGATGCTGGTACTCCTGTTAAAGTTCCAGTTGCATTTACCTTTGCAGTATAAGTTATGGTATTGCTACCAATCACAATTGAACCAGAAGCATCAAGATCTCTTACATTATCAAGAACTATAGTTACATCTCCAATTGATGGTTGTGTTCCAACTGTTGTATGAAAAATCATTTCATAGTAATGGTCAAATGTCTTTTTGTCTATGTAAGTTAAATTTCTACCTCTATTTCCAATTCTTAATCCAAGTATATTTTCAGGAGAATCTGGTTGTCTAAGAGTTGATGGAACAGAAATTGAATACTGTCCTTCTGTTAAATTAGCTATGTCTGTATTGAATGAAGTTCTAAATGACCACCTTTTGAATTGTCTATCAAACTCTCTTCTACACTCCCACAATGAGTCATTAAGAAATTCATCAGTTATTATTCCTCCAATCTTTTCTCCCAATTGCTCAAGAGCTCTCTTTTTAATAGAGTAAACAGTATTGTATGCAAAACCAGTTGCTAAAACTTCATCAGAGTAATCTGAATACTCAGTGTCATTTACATTTTTAAAACGAGCTTTATAATAAACAGTAATTGCATCTGTTGTGGCTACATAAAAAGTTTCAAGAGCATCAGATCTTATTGCAACAGTTGCTAGTAATGCAAATGTTCCACCAGATGTAGCTGAAGAATATATTTCAATTTGATTGAATGGTATGAATGTAATTTTTGTTCCTTGAGTATGAGCATGTGAAGTTCCAGAAGAAATAGTTATTGAAGTAGCAGTTGATGAAGAAACTAATGCAATTTCAGTTTGTTCAGATCCTGCATCTCCTATTAAGACATAATCACCAGCAGAGAAACTAGTTCCAGACAATGAAGACAATACAGTTTGATTTGCTGCTTCATTTCCAGACAAAAATGTAGTTTCAAATAAAGACAAGTCTGGCAAATGGATCCACAATTCATTCCCCACATTTCCTCTATGGCATCTTATTTTAGGTATTGTATTGCTCATAATTTTACTATATTAAATTCATAAACTTAGCTATTAATGCTATAGCAAATGCTCCTATTATATATTTCATAGCATCTGCTACCCACTTAGGTGCAAATTCTTTCTTACTT
>Ga0209702_10007545_pt1 | contig 13239 bp, 8 predicted proteins | sample FRY01_FD_187210 | JGI IMG/M metagenome (GOLD analysis project Ga0209702, IMG submission 187210) | Freshwater microbial communities from Lake Fryxell liftoff mats and glacier meltwater in Antarctica - FRY-01 (SPAdes) (version 2) | ecosystem: Environmental > Aquatic > Freshwater > Ice > Glacier... | reverse complement strand
ATTATTTGCAACTCGCAGTTTGGTATCGCGAGGGAGGAAAAACCTTTGGGGTTTGTCCTTAGAGCGCCTCATTCACTTAGTAGTTGACAAATGGAGGCACTTTTGCCAGTGAAATAGCTTTGGTTGTATACATCAAAACCAAAAACTAGAGAATTAACGGGTGGATCGCTAGCTACTAAAGCGCCTTTAAGCGGTCAGAAGACCCAGATATTGATATCGTTTTGTGACAAATGCTTCGGTAGCAAATGAATGCAGTACTTCAGCCAAGCAAATTGGGCCGGCTTGTAAAGCGCCAACGGTTGTGGACAGGGAAAGAGAGTCACGAATCATTGGGCCCCACAATCATCTTTGATAAACGGCAACGTCTTCTTGTATGCCAACTAGAACTAAGAAACAGATTATTCCCCAAGGCAAGTCGGTGACTAATTCCAAGAAAATTTGGGCCAGAAAAATTATTTCCAACACACCACTTGATTGGCAAGCCTAACTTGGCGTGCATATTTTTTTTCAACACTCTTAATATAAGCGATAGGGTCTTCGGAGGGGGTGCTGAGCTTGATGACAAATCAATCAGAGGTAGTAACACGCGCCAGCTCACTACCAATCGTCTTCTCGACCCTGGCCATCTCGACGAGTCTCACCATTTACTTCATCGCTGGAGCGCTAGAAACGAATCTCGTTTACTACCTTGGCTACTTGTTGACGCCGTTGGTTGTATTTGCCTGCGTAGCCTGGGACTCCATCTCCCAAAGGACAAAGTCTCGTGACGTCTGGTTTAGCGCGAGTCCAAAAAAGTCGCTCTTCGTTAGAGTTCTGGCTGGAATAGCACTTATCCCGGCGGTCTTGCACATTATTCAACTAGGTAACCTGCTGGGTCAGCGGGCAGTTCAGGAGGGTTGGCTCTCTTGAGAAACAAATTAGCCGGACTTATCCTGCCCTCGCTTCTGGTCGCGATGGGTTTCACTTCAATCTCAGGTGCAGTCTCTGAAGCGGCAGTGCTAACTCCTGCTGCCGATGCGGCCTTTGGCGACGTAAGCAGATGTCTGACTTCGGGGAAAGATAAAAAACTTGATGTTTTTTATCTAATAGATAATTCGGGCTCCCTGAAATGGACGGACCCTGACAATGAGCGTAAAAATATTTTGGAATCAAGTATTGAACAACTCGGCGGATTTTCTAGGGAGAGCATACAAACCAATGTTGCAGTCTCTATGTTTGCGACTGGCGTGGAGCGGCTTCTGGATTGGACTGCAATAAATTCTTCCGAAGAAGCCTCAGTAATATCTCAAAAAGTGGCAGGCTTTATTAACAATGACCGTTCAGGTGGCTCTACCGACTGGGAGCAGGGCCTCAATGAGGCTTACGAAGAGCTGGACTCACGCGGAGATAGCTGCAAAATGCTTGTTTGGTTTACCGACGGGGGCATCAATCCCGCTGACGACTTTGTAGCAACATTTGACAGCCTCTCCAGGTTGTGCAGGCCCGGCATCAACGAGCAATCTTTAGGCCAAGGGGAATTTGGTCTGATCTCAAAGTTCCGCAAGGCCGGAATTCCAATTTTCGGAGTTATGTATGCAAACCTGGATGCGACGCTCGCTTACTGGGAGCGAAAAGAGGGCCCCGCCGACGCCGCTAATTATGTCGAGCAAGAGAAGTGGCTCATGAGCTTCATGCAGCCTCTCGTCGAAGGAAGAGGCCAGCTCGCCTCAGTTTCAATTCCTGGCCTGGATTTGGTCGACGGAACCTTAGAGTGCGCCGAAGTAAACGATCAGGGGATTGCTCCCATCGGGCAGGCGAATGGGGCATTTCTGAACGCGGAAGATCCAGTTGCGTTGGCTTATCAATTCCTTAAGTTACAAGCTCAAATAACGGGTGGCTCAAGTAGCGACGCCTCACTTAGTGGCTATAGGGTGCCACCTGGAACGGCAAAGTACACGTTGTTAATCGACTCGGGTGACTGGTCACTAACCGGACCAGAGGGTTCGGGCTTTAGTGCCTCCCCTTCGAATCTTCCTCAGAACGTGAGGGTTTCAGGTTCCAATGGCGCCAACGCAATAACTGTGGTTACGGCGGGCGATGCGTCACTGATTGGAGACTGGGACCTAGATACAGAAGGCACACAGGTTGATCTCTTTGTATATTCCGGCTTGACTATCGTCCTGGACCGAGATAAAACCAGCAAGGTGCTCAGTGATTTCGATAACACCCTTACGGGAAGAGTTGTGAGAACCGCAGAGTTTCAGGAGGTTCCTATCGACCTTCTTTCTTACGAGAACAAAGTTTTTGAACTCACCTACCTCTCTAACGGGGTGAGGGTTGCCGTAGCCGGAGTCACAGTTGATCTTCAAAATCGCGGCGAATTCACTATCGAAGGCTTCGACCCAGATGGGTCTCAAGAGCAGATAGAACTATTCATCAAGCTCTCACTTGGCAACAGCTTTGCCGATGTGGAATCTCAATTTACCTTGCAAGTGCAGGACAAGAATGCTTTAGCAAGACCAGCGGCCGACACTCTTTTGCTTTCTAACCTCGTTGGCCCGGAAGGAGTTGCGACCGGTGAGTTTGTAATTCAGGGCCCGAATACAAGTGCCAATTCACTTTTCTGTTTCGAAGGAGTGGAAAGAATCGAAGATGCTCAAACTGGCGTTGAAAAGGTACAGCGTTTGTCCGGGTTCCAATTTTCAATAGACAATCTGCCACTGAATGAAAAGGAACTATGTTTTAGCGTTATTCAGGATGAAAATTTGCCTCTGAAGATAGAGGTGACCAACCCAACTCAGGCGGATTCTAGCGTGGTGGCAATCCTGAATATTACGAGCAGCGCCCCGGATTCAGTTACCGCATTTGAAGCTCCGATAAGAGTTAGCTTCACGAGTGAAGCTTCTTCAAATCAGGCCGTGGCGATCAGCGCTATTATTTTGCTTCTGATTCTGGGTCTTTTGATCCCAATGTTGGTTCTGGCACTTATCAACTTTTTGACAACCAGGTTTCTGCCGATCGAGGGGGTTGTTCGTGCGTCGTTTTCCGTCCTTGTGCAACCAGGTTCGGCCGCAAAAATTGTTGACGCGGCTTCGAATTCAACTGTGGCTATTGACTCCAAAGACTTCAAGTTCGTGAGTCCGCAAGGCGCCAGCCGTTCTTATGAAACCGGTACCGGCGAAGCGAAGGCTAGGGTTCCGTTCTTCCCACTATCTTCTACGTGGTACGAGTGGCAAGCTCCTTCAGGCAAGCGCCTACTGAGCTCCTATTCGGCAGCCTCAAAGTCCACGAAGGGAATCCGATCAGGTCGGGCGGTAGAAATTTCACCGAACATGGGTGAAAATTGGGCACTGGTGCTTTCAGAGGACCAACTCCTAAAGCCCTCTAGCGGTCCAATAGCGGGAGAGCTCATTCTTTATGCGAACTCGGGGCGAGTCAGTGACTACCAATCCAGGGTCGCCAGAATCGTAAACCAATCGGGCCTTCGTCAAAAAATTACGAACCTCTCGAAATCAGTTTCGGAGCAGAAAGCCAAGGCTGGAATAAAGCAGTCCGAGATTGGCGTCACCGAATCGGACAGGCCTGCCCCCAATGTGCCGGGTGTTCCGAGCCAACCAGGGAGTTCAGTCCCCAAGCCTCCGACTCCGGGGGGAGTCCCGAAACCACCTAACCAGTCCGGCTCACCCGGTGGCGGAGTGCCAAAGCCACCGAGCTCAAACTAAGGAGAAAAGTTATGTTGAGACCATTTATTATTATTGGAGTCGGTGGCTCTGGCGGTAAGACTGTTCGTGCGCTAAAGCAGAGCCTTGCTGCCCAGCTTGAAAGTATGGGCTGGCAAGGTGGCCTGCCGGAAGCTTGGCAATTCCTGCACATCGACAGCCCAACAGCGCAGGACGGGCTGTCCTTCCCGGCACCCTTGCTCCCGCAGAATGAGTACTTGTCCTTGGTGCCGAACGGGGCCACTTATCAAACTGTTCATTCTGCCGCAGTCGATGGCGTTAGCCCGGCTTACTCACGAGACATCCATAGAGCACTTCCGTCCCCCTCCGAAGTGTCCGTTCCCGTGTCGATGGGCGCGGGCGCCTTTCGCGCCGTAGGACGCGCTATTTCAGCCGCCGGCCTGGACAAAATGACCTCTAGATTTAAATTAATGGTGAGCTCTGCCCTTTCACCGGATGCAAAGTCCGAGCTCAGCGATTTGTCGGACATGATGCAAATTAAACAAAAACAAGAGGCTGCACTCGCCCCTACGACCATTGTCGTAAGCTCAATGGCCGGGGGTTCCGGAGCTGGAATGTTCATCGATGTGGCTGAAGCGCTAAAGGCGGCAATCGGAAGTCAGAACTGGAACGACGAGATCATTTCAATGCTGTTCTCTCCGGATGTTTTTGCGGAGCTCGGAGAAGGCGTGAAGAAAATGATTCCCAATACATTGGGCGCTCTGGCCGAAATGACCAGCGGTTTTTACAGAAATAGTCCAACCCCAGCAACTCAGGGGCTTTATTCAAAATTCGGGCTAAATGTTTCTTCCGGCCCGCGCTATGCGTTGGGCGCGAATTACAATTTTATAATTGGGCGAAAGAACACTGCCGGAGTTGACTTCGGCTCGCAGACTGGGATGTACCTAGCTACAGGTCAGGCCATGTCGGCCTGGCTCACAGATCCGAATGTCCAGGACAAACTCTCGGCTTACGAGTTCACCAACATGCTAAACGCCTCAGCAATGACGGAAGACAATACTGGCTTGAGAAGGACCAAGCTTGATGCTCAGCCGCTATTTTCACTCGGTTTTGCGCGGGTCAGCTTAGGCCTTGACAAATTCTCCGAATATGCCGCTCAGCGTTTGGCGAAGCAAACCTTGGAAACAGGGCTGCATAAACATCTCGAAAATGATCCCGAGCTGAGGGAAAAGAAGGAGGAAGAGTGGATCGAGTATTATGCTGACATAAATTTCGGGACCTTTATCCACGAGTCAGGCCTCAACGAAAAATCGGAAGCCGCCAATCAGGTAGTCGACGCACTTCGGCCGGATCTAACTGAACTGAAGGCAAGAATAGTGGCGGATGTTTTTTCAGCTTCTTCGGCAGGCATGGCAAAAGGTGGCAACTCCTTCGAACAATGGGTCAATCGGATAACCACTTCTTACGAGAATGCCCTTGGTGAGTACATCGATGAATTGGAGGCTTCGACTCAGGCAAAAGTAAGAGACTGGGTGTCAATGATGCCGGGTCATATCATGGCGCTAGTCAGAAAGACCATCGCCCAGCAAGGCATCAAGGTCACCGTTGAACTTCTTGGAAGGCTCGTTGAGGACGCTAGAACTGCGAACCGGGAGCTGGCTGAAGAAAAAAGCGTTCACATCGGACACTCCTCTATGGTCACTAATGAAGTGTCCTCTGCTCTTGGGCCAGCCGCCACAATGAATGCAATTCCAGCAAGCCATCCAACAGTTTCTGCGGCCATGAGTGCTGTGGAGACCAGCTTTTATTGGAGGTCAGTGGCAGAAGTGAAATCCATCACTCGCGAGGTATTGGACGATTTCATTTCCAACTTTGTCGAGCCCATGCGCTCCAGCTTGTCAAAATCTCTCGGGGCCCTAAAGCAAGGAGTCGAGGAAAATGCTCTTCCAGATAATCGCGTAAATCCCTACCCTTACTGGCCCGGCTTTAAGACCAAATCGGTCTCTGGGGATTTTGATCCCGCCCCTAATGAGTCGATCTTGATCGACCCGAAGACCTTCCCTAAAGAGTTCGATGCGTTAGTCGAGGCAACAGTTAATGATCCAAATCTTAACTCCGGGCGCGCTGTCATAGCCCAGATCCTTGGGGGAAGTGAGAACCTAGACAACCTTGACGAGATAAAGGCCGCAAATAAGTGGAGAGTGTTTGGGTACCAGGGAGATAATTTCTGGGTTCCGAAGAACCGTCATTTCCAAATCAAGCCCGAGGCCCCACAGCCTGCCAAATTCTATTTCGAAACAGACCACATGAAATATTTGGATTTCGCAAAGAAGTGGATGCGTCTGCCCGGACGAACATTTAATGCCTATTTGAACCAGTCGATTGTGTCCTATATAAACGCGAATGGCGACCCGGCCCTGAAGCAAAAGCGCGGGTCAGACTTCTCAAACGCGATGAAGACGGTCATTAAAAGCGCCGATCCTCTTATCAGCATAAACAAGGCCCTTGAGCAGGCTGTTCATGGTAACGAGATTGGCAAGTCCGCACTGTGCACTGGAATACCCGTTGACATCGATGAAAACGATCCTCTTTACCCGAGCATCAAGGACGCGATAATCGCAAGCGGTTACCCTCTCGAAAACGCCAGCAAGGAAAAAGAGTGGTTCATTGGAGCCTCCGACGGAGCGAAGAAAACCTCTGTGGAAGTATTCTCACTGCTTAGAACTCCGGTTAATCCCGTCGTCGTGGAGTCGCTCATGGAGCCAATAGCTGCACAGTGGAAACGTGTATCCGGAGAGTACTCGTCAAGAGCACCATTTATGAACTGGAGGCGAGCCAGGCAGCTTTCGGAGGCAATTCCTGCCAGTGACAGCATCTGGCAAAAGATGCTCAATGGCTGGTTTGTAGCCAGAATTCTGGACTTATTTCAAAATGACACAGCCAATGCGGACTACGAACAAAAAGGACCGATCGTCCGAATCTGGGATGGACCGGGAAACGGCTTTGTCCCGTTCCCTCACCCTCTGTATTCGGCTGAAATAGCAAGAAACGTTGATGATTACCCGGCAATTGTTCTGGATTCAATGATGATTGCCCTGTCTGAGTGTTACTTGGAGCAATCGCTTGATCCACTACTGCCGTATAAAAGGCTTAAGCAGCTAGGCGGCGGTGAGCATTCCCATTGGAAGGAGCTGGAGGACTGGATTCTTCGGGGAAAAACTGACGCAGGAGGGCCTATTCCTAGACCAGAGCGAGCAGGCCTGGCCACTGGCTCGGTAAGCGAGCGCCGAAACAGTGCCTACGAATATATCACTGGGGTAGGCAGGAGCTTCGAAGACAAAATGTCCAAGGTTGACCCTCATTCTGATCCAAGGGCCTACCCAATTGCATGGGAGCTGAGAGATGACATTTTAAGCTCTATAGAAAGAGTGAAGCAGCAAGTTCAGGCTATCGACGACCTCGGAGATCTCTAAAAATGAGGGATGGGAAAATATGGGGAACGGGAGGCATCACAATAGTGATCCCCCCATCCGGTGAGCAGGGCAAAAGGCTCCTTGACGTTGCCCGTGAATGGACCTCTATAGGCCTTCTCAGGCCATCTATTTGGCTCTCAGACATGGACTCGGCCGACGCCAAGCTCTCGCCGCCAAAAATATTTGCTACCGTGATTGGCAGCTCAAAAGCGGGTGAAGTCCAGGAAGTGCAGGAAGAGCTCTTCTCCTTACTGGCCCAGTATGAGGTTCGCAAGGTGAGGCTGGTAGTTGTTCGACAATCTGCCGCCAATTTGGCCTTCGACCAAATCCAAGACCAGTATGCGGAGCATGTTTCTGGCTATCTAGAGGCGTCCACGCCCCCTCGAGCAACCTCTGAGCGCTCTACAAACGAGGATTTTGGTCTCGTGAAGCTCAACTTAATGACTTCGCCAACAGAACACGAGGACCCTGATTCCAGCAAGATTCTCGATCCGTTCTTTAACGCTCATTTTGTGGCATCGTCTGAGGATAAAGCCGGTGTAATGACAGCGGACGCGTTTATTCGCGATGAGGTAGAGACGCCATCTTTTGCGGGTTTCGCGATGCTTCATTTAGCCAGCGTTGGCGCGCTTTGGACAGGCATTCCCGTGGGGACATTTGAGATCGCCTCGAGTCAAATTACTCACCAGGGCGAGGCTTTTGTAAGTCGAGTTTTTGTAAGCGCGATTCTCACGGACGGGTTGGTGCTTAGAGCCTGTGCGAGGGTGCTCGACACTGCCGCGGATCCAAAATTAGGAATGGCTGCACTTGGCTTGGGCCTAACCACTCAGGGTACTTATCCGATACCAGAGGGCCAATCATCAGAATGGGTCAGATTCATGGTTGACCTGACTTTTTCCTTCGAAAATGGCTTCTTAAGTTACAAGCCCTCGAACCAAGAGGCCGATCCCGAAAAGCAACGATTCGGATTCAAGCGCCAGCTCATAGACTTTTTTAAATTTTCTTGGGACCGTTTGAAAGCCCTTCCGAGACATATCTTTATCTGGTTTCGTCGCAAGCTTACGGAGATCTTCAACAACCTGTTTCAGGGTGGCGGATCGGGGTCTGCGATTGTTGGCACAGACCACAAAAGTCTAGATCCAAGGGATCGAATTTTGATGGAAAAGTATCAAGAAGTGTTCATCAAAAAAGAAGAGGCCGAGAGAGCGTTGGTCTCTCCAGTATCTGGGGTATCCGTGAAGTCCACTCCAGACCTATGGGAGCAGATCCGTAAACTCGTGTTTTCGATGCTGGACGGGTCAAACCAGCACTTGTTTGGAATCGAAAAATCCGAGAACGGAAATCCAGTATTTTACGACCTCACACAGGTTTTTGCTGACCCTTCCGAAGAGCTCAAATTTCCAGTTGGAGATTCTGGGCAAATCACAAGTTTGGGCTGGGGTTCTTATCGAGAATGGCAACAACTTCGACTGGAAGCCGAGACAAGGGTAGAGCAAAAGACCGGTCAGCTTAACGAGCTACTAGATCAAATTATTCAGCAAGAAAAATCAAATGAGGAAGCTGAGCTAAGAAAGACCGAGCTCGAGTATGAGCTTTCTATTCGAGAAAGCTCATAGGGGCCGACCATGGCAAAGAAGAAACAGTCTGAAGCCGAAGTTGCCAAGTTGACCAACGAGGCTGGAGAGGCGGGAGTGTCAATCGAGCCGGACCCGAAAAAAACTGAGGGCGTGGATGCCACTGCGATCCATCCAGAGGTCACACAGGTACAGGTAAAACCTGAGGAGGAGCCTGAAGGCGAGCTTGCTCAAGTTTCTTTAGCTGACGATGAGTCCGCCGACTCTGAAGATACTCTGGCTGACGTGTCTTCGGTCGCTAGCGACGTCAATGAGGACGCGGCGAAAAACGATCAATCTGGAGTTTACGAAGAGGCTTATCTAGAAAAAACAGAAGGGGACCAGGAACTCCTGAATGGTGATTCTGGGCCGGTGGAACGGGCTAAAAGCCCCATCTTGGAAACTAAGAGCAAAAAAAGTAGCGCAAGGGCAAAGCCGGGAACGAAACCGGCTTTGAATAGGAAGCCTAAGCCGGTCGAAGTCGATCTAGAACCACAGGGTTCAACTGAGTCGGCCAGCTACGCAGATCCCATAGAGGCGATCGAAGAGCTGGCTCAACTACATAAGCAGCTCCCCTTAAATGTCGCTGCTATTCAGAGCAAAAAAGCAAAGAGTGAAGACGTTCAAGGGCAGAGACTGAAATACGAAGAACAACTCGGCAATATTGCTTCCTGGATTGCCATACAAGAAGAATCATATTTTTGGAAAGCTAAACAGGTTATGGACCAGAACCTGACGAATGCCACATCGGATCTCAAGGACTACGAGGCCGAGGTCAAAACTCTAGACATACCGGATGCCGGGGAGCTTGTAACAATAAGAGAGTCATTTCACAAGAACCTAGGGAAGGCTCTTCTGGCTTTTTTGATCCCAACGGTACTGCTTCTACTGATCCCATGGGCAAGCAGGGAGGACATGGCAGGCAAGATAGTCAGAGGGGTGAACAGCGGTTGGTTGATTCCTGCCTTGGTGATTGCTCTAGCGCTCTATTTAGGTGTTTTGGGACTTGTTCAACGAGGCCTAAATTTACAGAATAAAAAAACTCCTTGGAAAAAATTACTGATCCAATGGGCAATAATCCTAGGGGTGGTGGTATTTATTCTTCTTCACTTCTGGGCACCTGACTTCATGAGATCCCAGGTCGCACCTCTAATAGAAAGCATCAGGGCCTTAACGATAACGGCTCTCAGCATCGCGCTGTTTTTTGCGATTGTCGGGCTGCTGCTTAGCTACTACAGCAAGTGGTCAGAGTTTAGAAGAAGAGTTGTCGAGCAATACAACAAGCTTGAAAACGTAGTAAAGGGATATATAAAAACCAAACAAGAGATTGCGCGGCTCGAAAATGTGTATCAGCAACTAAATGAATGGCTTGAAGTTTTGGCTCACTCGGTTTACCGGCCATGGAAGGTAAACCCGGAGTGGAAAACTAAAACTGCTGTGGAGTCTCTTTCCGAAACCATGCCAAGAGCACTGAGAGTTGCCGAAGCGATTGAGTCCGAAAATGCTGAAACGGCAAAGCTCGAGAAGCTAATCTCTGATCACCTTTTGGTCCAGGGGTGGCGCAATAATGCTTTTGAGGACAGCCTCAAGCAGTTAGCCGCAATCAAGGGCCTTAGCGCAGGTGCTCTAGCTCCATCCCAACTAGACAGAGACCTTCCTCACCAGCCGAACAACACCAGAAAGCTGACTCTTGAAGCGTTTCGTGGCGCTGCAATGAACCCAGATAAGGAGGGGTCATCGACCTATCTGAAAAAGGTTGCGCGGTCGAAGGTAGGAGAGCTTGTGGCTAGAGCCCAGAAATACGCGCTTAGTGAGGCGCAGCCTAAGGTAGAACTAATAGTGAAGGATCCTCTAAGAACCCTTGTGAGCAATGGTGTGGAAGAGAACTCGATGACTATAACCTCAGAGTGGGATGAGTTCTTGTCGAAGAACCTTGGGCTCCAAGAGATTGTTCAACCGCCACTGAGTGTCCTTGGATTCACCAATGACGGAATCATGAGGGAGATGCATAAGCCAATTTCGTTCGTGCTCGCCCCTGAAAAACTCATCAAGAAGCTTGAAAAATTGACCGCTGATTCTGTCAGACTGATGCCAGTTGAGGTGGACGTGGAGAACCCTCGAGCGGAGATAGTTGTCAGGATTGACGTTACCCCAGCTGTCTCGTTCGAGAACATCAAGCTGCTGTCTGCCGGAGCCCACAAGGCCTTCACTCCGAAATCAGAATTGTCTAGGGACGAGCGCGACCAAGACTTATAGACCTAGGATTCGGCAGCAGAATCTTTCGTTACCGCTCTGATTTTCGACCGCAGGTCCTCAGTCTCCGACTCGGATAGTTTTCCATCTCTGAGGAAGCTAGTGAGCATTTCATTTAGCTCGCTCAGATCGGCCAACTCGAACTTCATCTGCTGATGTTCTTTCCGAGCCTGGTCCATCGAGTTAAGAACTACACCAATCAAGATATTTAAAATGGTGAAAACAATTACAAACATGTATGACAAGAAAAAGGGAAAAGCGACGCCTGAAACAGCTAGCCCCTCACTGAATGCTTCGGGAAAGTTTTCAAGCGTAAGCATCACGAACAGCGTCATCATGGATATCCCTATATTGCCCCACGAATCCGGCAATTCGTTTCCAAACAAATATGTGCCAGCCATGCCATAAAGAAACAGCAACAGCGTAGTAAGAACAGCCATGCTAAGAAGTGGCGGAATGCTGCGAACTATGGAAGTGCTTAGAATTTTAACCTCTGGCAGAAATCGGAATATTCTGATTAGCCTGAAAAGTCTCAACAGTCGAAGAATCACTGTCTGGCCCTGGAATAAAGGCGATAGACCCACCACTATAAAATCAAATATGTTCCAGCCGCGGGTAAAAAACATCCAGGGTTTTTTCCCGTAAGAAACAATTCTGAGTAAAAGCTCCACTGCGAATATTCCGTATGCAATCTCGTCGACTATGAGCAAGGCGTCTACCGTCTCTTTGCTCAGTCCCGGAAAAGTCAGCGCAGCTAGAGCAAGCGCGTTAGCGGTGATTACTGATGCAATTAGAAGCTCGAAACCATTGCTGTAGACGATGCGCGCCAGCCATTGAATCCTGTAATTATGAAGCTCTTCGGTTTTACCAAATGCCCTAACGATCTGACGGTTCTTCTGTGCCATGATTCCCTCCAAAAACCCCATCGTCTCGGGCTGTTTCGCTATGGTAGCACCGCTGGTTAAGCATCCTCAAGCATCAAAATCCCTCTGGTCTTGGTCGACATAATGAAGAACCCTTTAGACTTTTGCCCAATGAGGACTATTAGTTGCCAAGAACTTGGTGGAGCCTGCGGTCAGGCTTTTCGGGGTTCAACCTTCGAAGAAGTAGCGGCCCAGAGCCAACAACACGGTGCCGAAATGGTCGCAATAGCAGATCAACCTCATCTAGCCGCCATGGCAGAAATGATGACTATCCTGGAATCAGGCCACGTCCAAGAGTGGATGAACGCCAAGATGGAGCTATTCGCGCTTTTGCCTGATGATGGCCAATAACAACCGCAACCAAAACCAAAACTGTAGGCAAGCTCAACTAGTGTGTTAACAAGATAACCCTTGGGGGGCGAGGCTGATGTGGAAACCAAAAACAATCACCATCGTGACTGGTCTTGCACTCTTTGGCTTCATTGGCCTTGTCACTGACAGCCCAGAACCACAACCAACCACCTCGCAAACAGCCTCACAAGCCCAATCAACCCCCACCGCGTCTGCCTCTCAGGAACCAGAGCCCGAACCCAATGAGACTGCATCTGCTGATCCTGAGCCAAAAGCAACCCCTGCAGCCAGCTCCAGCCCAGCTCCATCGGAGCCTGGGCAGGAGACTGCCAATGAAGAGTTGGTTGCTGACGAGGGTGGGTCTTCGGAACAAGTCGATAGGTTCACGTTCTTGCTTGCAAGCATGGTGATCAAACCAGAGGTAACAAGTGGTTATGACAGGGGTCTGTTCAAGCACTGGATAGATGCAGACGGAGACAGCTGTAATGCCCGCGAAGAAGTGTTGATTATTGAATCCCTAGAATCTGTCACCTTGGGTGCTGGCTGCAAGGTGCTAGCCGGCAGCTGGTTCTCAAGCTATGACGCCGTTGTGATCACTGATTCATCGAAGCTAGACATCGACCACATGATTCCACTAAAAGAAGCCTGGGACAGCGGTGCAAATACTTGGAGTGCTTCAAGGCGCCAAGCATTTGCCAACGACATAGACCTGCCGGAAGCACTAATAGCGGTTAGTGCAAGCTCTAACCGCTCCAAGTCAGCCAGAGATCCAGCTGAGTGGCTACCAACAAGCATTAGTTACCGGTGCCAATATGTTGAGGACTGGATGACCGTGAAGGTGAAGTGGGAACTGAGTGTCGATGCCAAGGAGTTTGAGGCATTGAGGGGTATAAGTGTGGGGTGTGTTAATTAGTTATGAACCTCCTTAAATGTGCCCTTAGCCCCGGGTCGTAGACATAAACGTATG
>Ga0209702_10007542_pt1 | contig 13244 bp, 11 predicted proteins | sample FRY01_FD_187210 | JGI IMG/M metagenome (GOLD analysis project Ga0209702, IMG submission 187210) | Freshwater microbial communities from Lake Fryxell liftoff mats and glacier meltwater in Antarctica - FRY-01 (SPAdes) (version 2) | ecosystem: Environmental > Aquatic > Freshwater > Ice > Glacier... | reverse complement strand
ACAAACACAAAGCACGCCACATATTCAATTAGCGATAGAAGATAGTTACAAAAGATTACTAAATCCCGCCATTTCCAACGAAGCTTTGCAAGAAGCCAAAGCCAAGGCCGATGCCAATTCGATTCAGGTTTTTGCTAATAATTTGTGTCAATTATTGTTGGCTCCACCTTTGGGTGAAAAACGAATTTTAGCAATCGATCCCGGATTTAGAAGCGGTTGCAAGATTGTTTGTTTGGATGAAAAAGGCGATTTGTTGTACAACGAAACCATTTATCCGCATGCGCCACAAAACGAAACAGCGATGGCGATGAAAAAGATAAAATCGATGGTAAATGCGTATCAAATAGATGCGATTTCTATTGGAAATGGAACGGCTTCACGAGAGACCGAATTTTTCATCAAGAAAATAGCTTTTGACAAGCCTGTACAAGTTTTTATCGTTTCGGAAGCGGGAGCATCAGTGTATTCAGCATCGAAAATTGCCCGAGAGGAATTTCCTAATTATGATGTGACGGTTCGAGGCTCTATTTCCATCGGAAGAAGACTTTCTGATCCATTGGCAGAATTAGTAAAAATAGACCCGAAAGCCATTGGCGTGGGACAATATCAACACGATGTTGACCAAACCAAACTCAAAGAAGAATTAGACAATACGGTAATTCGTTGTGTGAATTCGGTTGGAATAAACATCAACACGGCGAGTAAACATTTGCTGAGTTATGTAAGTGGAATAGGAGAGAAGCTGGCAGAAAATATCGTTCAATATCGCTCGGAAAACGGTCCTTTTGAAGATAGAAAGCAACTCAAAAAAGTACCTCGCTTGGGCGAAAAAGCCTATCAACAAGGCGTAGCTTTTATCCGAATTTCGAATGCTAAAAATCCGTTGGACAATTCTGCCGTGCATCCTGAAGCCTATTCTATTGTGGAGAAAATGGCAAAAGATTTAAAATTTTCCATAACAGATTTAATAGGAAATAAAGATAAAATTGCACTAATTAAAGCTGAAAACTATGTTTCTTCCGAAATAGGAATCTTAAGTATAAAAGACATCATCAAAGAACTCGAAAAACCTGGATTAGACCCCAGAAAATCGGCCAAAGTTTTTGAATTTGATCCGAATGTAAAAACGATTAAAGATTTGAAAACTGGAATGATTTTACCCGGAATTGTCAATAACATTACCAATTTTGGTTGTTTTGTGGATATTGGTTTAAAAGAAAGTGGCTTGGTTCACATCTCGCAACTTAAAGCAGGATTTGTAAGCGACGTAAACACGGTGGTGAAGTTACACCAACACGTTGAAGTAAAAGTGACGGAGGTGGATGAAGATAGAAAACGAATTCAGTTGACGATGGTGATTTAAAAACACTTACCTTTGTTTTTATGAATAAAGAAATAACCATAAATGACTTTTCAAAACACCTCTTTTGGGATGTGGATTTGGATGGATTTGATTTTGAGAAACACGCAAGCTTTTTCAGTCAACGAGTTATAGAATATGGAAAAATTGAAGATTGGAACCTGCTAAAAAATCTTTATGGTTTAGAAAAAATTAAAGAATTTGCCTTACAATTTAGAACGTTAGACGCAGTTTCGCTTTCGTTTCTTTCAGCAATTTTTAAAATTAATCAAGAAGAATTTAGATGCTACAAACACAAACAACTAGTCCAGAACTGCTGGAACTCTTAATCAAACTAATGAAAGATGAATTTTTCAACAATTTTATTTTAGTTGGTGGAACATCTTTAGCTTTACAAATTGGTCATAGAAACTCTGTTGATATTGATATGTTTGGAAATCAATCAATTGATCAAGAAATTTTTACAGATAAACTAACAAAATTTGGAGTTGTTGCCGTATCCCAAAATTCTAAAAATATTTTTATAAGTTCAATAAATGAGATTAAAGTTGATTTTGTGAACTATAAATACCCGCTTTTAAAAGATTTTATTGAAATTGAAGGAATTCGATTAGCTTCAAAAGAAGATATTGCGGCTATGAAGTTAAATGCAATTTTAGGCAGAGGAAGTCGAAAGGATTTTATTGATTTATTTTTTTTATTACAAGAATTTTCATTGCAACAAATGATAGATTTTTACAACAATAAATATGTTGACGGCTCAGAATTTTTGGTAATAAAGAGCCTATCTTACTTTGAAGACGCAAATTCACAACCACAACCTATTATGTTTAAAGAATTCAATTGGGAAATTTGCAAACAAAAAATAATTGAAGAAGTTTTAAAACTATAAATTACTTTAAACCCAAAATCCAGTCGCTCATATTGTTTAAAGCAGTAGGAGCAAAGGTTTGTTCAATAGTAACATATTCTGATGTCGATCCAGTTTTGGCTTCTTGAAACAAATGATTCAATCCCGAAAGTTCTTTTATAAATCCTTTTTTGTTTCCCGCTTTAGATAATGAAGCCTGAATTCCTGCTAAATTTTCAGTTGCTTTTACTTGAACATCCAGTGAACCATTTAAGGCTAATACAGGAATTTATTTAAGGCTAATACAGGAATTTTTAATTTAGACCAATACAAATCAGGATTGAATTTTATAAAATAAACATACCACGGACTCGTAATACTTTGGGTTTGTTGTGCTACAAAATCATCGATTTGACTATCGGTAAGACCTTGATTTTGGGTTAGTTTTTTGAATTCTTCTTTGATGAAAGCTTGAAAATCGGCCTGTAAATTAGTGCCTTTATAATTGATAATATAGGCATATACTTTTTTGTTAAATTCAGTTGTAGACTCAATTTGAATTGCTGTCGCACCTTCCGATTTTGCAACAGATTGGCTTTGTAAAATCATCATTTGGTCAATAGGAATCCCTGGTCCGGCAAGCGAAATAATAAATTGTACTTTTTTGTTTTGAACCGCTACAATAGGCGCAATCATTCCGCCTTCGCTGTGGCCAATTAGACCTATTTTCCCGAAACCTCTTGCACTCAAAAAATCCACTGCAGCGCTAATGTCTGTAGCAAAATTGGCTGAGGTATCAGTATAATTTCCTTTGGTAGAACTACCAATGCCTCGATCGTCTAAACGCAATACTCCAATTCCTTTTTGAGCAAAATCATTAGCTATGACAGCAAATGGTTTGTGACCAAAAAGTTCAGAATCGCGATTTTGAGCACCAGAACCTGTGATCAAAATCACTACGGGAAAATCTTTTTTGTTTTTAGGAAGTGTTAAAGTTCCCGCCAAAGTATTTTTATCTTTAGAATTAACAAAAACTACTTCTTCTATTGGATAATCAAACGGTGGTTTTGGCTCTTGAGGACGGTTTAGTATGGAAGAATCTCCTTTTTTGCGCGTTAGAACAAGCGGAAAGCTAGCTCCATTTTGGATAAAATTTCCCTCGATGGTGTCCTCTTTAAAAACACCATTGAATTTTAAATTGAGATTTGGAGCATTTATTTTCAATTCATTATTCACATAAATGGTTTCCTTAATAGGAATTCCTTTAGCACCTTGCATCGGGCTGTCTAAAGTTGATAGGTATAATTCACCATTTTTTTGAATGTTAAAAATCAAAGGAAGTTTGGTTCCTTGAATAGCTAAGTTTCCCTCCCAAGATCCTTGAATGTCTTGAGCAAAGAATGATTGAAAAGACACCAAAAATAATAATAAAAGACTTTTAGTTTTCATTTGAACAGGAGTTTAGGAAAATAATCTATGTTTGATTAAAACACAAATGATTTAGATAAATAATAAATAAGCTGGGTATAAAAATATAAATTCCAAACCCCAAAGCAAATAATAGTTTGGAATTTGGAATTTAATAATAAGAAACTTTAAAGTTTATTCTTTAGTTTCGTCTTCTTTTTTATCCGCTGGTTGTTTGTCGTCTTTAGCAGCATTTTTGAATTCTTTGATTCCACTACCCAACCCTTTCATTAATTCTGGAATTTTTTTACCTCCAAAAAGTAATAAAACAATTGCTAAAATAACAAGGATTTCCGTTACACCAAATCTTCCCATAATTAAAATAATTTATTGCCGAAGCAAATTTGTAATAAATCGTCGAGCAAAGGTATATAGAATTACTTAACCCAAACTCTTTTTAAGGTATTTATTTAAGTTCGAATGCGTTAAAAATTTGATAAAATAACTCCCAACGCAAACACAAACAAGAAAACAAGGGTATGATTGCATTAATTATTATATTTGTACGATAAACGCAAGATATGTCTGAAAAAAGGCTTAAAAGAAGAAAACTCATCAATAAATTATTCTTAAAAAACCGATTGGTTATTTTGAATGAGGATACTTTTGAAGAAATTTTCTCCTTCAAATTGAATATAATTAATGTTTTTGTGGCAGCTACCTTGGGAGCCATTTTATTGATTTCGTTCACCACCGTAATTATAGCTTTCACGCCTTTACGAGAGTTTATTCCGGGATATTCTTCTTCTAAATTGAAAAAAGATGCCACCGAATTAGCTCTAAAATCAGATTCCTTAACTTTAGCTTTGCAACAGAACGAAGCCTACATCAAATCCATTCAAAAAGTATTGACAGGCCAACTAGAATATGCTAAATTTAATAAAGATTCCATTCTTGCTACAAGCGACGAAGTTCCATCTCAACTTGATTTATCTCCTTCGAAAGAAGAGCTTAAACTAAGAAATGAGGTGGACAAAGAAGAAAATTCCCGACCAGCGTCCCCAAAAGGAAGAAGCAAAAACTCAAAATAGTACAAACAATAAACTTAAAATTAAGACTTTGTGCCTTGATGCCTTCGTGGCAAAATCAAATAAACTATGTCAATAAAATCAATAGTCGCTAAAATCTTCGCTCAAAAAATCTATCGAAAAACACAGCTTTGGGCGACAAATCCAATAATAACACAGCAGCGCGTTTTTGAGAACTTAATCCGTCAGGCCAAAAACACCCAATTTGGCACAGACCATCATTTCGACCAAATAAAAACTTTTGAAGATTTCGCAAAAAATGTTCCAGTTCGCGATTACGAAGGCTTGAAATCGTATATTGACAAAGTTGTAAAAGGGGAGGAAAACGTGCTTTGGAAAGGCAAACCGCTTTATTTTGCCAAAACTTCGGGAACGACTTCGGGAGCCAAATACATTCCGCTGACCAAGGAATCGATGCCTTTTCATATTGAAGCGGCACGAAACGCCATTTTGCATTACATTCACGAAACAGGAAACGCCGATTTTGTCGATGGGAAAATGATTTTTCTGCAAGGAAGCCCAATTTTGGAAGAAAAAAACGGTGTGAAATTGGGAAGATTATCCGGAATTGTAGCACATTTTGTTCCGAAATATTTACAAAAAAACCGACTACCTTCTTGGGAAACTAATTGTATTGATGATTGGGAAACGAAGGTAAATGCGATTGTCGAGGAAACTTTTGATCAAAATATGACTGTCATTTCAGGAATTCCATCTTGGGTGCAAATGTATTTCGAAAAATTGCATCAAAAAGGAGGGAAGCCTGTGGGCGAGCAAATGTATTTCGAAAAATTGCATCAAAAAGGAGGGAAGCCTGTGGGCGAAATTTTTAAAAACTTTAATTTGTTCATTTACGGCGGTGTCAATTATGAACCGTATCGTGCCAAGTTCGAAAACCTTATGGGTCGAAAAGTAGATAGTATTGAATTATTTCCAGCTTCGGAAGGATTTTTTGCTTACCAAGATTCCCAAAAAGGGAGAGGAATGTTGCTACTTTTGAACTCTGGAATTTTCTATGAATTCATTAAAAGCGATGAATTTTTCACCGAAAATCCAAGAAGATACACTATCGGCGAAGTCGAATTGGGAGTAAATTATGTGTTGATAATTTCTACTAATGCGGGACTTTGGGGATACAACATTGGCGACACCGTTCAGTTCACGAGCTTGAAACCGTATCGCGTAATTGTTTCGGGAAGAATCAAGCATTATATTTCAGCTTTTGGCGAACACGTGATCGGAAAAGAAGTCGAAAGCGCTTTGCAGGAAGCTATTATTGGCACAAGCATTCGAATCAACGAATTTACGGTTGCACCACAAATTAATCCAAACCAAGGTTTGCCATATCACGAATGGTTCATCGAATTTGAAAACGAACCCGAGAATTTTGATGCTTTTGTAGCAGCTTTAGACAATGCTATGCGAAAACAAAACAGCTATTATGACGACTTGATTGTGGGCAATGTGTTGCGAAAAGTAGTAATCACAAAAGTGGTCAAAAACGGTTTTCAAGACTATATGAAATCCATTGGAAAACTGGGCGGTCAAAACAAAATTCCAAGACTGAGCAATGATCGAAAAATCGTGGATTTGCTAAAAAGAGAATAGATAAAATGATACAAAAAAAACTTTTTTTAGCCTTAGTTTTGATGACGTTCTCTGTTTCAGCACAAATAAAAGGAATTATAAAAGACAGTATTACCGGAAAACCAATTCCTTATGTAAATATTTGGATTCAGAATGAAAATATTGGATCAACTTCAGAGGAAAATGGAACTTTTTTTATCAATACAATCGGAATTGAAAAGAAATTAATTTTTTCAACACTTGGATACGAAAAGAAAATCATCAAGGCTTCAGAAGCAGCGGAAGTGAATTTGAAACCCATAGCATATTCTCTGGACGAGGTCGTGATTTCAAAAAGTATTGGAACCAAAAGCGTTGAAATTGGCAAAACCAAAAACGAAATGTATCAAGCATTTGACAATGGCCCGAAGATTGACACTAAATTTTTCCCTTATTTTCCATCATACAAAAAGACAAAATACATCAAGCAAGTCAGCATTTATGCTGATAGCAGAATTGAAGATGCTATTATTAAAATTCATTTTTATGAGGCTGATGCCAATGGTCTTCCTGGCAAAGAATTGCTGGAAAAGGACTTTGTTGTCAAGGTAAAAAAAGGCACAAGAATCAACCGTTTTGATTTAATGGAGTTTAATTTGAAATTTCCAAAAAACGGTCTTTTTGTTGGCTTCGAAAAATTAATGATAGAAAATAACAAAACCGAAAAAACCATTACAGATTTAAACACTAACATAACACAAGTTCAAAAGACTTATTTCCCTTTTGTGTTGTATAATTACGTAGAAAGAGAATTTTTATACACTTTTTCAGGCGGCAAATGGAACGTAAAAACGAAACAAAACAATGCCGATGCATCGGGTAAAATGATGATAAATGAACCAGCAATAAATCTAATTATAACCAACTAACACATAAATACCTTACATTTGTGGGTTACAAAATAAATAAAATGAAAGAAATTAAAAATATATCAAGATCAAGAGCACAAGAATCTTCGGCGGCAATCGAAAAAATGTACATAACAATGCGCCATTTGTTTAACCGCGGTTTTTATAAACCAATGGGAGTTTCAGGTGACACCTTGCGAGAAGCATTATTGGCTTTGCGACCAGAAATTTATGGAAATATTGCCGAAGAAAAAGTAGAATTAAGCGGACTTTTATACGTTATAGAACGTCTTCCTGTAGGAATCGAGGAATGTAGATTCATCAATTTAACTTCGGATGAAGGCTATTCAAAATCCCATTTTCAAGCCATTGTTCCTCCAAAAAGACGACGCAATTGTTATCGCATTGACGAAGAACAAATGAATGTTGAAATCACCCGCGGACGTTCGGATATTTATGATATTTTGACACACTTGACTTTTATTTTCATCGAATCGCACAAGATAAGAAACAGGGTTTTATTAGATGATGCAGGTGAAGTTTCTAGGGATTGGCAAAAATTAGAACAAGCCGTTTCCCAAAAGAAAAAACTTTCTCAAATCGAAAAAGAGAAAGCCGTTTCCCATGCTGCCAATATTCTGGGAAGAACTTTTATCGAAGTTTTGGACATATACGATGCTTTTGGATCAGAATTATCACCAGATCGTTTCTTGCATGTAATCCATTGGTTGGGAAAATTAGCAATCGAAGAAGTGGTCTTGGACAATAAAAGAACCATAACATTCAGTCCAATTTTAAGAGAACGATTGGGACACCACATTCACGGCGAGATTTGGGCTACAAACATCAAGGAAGTGTTAAAAGAAAACAAACTTTTAGACCGTCCAATTCACGTTATAAGTGCCAATATGCACAGTGTGATGAATTCCATTTTTGCCACTACGGTGTTGAAAACCAAATTTAAAGATAAATCTGATTTCTTTATTTATGAAGAATTGAGCAAATCTGGCGCTTATGAAGTTCGGGATAAAGTAGAGGAATTTGCAAAACAACACGGAATGATTTCGCTGCCAGATGCTTCAGGAACTAATATCGACGTGCAAATTTTTGATACGGAAAAAATTGATTGGGCTAAATCATCTTTTCCAACGGCGAAAACAGGGGACAAAAAACCAGTAATTATCGTTATGGATTATGCTTTTGGCGAACAAGCTTACGAAACCATCGATGAATTGTTGAAACCATTTAAGAAAAACAATAGTTTGCTAAACGTGGAATCGGTGTCCATAATGGGAAAAGCGGGTATTCTTGAAGGCGGAAAAGGAGACATTATGATTCCTTCGGCTCACATCAATGAAGGCACGGCAGACAATTATTTTTTCCATAACGAGTTGTCAGCTGAAATGTTTGCAGCAGATGGTATTCCAGTTTTTGAAGGCCCAATGGTTACCGTTCTAGGAACTTCTTTGCAAAATAAGGATTTGTTGAAGTTCTTTCACGAATCAACTTGGGGCGTAATTGGCTTGGAAATGGAAGGTTCTTATTATCAAAAAGCCATTCAGTCAGCTTCAAAAATTAGAAAAAGCATTCCGCTGGACGTGAAAGTAAGATATGCGTATTATGCTTCGGATAATCCATTGGAAACCGGAAGCACATTGGCTTCGGGCGGATTGGGAACAACTGGCGTAAAACCAACGTATTTAATTACAATCAAAATATTAGAACAAATTTTTAACGTGAAATAAATCAGCTATATTTATACAAATAAAAATATGAAAAGAATATTAATTACTGGAGCAGCAGGATTTTTAGGATCGCATCTTTGTGACCGTTTTATCAAGGAAGGTTATTTTGTTATAGGGATGGATAATCTCATCACGGGAGATTTAAAAAACATAGAACATTTGTTTAAACTGGAGAATTTCGAATTTTATCATCACGATATTACCAAGTTTGTCCACGTTCCGGGAAAACTAGATTACATACTTCATTTCGCCTCGCCAGCAAGCCCGATTGATTATTTGAAAATTCCAATCCAAACCTTGAAAGTAGGTTCTTTGGGAACGCATAATCTTTTAGGATTAGCAAGAGTTAAAAATGCTAGAATTCTTATTGCATCCACTTCGGAAGTTTATGGAGATCCATTGGTTCATCCTCAAACCGAAGAATATTATGGCAACGTAAACACCATTGGACCAAGAGGAGTTTATGATGAAGCCAAACGTTTTCAGGAATCCATCACGATGGCGTATCATACTTTTCACGGAGTAGAAACGAGAATCGTTCGGATTTTTAATACTTATGGACCAAGAATGCGTCTCAATGATGGTCGTGTTATTCCGGCATTTATTGGACAAGCACTTCGTGGCGAAGACTTAACTATTTTTGGCGACGGAATGCAAACCCGTTCTTTTTGTTATGTTGACGACCAAGTAGAAGGTATTTTCAGATTATTGCATTCCGATTATTCACTTCCGGTAAATATTGGAAACCCAGATGAAATTACCATCAAGGATTTTGCCGACGAAATCATAAAACTTACTGGAACAACACAAAAAGTAGTTTATTTTCCGCTTCCAATAAACGACCCATTGCAACGTCAACCCGACATTACAAAAGCCAAAGAATTATTAGGCTGGGAAGCCAAAGTGAATCGGGAAGAAGGGATGAAAATTACTTATGACTACTTCAAATCACTCTCAACCGAAGAGTTGTTAAAAGAAGAGCACAAGGATTTTTCCAAGTATATGAACTAGTGAAGACAAAAACGGGAAGATATTCAGGCTATATTCGCCCTTTCTCTTACTTGATAGATTTAATAATCATCAATGTATTGGCTTTTTATGTGTTTTTTTTTCATTCTAATCAAATTATTTATTCCTTTTTAATTAGTCTTGCTTGGTTATCAATTGCAATTTACCTCGGCTTTTATGAGGTATATCGTTATACAAAAGTTATTGCAATTCTAAATTGCGCTTTAAAACAATTTATTTTATTTTCTATATTTTGCTTGGCTTTAGAGCTGTTTTATTCTGATTTTTATTTTCAAAAACGAGTTGTTTTCTTTGTTTTTTTATCCATCTTTTTCATTTTATTTTTCAAACTTTCCATTTATTATTTTCTGAGGAAAATAAGGGTTTTATACGGAGGAAATTCTAGAAGCGTCGTTTTATTGGGAAATAATAAAAACATCAATCCGTTAAAAACCTTTTTCACCGAAAATCCCGATTATGGCTATAGACTAATGGAAGTTTTCACTCTAGAAGACCACAAAAAGGAAAGAATTGACGAATGTCTTTCCTATGTGATTTCAAGTAAAACCGATGAAATATATTGTTCAATGGCTGATTTGTCTGATAGTCAAATTAGCGAAATCGTAGATTTTGCGGACAATAATTTGAAAACCTTAAAGTTTATCCCAAACGAAAAACAAATTTTTTCAAGAACAGCCAAGTTCGAATACTACGACTATATTCCAGTTATTTCTTTAAGAAATATTTTGCAGGACGAAACCACAAACAAAATTATAAAACGCGGTTTCGATATTATTTTTTCATTGATAATAATTGTCGGATTATTGTCTTGGCTTACTCCAATTTTGGCCATAATAATAAAATTGGAATCAAAAGGGCCGTTGTTTTTTATCCAAAAAAGGAACGGATTAAACTTTAAGGAATTCAATTGCTATAAGTTCAGATCGATGTTTATTAACAAGCAATCCGACATCGATTTAGCCTCAAAAAATGATATCCGAATTACCAAAGTAGGCAAATTTATTCGGAAAACGAGTATTGATGAATTGCCACAGTTTTTCAATGTTTTACTAGGTGATATGTCGGTAGTTGGACCCAGGCCTCATATGGTTAGCGTTGCTAATTTGTATGCTGCCAATGTAGATAAATTTATGGTGCGTCATTTTGTAAAACCAGGAATTACTGGATTGGCTCAAATCAAAGGGTTTCGAGGTGAAGTAGAAACCGATGAAGACATTATCAATAGAGTAAAATACGATATTTTTTATATGGAAAATTGGTCAATTTTATTGGATATCGAAATCATTTTCAAGACTATTTATAATGTAATAAAAGGCGACGAAAAAGCATTTTAAAAACAGCCTTTATGAATCAAATTTTTAATTTGAAAATCCAAATTGAATTGTTTTTCTGCGGTATTAAAAACCTGTTTTTTCATCGTTTGAATTTCACTTTTCCCTGTTTTTGATATTTCGATTAAAGTAGAATTCAAGCTTTCGAAATAGCCAACATTCGCCACCCAACCCAAATTATTTTCTTTTACAATGGTTTCGCCTTCGCCACCACCAAAATAAAGGACAGGAAATCCCAAAGCGCCATATTCGAATATTTTGGATGGAACAGAGCCATAAATTCTTGTTTTTAGAGGAATAATAGCAATATCAAAAGATTGTAATTCTTCGTGCAATATATGGCGTTCTAACATTCCGTGAAAGAATATTTTTTTCTCTGGATTTTGTTGAATTAAATCTTCGATTTGAGACTTTTCAGAACCATCACCAAAAATGTGCAATTCTATGTTTAAATCTTGTAAATCTATCTTTTGACACAGTTCAAAAACACCTTGGGCAACTCCCAATAATCCGGCGTAAAATAGTTTGATAGGTTCATTTTTATTGGTTTCAAAATCGATTTCCTTAATTTGATGGTCGGGAAAATTGCGGTATAAATGACATTCTTTTTCTGGAAAAATAGAGTTAATATGCGTGATAATTTCATTGGATTGTCCAAAAATTAAAGTTGCTTTCGAATAGATAAATCGCTCAAAAGACAAAGAAACGTGATGCGAAAAACTGTCTTTTTTCAATGCTTTTAATTCAATGGCAGCCAAAGGCCACAAATCAGAAACATTCAAGATTATTTTTTTCCGCATGAGCGAAAGTACCAAAACTGAGACAAACGACAACAACAGCGGTGGCGATTGAACGACAACTTTATGGGGTGTTTTTTTGCACAATAAATAGAAAAACAACATTGAAGAAAACGACAAAACCGAAAGGGTTCTTTTGAAGATGTTTTTGCTCACACTCGGATAAATCCAAAGTCTTTTTACGGTGATATTTTGCAGCTGTTCTGTTAGTGAAAACTTGCCTTTGTATTCAGGAAATAATTCGCCTTTTGGATAATTTCCCAGCGGACACAGTACCGTAACTTTGTAATTATTTTGATGTAATTTTAGCGCCAATTGCTCGATTCTATTGGCGGCAGCTCCTTTTTCGGGCGGATAGTAATTCGATATGATGAGGATTTCTTCCATTACTTTTCGAGTAGAATATCAATAATTCGTTCCGAAGCTTTTCCGTCCCAAAGTTCAGGAATTCCCGCTTTTTGTCTTCCATTTTTAAGGAATTCTCCAAATAATTTTTCCAAATTTTCTATCGAAGTTCCTACCAAAGTGTTCGTTCCAATACTTTGTGTTTCGGGTCTTTCGGTATTGTTTCGCATTGTAAAACAAGGAATTCCCAGAACCGTAGTTTCTTCCGAAATTCCTCCAGAATCCGTAATTACAGCAAAACTATTTTTGATGAGGTACATAAAATTCAGATAGCCTTGTGGCTCCACAAAAAGGATGTTTTTCAACTCTAAATTTATTTCTCCCAAGATTGCTTTTGTACGAGGATGAATCGGGAAAATTACTTTTTTGTCGCCAGCTAGAGCATCAATCCCTTGGAGTAATTGAATTAGCGATTGTTCTTCATCTACATTCGAGGGCCGATGTAGCGTTAGAATAATGTAATTTCCAGTTTGTAATTGGTATTCATTCCAAAAAATCGGTTCAAAAATTCGGTTCAAATTCTGGTATAAAGTATCAATCATCACGTTGCCCACAAAGTGAATATTGGTCTCCTCAACACCATATTTCAGTAAATTTTCAGATGCTGAAGTTGAGGTTGTAAAGAAATAATCGGTAATGCTGTCGGTCACAATTCGGTTGATTTCCTCCGGCATTGTGCTATCGCCAGAGCGAATTCCAGCTTCGACGTGAGCGACTTTTATGTTTTGTTTTTTGGCAACAATTGCACAAGCCATTGT
>Ga0209702_10007540_pt1 | contig 13248 bp, 8 predicted proteins | sample FRY01_FD_187210 | JGI IMG/M metagenome (GOLD analysis project Ga0209702, IMG submission 187210) | Freshwater microbial communities from Lake Fryxell liftoff mats and glacier meltwater in Antarctica - FRY-01 (SPAdes) (version 2) | ecosystem: Environmental > Aquatic > Freshwater > Ice > Glacier... | reverse complement strand
TGGTTGGGAATGAGGGATTCGAACCCCCGATGCCGGATTCAGAGTCCGGAGCCTTACCACTTGGCGAATTCCCAGCGTGAAATTGAGTGTAGGAAAATTTGTTTTTTTGCAAGTGTTCTAGCTCGCGTGTTCTAACCACCACATCATCGCTCGCGCATTTTCTTTCCAGTTATAGGTCGTCATTTCATGAGGATTTTCGAGGATTTTCTGTGTGATATTTTTTGATTCAGGCTCTTCGAGATCTATGAGGTATATCTCTTCTTCACTGAAAGCGATAGCCAATTCATCCATCATAGGATGACCCTTGACAGCGAGAGAGTAGGGAATAGATGATTGTATTTTTTGAAGAATAGTATTTGTTATTTTTCAATCTGCTTTGATGGGTGATTTTTCTAGGTTGTATACAGGTGCGCTGTAGACTATATCACCAGGGAGGAGTGAACGAAATTCGTATTTTTTGAGAAAATCTATGAGCGCAGGTGTATATATGACTTCTGATGTTTCTCTCCGAAAATTCATAGCATCGATATCAAAGGGGACATCTGTCTTGATAGTTGCGAGAAATTGACTGTGTTTTGCAGACTTACCATCGCCGATCATCACTTGGAGTTTCGGTGAGAGCTCGCCTATATTTGCGATAATGTTATCGAGTGTATCGTATTTTTCGAGGAGAGTTACTGCTGTTTTTGGCCCAATTCATTTCACTCCAGGTATATTGTCTGAAGTGTCGCCGATGAGTGCGAGATAATCCACTATTTGATTGGGATGGATTTCAAATTTTTTCACTGCTTCTTCTTCGTCATAGAGGCGATCTTTCATAGCATCATAGACATAGACGTGTCATCCGATAAATTGGAAAAGGTCTTTATCAGAAGAGACGATGAGCACTCTCTCCATATCTTCACGATGTTTTACGGCGAGAGTTCCCATGATGTCGTCTGCTTCGTATCCGGGGACAGCCACACGAGGTATTCAGAGGAGGTCGGTGACTTCAAATATCGCGTCCATCTGACTCACCAGATCATCGGGCATACCATCGCGTTGAGCCTTGTATGATGCATCTGCTTCATGTCGAAATGTGCCACCACCACTATCAAAAGTCATGATAATATACTCTGCGTCCATCTTCATAATCTGCATGAGTGCTTTCGTATAGCCAAAGAGTGCATTTACTGGCCTCCCATCACGTGTATGAAAAGGAGGCACCGCATAAAATACGCGAAAGATGAGATTGAATCCGTCGATGATGATGAGTTCTTTCTTCATGGTCCGTATCTTAGTTAAAATCTACAATCTACAATCTACAATCTACAATGACGGAAATTCGATAATTTCAAAAATTCTCTATAATTAGGGTATGAAATCTAATATTCTTCAAGAAAAAAGCTATTCTTTTGCTTTAAGAATAATTAAATTATATCGTTTTCTGACAGAAGAAAAGAAAGAGTTTGTTCTCTCAAAACAGATACTGAGAAGTGGCACATCAATCTGAGCTAACATAGAAGAATCCATCTGATGAGTATCGGAAAAAGATTTTGCTTCCAAGATTGCAATTTCATATAAGGAAGCGAGGGAAACGAGGTATTGGATACGATTATTGATAGACTCATGATATCTCACAGATGCACAATGAACTGACCTTATGACTTCTTGTGATGAGTTATGTAGGATAATGGCAAGACGCAATCTACTCTTCGCTCCAAACTACACTAAATATATTTATACAATCTTTGTAGATTGAAGATTGTAGATTGAAGATTTTTTTTATGCTTACATTCTTTCGTAAATATCTCCCCCAAATGGTCTATGGTGCTGTCGATGGTACTGTCACGACTTTTGCAGTTGTAGCTGGTGCTACTGGTGGTGATCTCTCTAGTAAAATCATCATCATATTGGGTCTTGCAAACCTCTTTGCAGATGGGGTATCCATGTCTATCAGTGCGTATCTCTCCGCAAAGAGCGAGAAAAGCTTATGAAAATCGGCATTATCTATAGGCGTTTGGACTCTGATATCTTTTATTATACTTGGATTTGTTCCTCTAATGCCTTATATCTTTGGTATTGGAAGCTTTCAACTCTCTTGTATCATAACGGGTATAGCATTTTTTGTTATCGGTGCCATCAAGTGACTTGTGGCAAAACATGGCTGGCTCTTTTCTGCCCTCCAGACGCTCGCACTCGGAACTGTCGCCGCACTTATTGCCTATTTCGTGGGAGTATGACTGGCGGGGATATAAATATTATATGTATTTTCTACTTTCTTTTCTTGCGGGTATTTTTATCGGAGATGTCTGGTCGCGAGCGGGAATATGGATGATAGCTTTTCTCGTACTGCTTGTTTCCGTTTTTTTCTGGAAAAATTGGAAAGTATTGCTGGGTATTATCATACTCATGATCAGTGGTTATCTCGTTGCATTCAATGCACTCACTACTCTCGAATCACAGCGAGAAAGTCTGGGGAGTCGTGTCGGCTGGGACGGACATAATCGCACTATTTCTGGCGTTGCTCGAGAGCAATTGAGTGTGAGTGAATTTTCACATAAATATCGTGTTACTATTTCTGTAATTGACGATGAATCTATCCCTCCCGTAGATATCTCTGTGTCTATGCCACCGAATCTCTCAGTGATGCCTGGCGATAGCGTGACTGTATTTGGACGATTCTCTTTCCCGAGAGATACTCCAGAATATCAGGCAGAAAAACAACTCTGGAATCGGTGAATTATTGCTGAATTTCGTTCTTTTCGCATCGATAAAACTCCCCCAGAAACTTATGGTATTTTTGTGAGAATGCGGACATGGTTTAGTCAAAAACTCTCCGAGATATTTCCTCCTCGATGACAGGATATCCTCTCTGGCATCATCCTCGGGCAAAAAAATAACCTCGACGCAGAACTCAAGGAAGACCTCAAAGCATCAGGACTCATGCATATCATGGTCGTGAGCGGGTCAAATGTGATGATGCTGATTATTTTTCTCTCGCTTTTTCTCCGTTCGGTGACGCCATGGATTCGTATTCTGATTATCACTGTGACGATAGGTGGATTTGTACTGCTGGTCGGAGGTGATACGCCAGTGTGGAGGGCTGCTCTCATGGGGACTATCGGTTATAGTGCGAGTTTGTGGTGATATCGTTTCTCCGCACTTCTATTACCTCTCATAGTCGCGGTCATGCTATCGCTCATGAATCCTCTTTCTCTCGCCTATGATATCGGACTGCAGCTCTCATTTCTCTCCGTTATCTGTATTATTTCTTTTGGGAAGCAATTGACGAAATTTTTCGGATTTCTCGGAGCATTTTTTGACGAAGCGATGTCTCTCACAGTTGCGGCAACTATTGGGACTTTTCCGATTACGCTCTTTTATTTTGGGACTTTTTCTCTCGTATGACCTCTGGCAAATCTCCTCGCTGCTCCTGCTATTCCTATCCTGATGTACGGAGGTATCGCGACATTGTTGGTAAGTGCCTTCTCCTCATCTCTAGGCTATATTTTGGGATATATCCCATGGTTTGCTGTGACTTACTTGAGCGAGATTATCTCGCTCTTCTGAAGTCAGCGGTGGTCACTCCTTGCCGTGGAGCTGGGGCAGTATCGTGAGGAATTTATGATTGTGAGTTTGTCTTCATTGGTACTTACCATTTTACACTTTTCATATAAAAAGATTTAAATTGTTATTTGAAAATAATATTTGACAAAATTATTTTATTCTGACAATGAGAGAGTAACGTAAAATCTATGCCAAAATATACTGAGGAAATATCGCGTACATTTGATGAATTTTTACTCCTTCCTGGTTTAACGAGGAAGGACTGCACGCCAGAAAGTGTATCATTAAGAACTCCTCTCGTTAAGCATGCCAGAGATGAAGAGCCAAGACTAGCCCTTAACTTACCATTTACATCAGCAATTATGCAGGCAGTTTCGGGCACTCGCACAGCAACTGCGCTAGCAACAGAAGGAGGTTTGTCATTTATTTTTGGTTCACAGCCTATTTGAGATCAAGCTCGGATGGTAGCAGATGTAAAAAGCCATAAGGCAGGGTTTGTTACGAGTAGGGCGAATCTAACACCAGATATGACATTAGCTGACCTCGTTGAGCTTTCTAAAAAAACTGGACACTCTACTATCGCGATTACTCATGATGGCTCACCAAATGGTCGACTTTTATGAGTGGTAACGGGAAGAGATTGGAGGCCAGGACATACGCCCATGGACACTAGGATGGAAACCCTCATGACGCCAATCGGTAAGCTCATAGTTGGTGAAGAGAAATTAACACTTACAGAGGCCAACGATTTCGTATGGAAGGAAAAACTAAATTCTCTTCCTATTCTTGGAAAAGAATGAACATTGAAACATTTTGTCTTTCGAAAAGACTACGAGAGTCAAAGAGTAAAACCAAACCAAGTTACCGATAATGATAAAAAGCTGCTGGTGGGGGCTGGCATAAATAGTCGTGATTATGCAGAAAGAGCAGATGCACTCATCAAAAGTGGAGTAGATATTCTTTGTATTGATTCCTCGGATGGGTTTTCTGAATGGCAAGCCGAAACTCTAAGAGTGCTAAAAAATGAATATAATAACGATGTCCTCGTTTGAGCAGGAAATGTAGTAGATAAAGACGCTTTTCTTTATTTGGTAGAAGCAGGGGCTGATTTTGTGAAAGTTGGAATTGGGGGCGGTTCAATCTGCATCACACGAGAGGAGAAATGAATAGGAAGAGGCCAAGCAACGGCTCTGAGAGAAATTGTGGAAACACGTGATGAATATTTTAAAGAAAAAGGCATATATATACCTATTTGTTCTGACTGAGGTATTGTGCATGATCGTCATACTACCATGGCGCTTGCCATGGGTGCTGATTTTCTCATGATGTGACGCTATTTCGCACAATTTGATGAAAGTCCAGGTAGAAAAATTATAGTGGAGGGTTCTCTTATGAAAGAATATTGGGGTGAAGGATCTTGGCGCGCTCGAAATCCAGAAAGATATGCGGAATGAATCTGAAATGAGAGTTCTTTCTTAAAATTCGCAGAATGAGTAGATGGGTGCGTACCTGCCCTTGGCCCTATGGCCGAAACTCTCCAAACTACTGTTGCAAAAATAAATGCGACAATGGTCAGCTGCGGGTCTAATAATTTAGCTGATTTCACTCGAGATGCTCGAATTACTCTTGTTTCAGCCGCAAGTCTCAAGGAGGGGTGAACTGGAAATGTTACGATTAAAAAATAAACTCTTAATGCCCTAATATGCACCTTATCAATTCTTCAGAGCGGACGGAGTGGCTTGTTCGTCACAATGATGCTTGAATCTCTCTCGTTGCTGGAGGGCAGTGGTGAGACGAAGGCAAGGGAAAAGTATCGGATATCTTGATGGATGACCCTAAGGCTGTATGAATACGGAGTAATTGAGGACACAATGCTGGGCATACCGTTGTATTGCCCGATGGAACTGAGTTCGATCTCCATATATTGCCATCGTGATCTGTCCGTCCCGGTAGAGTCAATATTATTACGAGCGGTTGTGTACTGGGTCTTGATCTCCCAAAAATAAGTCTCGAAGACAAAATAGCTGGAGACGATCGTGGTGATCTTATTTTTAGACAGAATCTCTCAGATCTCTATCTCGATGATAAAAAATGATGAAAAAAACGATGTGCTCTCATCCCTGAATTGGAACAACTACTCTCAAAAGGTGTCGACGTACGGGCTGAGCCTGTAAAAATCTCAGCACAAACACCGATGATAGGGGTCCATCATATTCTCTTGGATGCTCTGGATGAAGAAGTACGACGTGCGACACCTGGTGGCAGGATTATCGGATCAACGGGAAGTGGTATTACTCGAGCTTACGAATCACAGAAATCTGGTAATCACTTCTCTCTCGATACTTTACTCAATAGACCAGACGAATATTGTCAGCACCTGAAAGAGTATTGGAAACCGTATGCATGCCATTTTCCCAATATTACTATTGAAGAACTCGTTGCACTTGCCCGAGAAGATCATGAGAGACTAAAATGACTACAATCTGATCGTCAGATAGAAATTATTCCTGATGAGAAACAATATATAGAAAATCTCAGAAAGAGTGATCACAAGATGGTTGGAGAAATGGCACAGGGGGCACTTATTTCTGAAAAATATAGCCCTTTTGGCACCGCCTCAAATCCGAGTATTGAAAATTTTTGTGCAGTGACGGGTATTGAGCCATCGGATATTGCGAACCTCTTTGCGGTATTTAAAATGCCAGCAAGTAGCGTTTGAACTCGTCCCCAATTTTTAGTCTATGCAGAGAATAACATTCTCGGATCATTGAGAACAAAATTTAGAGAATTTGGTGTTTCGACAGGTCGTCCAAGAGAGATTTTTCGTTATTCTCTTCCTGAGTTTGCAAAAAGTTTATCGCTTATGATCGGTGATGTGATTTTCCCGCGTGATAGAGTGGTTCCTGTGTTTCACCGTGTCGATGGAATCAATGATTTTGCAGAACTTCATGGAGAAGAAGGACTATCAGTGGTAACTGGTTGGAGTTATGCAAATCAGACTTCGAGAATTTTAGTCTGAATTCATGATTTAGAAGAATCAATTACTCCAGAAGCTGCTATGAGGAATTATCCGGATAGAACAACCATGGGGAGTGATAATGTTTTCGCCGTAACAACCTGAGACCTCGTTCAACGAAGAATTCATGAAGACACATCAAATGCTCAACCAGATAATATTCCAGAATGAATAGACCATCTCTTAGAACTTATTCTGCAAAGCATGTTTACCAAAAATCAAATTCGTGAGATTATGCTCTGATTTTGACCAAAGCGAGATGACAATTGTTCATATCTAGTGTAGGGCGAGTATCTATAATTTGATTTCAGGTTCACTCCCGAAAAAATCATCAATCTCGATTCATTTCACGAGGAGGATCATCTTCTTCGTAATCCCTCGTGCTACCCGAGCAGCATCAGCAGGGATGATGTCTATGCCATGATCGTAGAGGAAGTGGGCGATGACATGAGCAGAGAGTTTCACGAGACCTTCTTCGTGTATATCGTTCATCATATCATTGATTTTCTTTGTTGATGTCTGAGATGCCTCTATGGTGATACAGCCCTTGAGTGTCTCCATCCATATATTGAGATGCCTCGCGAGCTCTGGATCGAGCGGTTCGCTGTAAACCTTTCTCTCAGCTACTGGTCGGTGAGTCGGGAGCGTGACCTGAGCGAGTCCGAGTTTTTCTCGTATGAGCACCATATATTCATCTGAGAGAGGGAGGAGATATCCGAGGAGGAGGTGCGATGGACATCTGACATTGAGGAGCGGAACGAGTTGATTGATGACATGGTCATAGACAGAGCTCTGGAGGAGTTTTTTTATGAGTTCTGAGAGCCACACATCATATTTGGCTGCTTTTTTTTCATCCTTTTGTGTTCGTGCTATTGCTGCGAGAGCTGCCGAAGCTTCTTCGCGCTGTTGTTCGCTTTGTTCGGCGACTTTACCTGAGAGGTTGAGTCAGTCTAGATTATCATTTCAAGTGTTGAGAGACATATTCTTATTATAGTGTGAATTATTCTATAGGGCAAATTATTTTCGTTTTTTAAATATATTTTTTATACTTTTCCCTATTTTTTGTATTCCTCTTCCAAATGCTTCCGTGGTTATCTGAGCAGAGATTCATAAACCATCTGTCTTTTTTGTTTTCATTCCAGAATCTGGACGTTCGCTCGTGGCTGTATACCCAGCAGTGATACTCGTTTCTCCATCAGTGCTTTTCCATGTGGGTCAAACACTCACCATATTCAACGTCTCATCACCACCTCATGTAGCTCAAAGAGCATGAAAACTTCATGCACTTTTTTTGAGAGATTTCTCCGCTTTCGTATTTATGCGTACTTTCTCCGCTTCCCTTTTTTTCTCAGGAGTTTCAGGTTTTTGAAGAGTTTCTCATGGCATGCCTATAGTATACTCTACTTGTATTCTTATTGCAATGCTTCTTTAATAGAACACATTTTGTACTCTCTTTTCTTTTTCTTAGTTTATTTTCTCATAAAAAAATCACATAAAATTCACAAATACTTATTTTTTCATTCAGATTTGACTTGTCTATACCCTGTTTTTTATTTATTCTAAGCCTAAAACTCCATTTTTTAAAAAACTTTTGACACTGGGTATTTTTCCTCTATATTACGCCTCGTCACTTCGGGCAGTAATGCCTGAACTGATATTGCTCCTTTACATAATCAGTACACAAAGAAGGTGAGGCTTCCGTGCATATTCAGCACGTTAAAAAATCAAAAAATATTCAATTTACGTTTTAAAGAGTTTGATCATAGCTCAGGATGAACGCTGGCGGTGCGCCTAACACATGCAAGTCGAACGCGAACCATTTAGATTATTTTGAAGGGCTTGCCTGGATGAATATGAAATTTTCGGTTTGAGTGGCGAACGAGAGAGTAATGTATTGGTATCTCCCCCCAAGTCAGGGATAGCCCATTGAAAGATGGATTAATACCGGATAGTCCCGCAAGGGTAAAGCAGCAATGCGCTCGGGGAAGAGCCTGTATCCTATCAGCTAGTTGGCGGGGTAATAGCCCACCAAGGCAATGACGGGTAACTGGTCTGAGAGGACGACCAGTCTCGATGGAACTGAGACACGGTCCATACACCTACGGGTGGCAGCAGTGAGGAATCTTCCGCAATGGACGAAAGTCTGACGGAGCGACACCGCGTGAAGGATGAAGGTTTTGCTATTGTAAACTTCTTTTCTCAGGGACGATAATGACGGTACCTGAGGAATAAGGGACGGCTAACTATGTGCCAGCAGCCGCGGTAATACATAGGTCCCAAGCGTTATCCGGAATTACTGGGCGTAAAGCGTCTGCAGGTGGAAAAGTGTGTGAGACGTGAAAGACCGGGGCTCAACCCCGTGTTTGTGTTTCAAACTGCTTTTCTCGAGTGAGCAAGAGGTATGCGGAATTTATGGAGTAGGAGTGCAATCCGTTGACACCATAAAGAACACCAAAAGCGAAGGCAGCATACTGGGGCTCTACTGACACTCAGAGACGAAAGCGTGGGTAGCGAAAGGGATTAGATACCCCTGTAGTCCACGCCCTAAACTATGATGACTAGGTGTTGGTCCTTCGGGATCAGTGCCGTAGCTAACGCGTTAAGTCATCCGCCTGAGTAGTACGACCGCAAGGTTAAAACTCAAATGAATAGACGGGGGCCCACACAAGCAGTGGATCATGCGGTTTAATTCGATACTGAACGAGGAACCTTACCCAGACTTGATATCTACGAAAGCCCGCAGAAATGTAGGTGTGCCCTCACGGGAATCGTAAGACAGGTGCTGCATGGTTGCCGTCAGCTCGTGCCTTGAGGTGTTCGGTTGAGTCCGTTAACGAGCGAAACCCATGTCATTAGTTATTATGTCTAATGAGACTGCCCGAGTTAATCGGGAGGAAGGTGTGGATGACGTCAAATCAGCATGGCCCTTATGTCTGGGGCTACACGCATGATACAATGGTCGATACAAAGAGTCGCTAACCTGCGAAGGTACGCTAATCTCATAAAGTCGATCTCAGTCCGGATTGTAGGCTGAAACTCGCCTACATGAAGTTGGAATTGCTAGTAATCGTGAATCAGATATGTCACGGTGAATATGTTCCTGGGTCTTGTACTCACCGCCCGTCAAAGCATGGAAGATGTACCTACCGGAAGTCCCTTAAGTAATATGAGGGCCTATGGTAGAGATATTGACTGGGCTTAAGTCGTAACAAGGTATCCGTACGAGAACGTGCGGATGGACTACCTCTTTTAAGTTGAAGCCTTCACCTTCTTTGTGTACTGATTATTATAAGAGCATGCTCTTGTACATATTCTAAGAAAAAGTTGTGATGAGTAAAAAGCAATTGTTAAGTGAGAGTGTACACAAAAGCGATGGAAGAAATACTACATTAAAGCATACAGTGAATGCCCTGACATCTATACCCGACGAAGGACGTGCTAAACTGCGATAAGCTTGGAGAAGCCGTTAAGAGGCGTAATACTTCAAGATTTCCGAATGGGGAAACCCCACCTTTTAAGGTGATCCGTCTATGACGGAAGGACACTTTGTGAACTGAAATATCTAAGTAGCAAAGGAAAAGAAATCAAATATGAGATTCCCTGAGTAGTGACGAGCGAAACGGGAACAGTCTAAACCACCCCACTGTAAGGGCAGACCGTTGGTGCGGTGGTGTTGCGAGGTGTATTTACTGCAATCTGTAAAGCAGACAATGTGTGTTCCGTGAGGAAAAATTACCTGGGAAGGTAAGCCATAGAGGGTTAAAGCCCCGTATTCGAAAGCGCGTACATATGTTGCAATACGTCCTCAAGTAAGATCGGACACGTGAAATCCGGTTCGAATCAGGGTCGACCATGATCCAAGACTAAATACTATAGATGATCGATAGCGAACTAGTACCATGAGGGAAAGGTGAAAAGAACCCCGAGAGGGGAGTGAAATAGAACCTGAAACTGTATGCTGATGAAGAGTAGGAGCTTATAGAGCAATCTATTTAGTGACTGCGTACTTTTTGTAGAACGGACCAACGACTTAGTTGTATGTGGCAAGGTTAAGGAAGAAACATCCGGAGCCGAAGCGAAAGCGAGTCTGAATAGGGCGCTAAGTCACGTACACTAGACCCGAAACCGGGAGAGCTACCCATGAGCAGGATGAAGTGGTGAGAAATCACTATGGAGGTCCGAACCATTTAGAGCTGCAAGTCTATTGGATGACTCGTGGGTTGGAGTGAAAAGCTAATCGATCTCGGAGATAGCTGGTTCTCCGCGAAATATATTTAGGTATAGCCGTATTTATCAAAGTAAGGGGGGTAGAGCACTATTTGGACTAGTTGAGGTGAATAATCTTTGCAAATCCTGATAAACTCCGAATACCCTTATCAATGGAATACGAGGCAGACTGCGACGGATAAGCGCCGTAGTCGAGAGGGAAACAGCCCAGATTCCTAACTAAGGTCCCTAATTTTTAATTAAGTGGTAAAGGAAGTGGAATTACTCAGACAGCCAGGAGGTTGGCTTAGAAGCAGCCATTCCTTTAAAGAGTGCGTAACAGCTCACTGGTCGAGTGATTCTGCGCCGAAAATTCAACGGGGCTCAAATTAAAAACCGAAGTTGGAAATGTAATAAATATAATTATTGCGTGGTAGCGGAGCGTTCCCCATGCCGATGAAGGTGAACCGTGAGGTTTGCTGGAGGTACGGGAAGTGAAAATGTTGGTATGAGTAACGTAAATGGAGTGAAAACCTCCATCGCCGGATGACTAAGGTTTCCTGTCCCATGGCAGTCATGGCAGGGTGAGTCGGTCCTAAGGCGTAGCCGAAAGGTGGAGCCGATGGATATCAGGTTAATATTCCTGAACTTTATTATTCGTGTGTGCAGACTGTGACGAGTCGTGTTATCGGAGACCCGTAATGATTGGGTTCTGGGTTTCGAGTCTTCGGGCAAGAAATTTGGCTTGGTATTGTCTGACTTCGGTTAGATTGGTGCCTGTGTCCTACGATAATATGGGTCCAAGAAAAGCTATCTGTATTGAATGATAAAACCGTACCGAAAACGAACACTCGTAGTCAGGTGTAAGAACACTAAGGCGTATGGGATAACTATGCTTAAGGAACTCTGCAAAAAAACGTCCGTAACTTCGGGAGAAGGGCTCCCATATACGTATTTTACGTATGTGGGTTCAACGAACGAGCTCAGGCGACTGTTTACCAAAAACACAGCTCTCTGCTAAGGCGTAAGCCGATGTATAGGGGGTGATGCCTGCCCAGTGCCAGAAGATCACGAGGAGAGGTGCAAGCCTTGAATCCAAGTCCTGGTGAACGGCGGCCGTAACTATAACGGTCCTAAGGTAGCGAAATTCCTTGTCGGGTAAGTTCCGACCCGCACGAATGGCATAACGATCTGAGCACTGTCTCAAGCATAGACCCAGTGAAATTGTAATATCGGTAAAAATACCGATTACTCACAGCAAGACGGAAAGACCCTATGAAGCTTTACTATAACTTGGTATTGTTCAATGAATATTGTTGCGTAGGATAGGTGGGAGACTATGAAGGAGGGGCTTCGGCAACTCTGGAGTCAATGGTGAAATACCACCCTTTAATATTTATTGAACTCACCCCGTCCAGATTTTTCGAAGATAAATACAATAGTTTAAACGTTACATGTTAAAAGTTAAAGGTTGCGGGATAAAAATTCCAAAAACGCTTAACGAATAACGTATAACATTTTCAAAAATTTGTATGGCTCTTTGTTTTTTGTGTTTCTCCACTTGAGAAATACTTGAAGCATTTATCGTAGAATGTGGACGGGGGACAGTGCTTGGTGGGTAGTTTAACTGGGGCGGTTGCCTCCTAAAAAGTAACGGAGGCGCGCAATGGTTGGCTTAGTCCGGATGGAAACCGGACGTGACGTGTATTCGCATAAGCCAGCCTGACTGAGAGACCTACAAGTCGATCAGAGTCGAAAGACGGTGAAAATGAACCGGCATTCACGCATGGAAGTGATGTCGATCAACGGATAAAAGTTACTCTAGGGATAACAGGCTGATCATGCCCAAGCGTCCACAGCGACGGCATGGTTTGGCACCTCGATGTCGGCTCGTCGCATCCTGGGGGTGAAGAAGCTCCCAAGGGTTTGGCTGTTCGCCAATTAAAGCGGTACGCGAGCTGGGTTCAGAACGTCGTGAGACAGTTTGGCCCCTATCTGCTGTGAGCGTTGATATTTGAGAGGACTCTTCCTTAGTACGAGAGGACCGGGAAGAACGAACCTCTGGTGTACCAGCTGTCAGATCTACTGGCATAGACGCTGGGTAGCTAAGTTCGGACGAGATAACCACTGAAAGCATCTAAGTGGGAAACTCACCTCAAGATGAGATATCAGACCCCTTGGAGAATACGAGGTTGATAGGTCGCAGGTGTACGGACAGCAATGTCTTCAGCCGAGCGATACTAATGGTCACATTTGTATTTCTTCCGCTTTTGTGTGCATTTCCTTACATTGTAATTTACTCATCTCAACTTTTTCTTTAGAATATACGACAACATTTGTTTGTTGTCTCGAGTGTCTTGGTGCTTCTAACATGGGTGTTCACCTGTTCTCATTCCGAACACAGAAGTTAAGCCCCGTCGTGCCGATGGTAGTGCTCATTTGAGTGCAAGAGTAGGTAGGCGCCAGGACTTTCGAGA
>Ga0209702_10007538_pt1 | contig 13248 bp, 10 predicted proteins | sample FRY01_FD_187210 | JGI IMG/M metagenome (GOLD analysis project Ga0209702, IMG submission 187210) | Freshwater microbial communities from Lake Fryxell liftoff mats and glacier meltwater in Antarctica - FRY-01 (SPAdes) (version 2) | ecosystem: Environmental > Aquatic > Freshwater > Ice > Glacier... | reverse complement strand
CTGGGACACCGGGAATGAAGTTAGACACCATGTTCGCGCGAGAGTTGCCGCGCTCAGTGTAAAAGCGCATACTTAGTAGGAACTGAAACAGGTTGTATGCTGGGCCAATACACTTCAGGAAGCGTGCACCACTCCCTACTTGCCCTGAGTTGGCGAGGTCAGCCGCGAACATCAGAGTGTAGAAGTTGTTAATGAAACTAGCCTGGTACATGTGGTAGGGGCGTGTGTTCGCCCACATGCTGAAGCGCATTAAGGACGTTGTCCCTGCTGCGACCTCAGGGCACCCCGGAGGGAGTGTAGGGTCAAGGTAGCGGACAGGCACCTTGAAGTTGGGGGCGTCTAGGTCAGGGATCTCGTTCTGGCTCAGCTTTAAACATGCGTGCTTAAAGCCTGTGTGGTAGCTGTCGCGCTTGTTCTGGAGCAGCGTCAATGCCTTGACGTTGTAAGGGAGTTGCCACTTGTTCCCGACAGGGGAGTTGGTGACGATGCTCAGGACAAACTCAAAACTATTGGTCGAGCTGCCATGCGCTCGCGTGTAATCGAAGCTGATCACATCGCACAGGTAGGCTTCGGCCTCGAAGGGGAAGAAGAGGGCAAGCTGCACGTCGGTACCGCGCACGAGGGCGTTCTTGTTCTTCTTGCTCAACTCACTATACAGCTGCAGGAAGTTGCGGACCTTCTGGAAGCGCAGCATGTCCAGTGGGGTGTCACCTGACCGCCCGTGTAGTTGGAACGTAGCTTGCATGAAGCCCTCGTTCTCTTGGTACACTACCCCGTCCATGCCGCGTGTGCGCACGAGTGCGACAGGGTCTGACTTCACGACCTTGAAGATGTAACGAAGCGAGACCGCGTCGCGCACGCGCTCAGGGTGGTCCTTGTAATCTTCAAAGAGTTCAAGGAAGTACGGGGCCGGGGAGACTGAAGCATCGGGGACATAGTAGTGCCCCGGCGATGTCAGCTGGCGTGTGGCGATGTCTCCGAACTCTTTACGCTTGGCCGCTCGCGTGTCGTCTTCGTCACGGTCCTCGATGTCATCTGATACAGGGGCCAGCGGTGCTGCCCCGGCCTGCAGTATGTCAGAAGGGTCTCTTGGCAGCGGAGGCACCGCTGCGTCGTTGGCTGTCATCGGCTGTATAGGGGGCAGCGGCATCACGTCTAGGGGTGCGGGCAGTCCTGCCGGGATCCAAAGAGGTGTGAAGCCTAGGCTAAGCGGTGAGTACGCCGGTGTGCTCTGGCCCCATCTATTTGGGTAGTCTCCCCACAAGGCAGTGCGAGGGTCAGTGTGGTCTGTGAAGCTCATGTCACCCCTCTTCGGTTCTCGAGCTGACCTTCATGCAGGCAGCAGTCATTGCGCTGCTGTCCACGGCTGGCTCGGCTGTCCCTGTGTAGACTGGCGCTAGCAGTATAGTCAGGGTACCCGTAACAACTCCGCCCGTGGCCGAGACGAGTCCTGGCGCTAGGATTGTCGGCGCCATTGCTGATTGGATGTCGAGCACAGCTTGGCGCAACTCATTGATGGTGTCGGTCATCGACTGCAGTTTTTCTGCGAGAGGATCAACCAAAGGGACACGCCCGTCACTGTTATCCCCCTGGGAGATGCGCAGGAACCCGTCAGAGGATAGTTGCGCGTTGAACGTGTCCGCTTGTACAACTGCCTTCCCATCGCGACGCAAAGCTAACGTCACGTTGGAGCTACTGGCTACACGGTACTCCTCTAGTTGGGTGAAGGCTAGGTCAACACCTACATCGCGCACGTCCGCTATACCGCTCGTACTCGTCTCTGTTTCAGAAGCATCGTTAAACAAGATCACGGGGCTGTCCATTGTACCTACGATGATAGCATCCACCGAGGACAACCTCGCTACCAACACCCGCGGGAGGTAGCGATAATCACTTGGAGACGTATCGCTTTGTAGTGGGATGTACGTTGGCGTTGCTACAGCTGATAGGATGCCTACCCCATTTATACGTGACCCGTCTCTAAAAAGTATATCAGCCACGCGCCTTCCCGTGGGCGATGTGCGTAAGTTAAAAGCACGTGCAAGGTACATCCCGCTTTCCATCAATCCCCTCCAGCCCGTTGGGTGCCGCCTGCAAGGACCTCATTTATGCCCAACCCGAAAACATCCACACGGTTGTTCTCCAACTGGCAGTGGTGAAATACCCCAAGGGTTGGGTCCGTGAACCACTTGTATTTCGGTATGTCATCATTCGCGCGTGTCATAGACCCTGGGTGGTCTGGCAAGGTTGGTATACCCCGCAGTACCACACCCGTGACTTTTTTAATCGCACGCAGCAGACGAGCAATTGAGTCCTTCTGAGCGTTAGTTGGTGCGTACCTGCGCGGAAGGGTACTTTTTCTCCGGCCCTCCGTGGCTGTCGTGGACGTAACGTATACAGCGTAGAAGGGAGACAACCGCGGCCACGCACCCGGCGCTGCTAGGTTGGCCTCATATTGAGCATCAGATAGTGTTTGGTTGAACTCATCGATACCTGTGGTCTTATTTTTAACCTTCACATTGGTCTGCTTAGGAACTAACACCTCTATACTGACAGATAGGTTGTTGTACATACTAGCTACTTGCCGCTCAGTTGCTAGCCTAGCACCCACTACGGCTGCTATCATAGTATCAGGTAATGACGCGTGGTAGCACAGTACAGCCATGTCGTGGTACTGTGCAATGTTGCCTTGTTTGTCTACTGCGAAGTGTGTTTGGATTGCACTGTTCGCGTCTTTATTCGCGTTCTGTTGAAAGTGATCCCAATTTTTTGTCAGTGATGTGTCCTGTGCTCCATCATTTGTATGCAGTATCACTTTTGTTATGGCTGTGGACCTATGGCGGCTAAGCGTGCTTCGCAGAGGAGATGCTATCGGTAGCTGTATGACGGTGCAGTCCACCGGGTGGTAGACCCCTTTATACAGGAGGGACTTCCCGGCTATAATGTCTTTAGGTGTCAGCGCTTTAGCCCCGAATGGAGAAGGGAGGGTTGTATACGCTTGAGGTACGATGGAAGGGGCCACTACAAACTCAACAAAAGGAAACTCTCTCATGGTGTGCTCCCGATAGGGATGATGGGGTTCAGCGCCAAGTCACTTCCTCCAAGAGGGACCGAGTGCCCGCGACTGAACTGGATGGTGGTCGTCGCAGTTTTCTGCCCGTTGATTTGGGTTGTGATGGCGTGTTGGATGGCTTCCACGTACCCCAGGTACTCAGCTTGGTCTCCTAACGATGCGCGAAACCATTGCCCCGGCTCGAGAGGTAACACAGGTGCGAAGGTGGTCTGCTTCTTCACGGCGTCTTCCGTCATCTGCACTGCCACTGTCGACTTGAGCGTCATAACCCCCTTCTCTAGAACGTGGTCTTGCATGCTAAACTGCATCACCTGCGCAGCTGCTGCTCGAAAGTAAGAGGGGTCTACGTTACCACTAGGTCCAATGTAAGGCCAGTTCACTCGGTACATCCGCAGGCCGTGCTTTTCAATTTGGTCGTTGACTAAGATGGGGAGGTCTGACCCTGCTAGAGTATCTATCTCGTCACCCCCCATAGGGATGAGGCCAACGGTCGCAGCGTTCGTGCGCTGTGCGTCGTCTTGAGTACCGCGGAAGGATGTGATTAGGTTCCTATCAATAGGCACGACATTGCGCACGCTGCCCGTGTCTAGTGTGACCTTGTTGAAGAACTTGTCACTGACAAGCAGTTGAGTGGTCTTGTCTCGTGCATCTTGTCTTGCCTCCTTTGCTGCTGCTGCAAAGAAGCCTACTGCGTCTAAGACTGTCGTCTCGAAGTCTTCCCCGATGTAGCCCGGCTTAGCAACAACGCTATGATAGAGCGGCTCTGCGCGCCAGGGGCGCACGCGGTACACAAGGACGGGGCGCTTCCCTAATGCTGATGCCAGCTTGCTGTACGGCTCGGTGCCTCCTTCAGCAAAAGCCGGGAAGAGCTCCATGATTTTAGATTCAGGGACAAACATGGATGTCAACAGAGAACCAGCCGTTGCTTTCCGTGTCGTGAACATGTTGATGAACTTGTCCGGGGTTAGGTCCCCGAAGTCCGCTGGTTCGATGTCTTCAAAGAGGGGAGCGTACTTAAGCGCAGAGGCACGGTCATACACCACCGGGATCTCGTCCCCGAAGTACCCTCCTCCAAGTGATTCAGGCACTTTGATGCGAGCCACCTCCTTGAACATCAGAGACAGGATTTCACCTGGTGGGGTGCCATACATGTTGGTGATGGCTTCTGTGAATTCGATCCAGTCTTGGAAGGGCCATACGTTCCCGATACGGGAACCCTTCGTCCCGCTGGTGTCCCCGTGGAGCACATGAATCTGTGCCCTCTTGAGAAAGTCCCACCAACCAGCCGAGCTGGCGTTGTGGGACTGCAGGGTGAGCTCGCCTGTCGCGGCGCGCTGAAGGGTGCGCGTGCGGTTAAGGACGATGCCCCACGACACAGGGTACCCCGTGACGTCACGCAGGACCGCATGGTCACCCGGTGCGAACAGAGCAGCTGATTCAGCTGCGGTCGCAATGACTGCGAACTGCATGTCGTCTCGCCCCTCCACGTCACGCACGAACGTAATCGTGGGGACGCGCCCACCCCAGTCAGTAGTGGCTGGGGCCCCGTGGCGATAACGATGCAGCTGAAAAGAACCATTCGACATTGGATGACCTTCGTAGCGTTTAGGGGATAGCTGAGTCAGCGAGACTGCGGAGAGCGTTGGCAGCTGAGTCAAGCGCCATGCTCCACTTCTCCCGTGTATCAAGGTCTGCAATTTTACTTTCAGTACCTATGAGCCCGAAAGCTCTCTGAGTCAACGCAGTCCACCGCCCGAAGACGTTGTCTTCAGGCACTAACCCTTCATCTGTTGTGGGCGTACCTGCCAAGTTCATCCCACCCATGTTCTTCATGGAGGCTTGGATCGCTTCTGATTCATTGGGGAAGAGGGCCGACGCTGCCATTTCTTGCAGCATCGGGTGCATCGAGTTCCACCCCTCTACGAAGCCTTGCATGGAGTCAGACCTCGCATTGTATTTGTTCATGCCCTTCAATGTCCCGCCGCCGCGCTTTATAGCATTCATAGTCTGAAAGCCTTGAATCATCTTGCGCATGGGGTCGCCAGTGATGTTGGCGATGTACTCTTGGTTCGATGCAGCTTGCGCGCGCAGACCGGGGATGGCGGCGTAGCTGACACCGCTCTTGAGCATGGCGTCCAGGCTGTTCGCCCCTACGTTCAGACTGCCACTCAGTCCTTTGGAGTAGCCTGCCTCGATCTGAGATTGGATGGCTTCGATCACTTGGTGTTGAGGTGTCCCCATGACGCCTCTCCGCGTGAGTGCGGCGATCATAGGGTTGAGGTCGCCCGACTCGCCAGTGAGGCGCCCAACGCGAATGCCTTGCGCGCTGAGGTTGTCGGTCGCCCCCATCTTGAGCGCGCGGACCATGGCCGCGACATCTTGTGACAGGGTGCGCCCTGTCACGCCGTGGCTGCCTGAGAAGCCTTGGTAAGCATCTAAGGCAGCGCCTGTCTCCAAGCCGAACATGCCTAGACGCTTCAGGGCGTCAAGCGATGCGTTCGCCCGTCGGTTTGCGGAGCCGTGCTCGTCCCGGTAAGCTAAGCTCCCTGAGAGTGCTGCGGTAAAATCGTCTTCACTGAACGAACTGGCGTCGATGTAGGTACGTCGTAGCTTAGCGTTACCTAGATAGGTTTCTGTCTTTGCACCCGCCCTCGCAGCAGCGTCCCTGACGCCCTTGGACGTGTTTATGCCGTGGTGGTCAGCTGCCGCTTTCATGCTCTGGCGTTGGGTTGTACTTATGCCTGCGTCAGCGTCGCGCGCCCTACGGTCAGTTATCATCTCTGCTATCAAGCTGTCGGGGATGTTGTCGGCTACACCTAAGCGCAGGTCAGCGCTATACTGCTTCGCTTTCCTGCGTGCCTCACCCTCACTCATCACCGCGGTGCCGCCGCCACCCGACTGCACATACAGTTGTCCGATGGATGTAGTTGGTGCGCGCCCTTCGCCGACGTTGAACTGGCGGCCGCGCAGGTCAAACAGCGGCTCTGCTGTCGCCATGATCTTGTCCATCTTCGCGGTGTTCTCATAGCCTCGCGACAGTCCTGCGGTCAATAGCTTGCCTGCGATCATGGCCACAGTCCCCACCCCGGACATGCCTAACCCTGCCATGACTCCTAACCCGCCTCCACTTGCACCAGCTCCGGGCGCGCCGCCAGCGGCCAACCGCGCGGCCTCGACCTTGGTTGCCTCTGCGCGTGCCGCACCTGCCATCCCTAAACCGCGTGCCTCCAAGAAGGCGCCGGCAGTGTGCAGCGCGCGTCCTGGGATACTGGACAGGTCGCTGCCTACCATCCCTTGGAGTCCCGTGCTGACACGGCGGTAACCATAGAGCAGGCCCGCTGTCTGGATGAGGGAAGAGTCGCGGTGGGCGGTAGCGGCTTGCTGTTGCACGGCGCGCGTCTGCTGGGTGACTGCTGACTCTTGCGCCCTGGTCGCCTGCCCATACTCCTTGAGCATGCGCTTGCCTCGCGGGCCTGCGAGCTCCTCACGCGAGAAGGACGCGAGGTCTGTCTGCAACTTGAGTGCCGTCTTGAACAGCCCTGCTGTGAGGGTGTCCAGCTTGCTTACATCTAACGCACCTTGCGCGGCGGTCAGACGCGCGCCGACGGACGCGCGCTGCTGGTCACCTGTCTGGAGCCCCTCTTCTCTGGACGCTGCCTTATGTCCTGACGCGATGAAACTTTTTGCGCTCCTAAGCGCTGCCTGGCCTCGGGCAGTACCAGGGGAGGATGATGCCTCGCGAAGAGCTTTCTGTGTGTCGGTGAGCCACTCAGCGTTCATCAGGCCGGGCGTGCCTAGGGCGCCCATGCGAGACCGGAGCGCTTGGAAGTCTTCTGCGACCTCCGGCGAGGCTGACCGCGCTTGGCGCATCTTTCCTGTCAGGGTGAAGGTGCGCTCGTTTGCTACTCTAGCTGCGACTTTTGCTTTCAGGCGCACATCAGCTAAGGCGCGCTCCTCGCTTGTAAGGCTGGGGTTGGTGGCGCGGTTTATCAACTGTTGGGCTGACGGGGATACACTCGCCGTGCCTACACTCGCTAGGACATCGCGGGCTCTGTTAACTCTCAGTCGGTCCTGAATACGTGCCGTGTTCGCAGCATTGGTCGACTGGACTTTCGCTGACCATCTAAAATTACCTGCTTGGTGGGTGACTCCAGCGTCGTCATAACTGGCAGGCACCACTGCGGAGACAGTTACAGGCCCCCCTCGCGCATCCGCGAGAGCACGCCCCTTAGACGCTATGCGTGCCCTGTCAGTGTTGGTCAACGCAGCTTCAGCTGCAGCAACTGCCGCGAGCCGCTGCCCTACCTCCCTTCGTGTGGCGGTAGCATCTTCGAAGCGTACGTTGACTGAGACGTTGTCATTTGCCATGGGAGCCCCACTGAGCCATCAGCTTCTTGTCTAGTTCGTCGAGCGCTGGATTACCTGTCTTCATCGGACCACCTGTCCGCAGTGACTGCTGTATTAGCACACGAGACCATTCATCGTCGCTGAGGCGTAGGAGCATTGCCTCGTGACAGACCTCTGGAGCCAGTGCAGGCAACAGAGGGTTGATGTCAGACGCGGGGACTGGGGGGAGAAACAGCCTTACACTCGACCAGAAAGCGCTCAGTCGTATCTTCTCCACCCTCTGGATTGTGCCCCCGAAAGTATCGCTGCGTCAGGGCGTCCACCTCCATACTGAGGGCGAGAGCGAAGTCGGGGTCAGTGCGGTACGCAACCTTGAGCCACTCGGGTGCTGTGGCATCTGCGTCCCACTGCACGCGGCAGGTAGCTTCAGCGACGGCGTCTTGGCGCGCGCGTGGAGCGGAGAACTCCCACACCTCGCCGACTAGGAGCGTGGCGGTCTGAAAGACCAACATGCGGTCCTTGGTCTCGAGCAGCACTCGAGCCTCTACCTCGCAGCTGCACTCCTTACCCGTCTCAGGGGAGCGCCACCGGATGGCCAGGGGCGCGCGGGCAGGCGCAGGCGGAGCTTCCAGTATCTTCGGCTTCGCGGGTACGTCTGCCCGTGCCTGGGTGGCCGCCTTGATCTTGGTGAGGAGCCCATCGTCCCCGGACGCCACTGGACTGGGGGTTGCAGCGAGCGCCTCAGGGGTGGGCGTCTTGAGCTGCTCTGCGGCTTTCATCAGTTCTTGTTCGTTCATAGGTTCCTCAAACAGTAAAGGCCACCTTGTGTGGTGGCCTCACTGTGGACGTACTTCAAGTGTAGGTCAAGGCAGAGAAGCGAATAGTCCTTCGAGGGGCGCGGTCGGGGAAACCTCGATCATGCTGCGTGCCACGAAGGAGCAGTTCTCCATGATCACCGTGTCGGTGGTCACCGAGATGGACCGGTCAGTCGGCGCCCACTGGTTGACGACATATATCGCTTGGCCGGTGTAAACGTTGTAGAGCTCAAACGTGCTGAGGTACTGACGAATCATCTGGGGCGTAGACGTCTGTGCAGGCCACGGCCGTCCGTCCTGATGGGTCAGGGGCTTCTTGTAGATGCGGATGGTGTCGAAGGAGCCCGACACGCGCACGCGCACCAACTCGAACTGCTTGGTGAATGCATCACCGAGCACGTCGATAGGGAACTGGGAGAGGGACTCTTGGATACGCGCGCCCGACGCCCACCCAATGTCCACTACTTTGCCGTCGCGCTGCACCCGGATGCCGCACACGGTCGAGGGAATACCTCTGTCAAACTCTGGTACGCTCATGTGATGCTCCTATTAGGACGCGCTGGCGGGGACAGTGATGCCCACGAACAAGCGAATGAAGTTGATGTCGATGCGCACGATGATGGTGTAACCCACGTCGAGGATGTCACCGTTGCGCGCCACTGTGATGGATTCAGCCTCGAAACCATGGATCAGTGGATTGAGCGAATCGGTCTGTGCCTCGAGCTGTGCCCTGACCTGTACTTTGAGGGCACCGTCAGTGACCGGGTCTCCCCCTGGAGCAAGGAGACCGTCGAGAGCGATGCGCATCGCCTTCGTGCTGTCCCGCACCGAGCGGGTGGCTACCACTTCAGTGCGCGCCACGTTGGTGTCCTTCGTCCAGGTCGTCACCTCACGCTCAATGCGCGCGGTGCCTCCAGGAGGCGTCGTCGTCAGGATGCACCCGGCGCGAAGGAGTTCGTTCACGACCTCATTCGTGTACAGCCCTGCATTACGTTGGGTAGCGGTCACACGCGTGTTGGCTCGTGTCAGGGTCCCCACCCGGAGGAGGGACGCACTCGCAGCGGCGTGCATCAGTGCGTACCAGTGAGGTGTCTGGCGCTCCACTGCCCCGGTGAACTGGGGGATGTATGCCGCGTCGATGACGAGGGCGGAACGCTCACTGTTGAAGAGCGCAGCGCGCGCCACCAAGGTGCTGAGCGGGTCCAGGTCCCCAGCGCCAAACCAGAAGAGGCGCTCGTTGGCACCATCGGCCCACATCGTGTCGCTGTGGGCCTTGAAGTAGGGGAGGATCGTGTCGGCGGCAGGCGCTGTGCCCGTGGGGTCATAGAAGGCGCAGACATCGTCGACGTCGTACCACCGCAGCTCTTCGAGGGCGTCGGCCCAGTCGAGGGCAGTGACTGCGGACTGGGAACCTCCAACAAGATAGAAGAAGGTGCCGGCCGTGGGAATAGCGGGCGCGAGGTTACCTGTAGAGGTTAGCACCACCATGATGCTGCTGGCGTTCACCGTCGTGAGGATCTTCCACTTGTCAGCGGTCAGCGTGAGGCTGAGTGGTGCCGACGCGCTGTAGTCAAGGTCGGCCACATCGATGGACGTGGTCCGGGTGGATGCGGTCGTGGACGTAAAGCCCGCAGCCGCGTACTGCTCGAGGAACGCGAGGACTTCAGCGATCGTGGTCTGCCCGCCCGCTTCATTGAGTGGAGCAAAGTTGGCGCCCGCGATGCTGATGGTACCTGTGAAGGTACCTGCTGCCGTGTAGCTGCTCGACACGCTGGTGAGTGAAGACCACGCAGTGGTCGTGGTCTTCACTGCGCCATCCAAGCACTCGGCCACGGAGAAGGTCAGGACCTCTACAACATTGAGCCCTGTGACGCTGTTGACGCCTGAGCAGGAGACACTGAGGGTGGCCGCTACGCTGAGGACACCGCCAGCGATGGTAGCGACATTGAGCACACCGCGGACAGGCCCGCTGGGCAGCCACGATACATGTGCAGCAGCGTCCACGTCCATGGTGTCTTGGTCGAGCACCTTAGAGAAGGTGAGCTCGACTCCAGAAGCAGTGACCGCGCCTGAAGTTGTGGAGCCTGTGTCATCGAGCCACACACCGAAGCCTTCGGTGGTGTGTGGGGCGGCGCCGGGGGCACCGGGGATGGCCACAGGATAAGCGTAGGCGATGACCGCTGGTGCAGGCTCAGCAGGCACACGAATGTTTTCCTGCACACCGTTGTTCGCCACGACTACATCCCAGCCGCCAGACGCGACGTTCGGGACGATGCGGAAGCGGGTCTGGTTACCTTCGGGGCCCCAGACCGCCGAGCTAACCTTGATGCTGTCGACAGCACCCGCAGAGTACAGGTTGCCGAACGCCTGAGTCGTCGGGACCGTCGAGATCAGGTAGACCTCGGCGGGCGCGCCGGCGAAGGGGGCGTTGATAAGCGGAGCGTAGATGATGTTCGACATCCGGCGCAGCGTGGCGTTCGCGGGTGCGAGGGCATCGAATGCGCGTTTGGTCGTGCTGAGGTGAGGTACGTTCTGCTGCAGGAAGGGGAACTCACCTACCACAGCCAGCGACCCGCCCTGCGTCGGAGCGCTGGGGGTCGTGATGTACTTGAAGCTGGCGTACACACCAGGCCGAGCGACGAAACGCCCGTTGATTACAATGCCACCTGCCATGGGGTACTTCCTTGCTGTTGGTTACTCAGGTGGTTGCCACCCGACCGCGCCCTGACTTGTACCATCGAGAGGCGTCATCGTGCGCGCTACTGGGTTAGGTATACTGGTAACTGTCGTCCCTTCTACGTGGACGAGGATTGCAGTGGGATAGGTCTCGGGCGTTATAACCAGCGGGGTCAACCGCTCCATGGCTTTGAAGGAGAATAGCATCTGGCGCTTGAACTGGACTGCGCGCTCACGCCCCTCCTTGAAGATGTAAGGCTCGAGGTCCGTCTCCAACACGATCGCAGGTACGGACTCAACACCATGCTTTATGAACCATGGACCTGCACTCATCATCGCAGTCTTGACAAACCGAGTGACCATGCGGACCACGTCCTTGTTCACGTGGTTTACGTAGATCGCGACTGTGGGCTCCATCATGTACTGGAAGACTTGCCCTGTCATGGCCTCACCGGATGGCCCAATCCTGTTGGCCCGTGCATAGCCCGTGTTCCCGAGGGCGAAGGCGACGGGTGTTGCACTGTGGAGCCCGACACCGATGAGGAGGTTGTTGATGTTGGCGATCATCGGGACGTCTGCGGAGCGGACCTGCATACCTCCGTGAGTGACGATGGCTGCATACACGGCGTCAACGGAGGCTTGGTCGTAGACGTTGTAGTCTTGTGTGCGCCTCCAGGCTGCGAGCCCTTCAGTGGACACAGACCGCCACGCGTGCTTGAGCGCAAGCTCAGTAAGAAGATCAGGGTCTGCTGCCATCGGACGACCTCTTAGCTTTGGCTGGGGCGGCTGCCGTCGGGCGACCGGCCACTGATGACGTTCTTGATGGCGTCGCGCAACTTCATTGCGATAGGCGCCTTGGGGCCTGAGATAAGACCTGCGGGCTTGACACCGACAGAGAAGAACGAGCGAGGGTTTGAACCCGCGTTCGGGTCCTCAAAGATTGTGCGGAACACCTTGAACTTCGTGCGCTTCCCAATCTGCTTGGCGCGCACAGTCTCGTACTCGCCTCTCACCCACTCATGGTCTTCGGGTTTGTTGTCCTTCATGGCCCGCGCGTTGTGATAGAGCCAGTTGGCATGGGCCGGGTGGGCGCGGGCGTCGACCTTATCCATCTTGACCTGACCCGCCGTGTAGCTCCCGTCTTTGGACTCTGTGACAGAGTCCTCATAAGAGTCCTGCATGTTGCGTCGCATCTTGGTGAGCAGCTTGCGTTGGTCGTGCTTGGACACGCGCTCGTGGCGGCTCTCTGCTTGCGCCATATGTGCTTCAAACATCGGCTGTACCAGCGCCTCGATCTGTGCCGCCATTGCTGGGGCGATGAAGCGCAGGTTCCTGTAGGTCTTGCCTACGTTCTGGTTTCGCTTGCTGTTGCTCTTACCACCTTTGGTCGCACGTCCCTTTACTACTCTAATTGTCCCGAACGAAAATAGCCAAGGACGTAAGTCGCGCGCCGTGCCGTCGTAGGTCCCGATGCCGTCGTGGAAGTTGCCAGACAATGGCGGGCTCCACCCGAGCTCGACCATCATGGCGTCTTTCCCCCTCAGCTCTAGCTTCAGCTGAGAGCCTGCAGAATCGACGTGGATGCCTTTAATGTACTGATTACGGTAGTCCACATTGCGTAGTGCAAAGGATGGCTCGGAGATCCGGTCGGTGGTCGCCACCTCCCGGCGCCACGCTTCATCGATGTAACGCGCCACGGCCCTCAACTTGCTAGCATTAGGTGTGATAATGTCTGCAAGGACTGCGGCGATGTGCGCTCCATCTTGTCCACGATAAACCACTTGGTTCCCGTGCATGATTGTGACTCTACGAGGCATAGAGGGGGTAGGTGTCCGGGTTGGGGGTGACATCAGGCTCAGGCGCGTGCCCGAGGAACTCGGGGCGGAGGTGGACCAAGACTGGTAGGTAGTCAAAGGTCTCGGCCGCCGCACCCCATGCTTGGGTGAAGGTGTCCCGCCTAAGGAACGGGAAGCCTACGATGGTGAACACAGGGCGGGCGTAGTAGCGCACGGTGTACCACGCTCCCGCGGGTGGTGACGTCGTGGCTGTGTCACCGATGGTCCAGTCGATAGCACCTACATCTGTGATGGTGAAGTCGACGCCTTCCAACAGCACTGTGCCGCTGACATTCCCGTCGGCGTCCGTGGCCCGCATGTAGGCCACGCCGAGCTCTAGGACTGTGCTGCCGGGGGACGAGTCCGCATTTCCCACAGGAAACACGCGGCGCAGTACCGGGTACCTCAGGCGCTCCACAGGCCCGGCGCTACGCTGGCGCACCTCGTTCAGTACGCGCGCCCCTGCCTTCAAGGTGAGGCGGTCGTTGCGATCCGGGGTGTG
>Ga0209702_10007537_pt1 | contig 13249 bp, 13 predicted proteins | sample FRY01_FD_187210 | JGI IMG/M metagenome (GOLD analysis project Ga0209702, IMG submission 187210) | Freshwater microbial communities from Lake Fryxell liftoff mats and glacier meltwater in Antarctica - FRY-01 (SPAdes) (version 2) | ecosystem: Environmental > Aquatic > Freshwater > Ice > Glacier... | reverse complement strand
CGCTACTATTTGTGTCAATTAGCAGAAATGCTGGGCTTCAGTGATCAAGGAAGCTTTTCGCTGAGTTTCCGCAAATGGACCGAACAAGCGCCCAGTCGCCGCTTACAAGCCAGCTGATCAGGCTGCTATAAACCAACCCTCTAAAGGCCACGGCCTCATTCGTTGCTTTTATTTGCCCGCCCTGCAACGATCGCTGCAGTATTTCACTTCTTCCCACACCTTTTCCCATTTTTTACGCCAGCTGAAGGGCCTGTTGCAGTGTAAACAGACTTTCTGGGGCAAATCGCCTTTGCGTTTCATTTTTCCAGTAGCCATTAGGTGTCAATATTTGCGTCAAACAAACCACGTTGCTGCTCGTTAAACTTGCGAAGTCGCGATTTGACATGTTTTTGAAGGATTTGATGGCTATTTTGTTTGCTCTCAGGACTCTTTTTGGTAGCCCATAGCCATTCACGGGCATGGGCAGCGCTACTTTTGAGGTCTACCACCGGAAGCGGGTAGTCTTTGTCTAACACACAAGCATACACCTGCTGCTCCAGCGCGCTCATTTTCCAAGGCGTATGAATCAGTGGCGCGGGCAAAGCCTTCAGTTCAGGTACCCATTGTCGTATGAAGCTGCCATCCACATCTTGCTCCTGCGCTTGTTTGGTGGGGTTGTAGGTACGGATGGTATTAACCCCCATCACACCGGCTTGCATTTGAAATTGCGGGTAGTGGATGCCTGGCTCAAAATCGAGAAAAGCTTGAGCAAGGTGCTGGGCGCCCCGTTTCCAATGCAGCCAAAGGTTATGGGTGAGAAAGCTCACGAGCATGGCCCGCATTCGGAAATTGAGGTAGCCAGTGGTGAGTACGCAGCGCATACAAGCATCTACGAGCGGATATCCGGTGCTGCCGCTGGCCCAAGCTTGGTACAAGTCCTCGTTCCAATCGGTGCGAATGTGGTCGAAGCCGCGGTTGAGATTCTCAAATTCCATGCGGTTTTCGGTCTCAAACTTCTGTATAAAATGGCAATGCCAAATCAGGCGAGAGGCGAAAGCTTGGAGGGCCCGTTTGTGCGCCGAATCTTGCGTTTTGGCCTGCTGTAAAGCTTGATATACTTGTTTCATGCTGAGGTTTCCCCAAGCAAGGTAGGTGCTGATTCTACTGCAGCTCTTGCGACTGTAGCGCGGCTTGCTGATGTGGGCGCTGTAAGTATGGTGCCGCTCAGCGAGGAAGCTTTGGAGGTAGCGCCAGGCCATACTTTCGCCGGCGGGTTGCATGTGCGGGCTTTGCTGCCGCTGTTCAAGGGCCCAGCGGTGCTGTTGGAGGTACAGGAGCAGCGGGGGAGATAACTGTGCAGCCCGCAACTGGTCAAGGGACACGGCTGCTTGGGGTTCCGACATCCGTTTGAACCAGTTTTTGTTCCAATCGTTGCGTTGGTGGCAGGGTCGGAGGACGCCGTTGGTGGGGGATTCCTGCCAATCAACGCCTCGCTTAATGCACCAGCGGGCTACGGCCTTGTCGCGCTCATAGGTGTGCCGCAGTCCGGTTTCTTCATAACTCAACAGCTTGTCAAAGGCAAAATGGGGGTAGATGGCGTCGAAGACAGTTACCGCTTCTTCCTCCAAAATATGCATTGAAATTTGTTGCGATTGCAACATTATATTCATTTTTTGTAAAGAAACGGACACAAAATCCCAATGTCGTGCACTGTGCTGTGGCAACTTCATCAACGATGGTTCGGCTAAATACAGCAGTAATACGTCATCCCCCGCAGCAATAGCAGCCGCGAGGGGTGCATGGTCTTGCAACCGCAAATCACGTTTGAACCAAATGATTGTTTTTGACACGCTTTAGGAACCACTTGCCGGGACAAAAGTTTGGCTAGCCTTAAAGGTTTGACGGAATGTTAGGGGTTCGTATGGCGGCTACCAAAGCTCGGCAAGCAAACAGCGTACACTGCCACCGCCCAAGGTCTCGATGGTGGGAATGCGGAGCACGATGGGTTCGGCTACTTCGGCGATCCACAGTTGCTGGTGCGCTTCAAAGGCGTTCCAGGCGGTTTCGGACAGCAAAATACGAGGTTGACCGTCGCTAGCCTGCACCACCAGCGCATTGCAACAAAAGGCTTGCATTTGGGCTAAACTCACGGCGATTACCCGCCGACCGTTTCTTTGTAATAATGCTGCGAGCAAGGCCGCTTGGTCGGGATCACGCAGCGCTTTAAAGCAGCAAATGGCGAGTCGGGGCGAAATGCTCATCACCACATTGGTGTGGTAAATTTCATTCCCATGGGCATCGGCGGCTTCGAGTACCAAGCCTTTGTAGCCAAGCTGTTTGGCCACTTGCTGCACCAAAGTAGGGGAGCTGCGCGCCGAACCCGTAGCCAACACCAGTCGGTGGGCATGGTCGAAAACCAAACTCCCAGTGCCTTCAAGGAAGGTGTTATTCTCGGCGTGGTGTCGCAAATCAAGTGTCTCTCGGTGTTCTGATCGTCCTTGGAGCCAAGTGACGTGTTCTGTAGTGGCTTCTAAACGTCTGTTTTCCGCCAGTAGGGGATATAAAATCAACTGCCCGTCTAGGTGGGTACTGAACCAGTTATTGGGGAAGATGGCATCGGGTTTGGCTGGTAGCGGTTGGTCGTGGAGGAGGTGCAACCCGATACCTGCAGCTTGGATTTGTACTACGACCGCATCGAACTCCGCCAGCGCCAAGGCCTGTGGGTTTAAGGATGGCTGGTTTTGTTGGAAGGCGTTGCTAGCTGCGGTTTGGGTATTGAAGCCAAAGGCAGCAGGTCGCACCAGCAACAGCTGGTAGGCCAAGTCGGTTTGCATGTGCTAAAGTAAGCTTTTCGGCAGCTCGTCGGGCTTGGCATAGCCAAATCGAGCCACGGCCTCAAAGCGGTAATAGGTATCTAAACCGCCCACGCCTGCTGCCTCCAGCAAGTCGAAACGGATGTTTCCATCGCTGCCGAGGGCGTTTTCAGCTACCCAAATTTCTTGCACTTCACCAATAAGGAGCGTCGTGCCATTTATAGGGATGTCGATTTGTTGCACGCGTTTTAAACCAATTTTAAGGCTAGACTCGGTTACATAAGGCGCCGGATGTTGCTCGCTATACCAAGGGGTGAAGCCATTGGCATCAAATTCTGAAACAGCTTGCTCAAAGCGGGCGCTGCACTGATGGGTCGAGGCAAGTCGGTCAACAGGTGCGCTGTTGAGGGTGTAAAAGCCAGTATCCAGGATGTTTTGCAGACTGTGTTGCTTGGCCTCAAGCGGGCGGAAAATCAAACCCATCAGCGGTGGATGCGCCCCAATGTGCATGGAGGAGTTGAAAATGGCTAGGTTTGTTTGTCCAGCAGCATTTTGTGTACCCAATAATTGCGCCGTCCGCACCCCGCTCAAGCAGTTGATGAGGTTGGTGCGGTATTGCTTATCGGCAGAGAGGATATCGGAGAGGGAGATGTGTTGCATTTGAATGTAAAATAGAGCATAGAAAAGCGAAAAGAAAAGCGTACTTCAAAAAGGCAAGAGTGAATTGAAAGTGGATCTAATATTCTTTTTTCAATGCCTTCCCGTAGGTATCCAACGCCCGCTGCCGCGCCATTTTATGGTCCACCATAGGACTGTAGTTGAGGTTTTGGTACTCGGGCACCCATTGTCGGATGTAATTGGCTTTGGGATCGAACTTTAAGGTTTGGGCATCGGGGCTAAACACCCGGAAGTAGGGGGCAGCATCGCAACCTGAGCCCGCAGCCCACTGCCAACCACCGTTGTTCGATGCCAAATCGAAATCTAACAGCTTGCGGGCAAAATAAGCTTCCCCCCAACGCCAGTCGATGAGTAAATGTTTGGTGAGAAAACTGGCTACGATCATGCGCACGCGGTTGTGCATAAATCCGGTGGTGTTGAGTTCGCGCATGCCGGCATCTACAATGGGGTAGCCGGTTTTACCAGTACACCACTTTTCGAACTCAGCCTCGTTGTTGCGCCATGCAATTTGGTCGTAGGCAGGTCGAAAAGCCTCCTTGGCTGCATGCGGAAAATGCCACAAAATCATCTGATAAAAGTCTCTCCAGATTAGTTCATTCAAAAAAGTTTCATTCAGTAACTGAGCGCGCTTTGCCAACGAGCGTACGCTGATGGTACCAAAGCGCAGGTGCACACCCAGGCGCGAGGTGCCACGAATGCCAGGGAAATTACGCTGCTCGTCGTACACTTTGAGCAAGGCATCGCTTACTTCCTCCTTTGGGAAGTCGATGGCCGTAGGTGAAAAGCCCAAATCGGCCAGCGAAGGCAGGGGCAGAGGAGCTATTTGGTGCAAGCGGATGGCGGTGAATAGGCTGGCGCTGTCACGCGGTTGTACGTCTTCGGCTTGCAACTTGGCTTTCCACTTGCGACTGTAGGGGGTAAAGACGGTGTACGGCAACCCGTCATCCTTTAGTACCTCTTTGGCCTCTAGGATCACCTGGTCTTTGTAATGCTGAAAAGCCACATCCTTGCTTTCAAACAGCTTGTTGAGGGCACCGTCGCGCTGGCGGGCGTATGGCTCGTAGTCTCGGTTGGCATACACCGCCGTCACCGGGTAATCGCTCAATATTTGCGGCCAAAGCTTGATTGGATCGCCGTAGAGCACCAGTAGACTCCCGCCCAGGGCTTCAAACCGGCTCTTCAGTCGTTGCACTTGCAGATGGATGAAGCTCAGCCGTGCATCGTCGCGGTCCTCGAGCTTGCTCAGGATGGTGCTGTCGTAAATAAACAGGCCAAGCAGGGGTTGGCCCGACTGCAATGCGTGGAAAAGGGCGGTATTGTCGTCCACACGCATATCGCGGCGGAACCAGTGAATGGTGAGCGGTTGTGGCATGAGCAAAAAACAAATATATGTCCGTGTAGTTTTGAAAGCGCTGATTTAGTTTTTAACCTCTGAAATAGCTGTACATTTGTACTTTCAGACGTACAAAAAATGAAAGCACTCACCATTTCTGCCTTGCGCAAAAACATCAAAAATTATTTTGATGAAGTGGTTGATAACCAGGAAATCATCGTAGTGCCCCGCGGACCCGAGGAAGAATCGGTGGTAATCATCTCCATAGATGAGTACAATGCCCTCACCGAAACAGCCATGTTGCTGGGTAGTGCCACCAATCGACAACGGCTCAAGGCGGCCTTGGAAGCAGTAAAGCAGGGTGAAACACATGCTTTTGATCCCGATGCCATCAAAATCCTCTAAAAATGCAGCTGGAATTCACGCCACAGGCTTCGGAGGATTTTGAATATTGGGTGCAAAACGAGCCAGCCATGGCTCGCAAACTGCTCGAATTGCTGCGTTCGATTCGCAAAACCCCTTTTGCTGGATTCGGCAAACCTGAGGCCCTGCGCTATCAGCTCCAAGGGTGCAGGTCACGCCGCCTCAATGCCGAACATCGACTGGTGTATTTGCTAACACGGCTCAAAGGACCAGAACAAAAGTGCACCATCCTGCAATGCCGTTTTCATTACGATCGCTAAAAGCTTGCCATGAACCTCTCCCTCGATAATTTTGAACAATTGCTGCCCGCCTCAGTGTTGCAGGGCGGCGAGAAGTTGTGGCAGCGCCAATCTTTGGAGTTCAGCCAAATTTCGGCCAATCAATGGATCGGCAGCCTGAAACAAGGCCGAAAACAAATACATTGCAGTGTAGCTTTTGAGGGAAGGATTTTGGAGGCCTTCGACTGCGGCTGCGGACTAGCCCCATCGCCTTGCGCCCACGTAGCCGCTGCCTTGCTGCATTTTAGCCTAGGTGCGCCCGACGAAAAGCTTTCTCTCCCTAAAAAAGGTCGCACCACCGTCCCCAAAGCCATCGATCCGGTGCTACAGCTGTTGCAAGAAGCCAGTCGCGAGCAGCTCGAAGCCCTGCTGCTCGAGCTCAGCAAAAAGGACGCGGCCACAAAGTCGCTGCTCCAGCTCAAGTTGAGCACAGGGGTGGTGCGCAGTGGACAATATTATCTGGAGCTCGAAGAGGCGGTGACAGCCAAATTGCGGACCACCAAAACTGCTAAACCATTCAAAAATATGGCGGAGGACTGGAAAAAACGTGTCAGCATCCTCCAAAAACAAAAAGACGTGGCCGCAGCGGAAAGCATTTGGGAGATTGCCAAAGCCATCCAAAAACTCCTACAGCAGCATGTGGCCAAGGATTATTACAAGCTCTACCCATTTCTTCGGGTGCTGAAATTGGTGTATACGTTACTGCCGAAGCGCGCCGACTTCGACCAGCAGTTGCTGCAGCAAGAGCGGGATGCTTTTTTACTGGCGATGTTAGACGATTACCCAGTGAAATATGTCATCCATGATGATCTACAGCAATTATTGGAGCTGGCTTTGCAAGACGCGGATTTCATACGGGCCATGTACAGTCGGTTCAGCGAGCGCTATACGCGTTTGAACGACCGCACTTGGAGCCGTTTGCTGGCCCGACTGATTGCTTTGGAACCGCATAAAACCGAGTTTTACGTGGCCAAGTTTTTTCAATGTTGCTTTGAACGCAATTGGACTTTCGGTCGGCAATTGGGGGCGCTGCCACCGCCAGTGCGGGCAAAGGCAGTAGGTATCTACTTTGCTTTGCTCGAAAGCACCCGGCACGAGCTCTTACGCAGGCCGGATTATGGGGAGATGAAGAAGCGGCTTAGTGAATGAAAATAATTGAAAAGGGTATGCTCTACCTCAAACTGAACAAAATTGAACCGTTTTTTTAGATCAAATAAAAAAATATTCAAGGGTATGAATATTTTTTATGCTCATCCACAAGATTACTTGTTAGCGCTTGAAAGTGCGATTAAGAGACTCTAAAATAGCTTTTCTTTAAAATAACTACTGTTGAGTTTGCAAACGAACTCACCCAAATAGGCTTGTAAATAGTTCGCCTTAATTTTGCGACAAATGCCGAGAAACGTCCTTTTTGCTTTCCTAACGGACGCATGAACCCTTTTCAGGGTTGTTTTGGTGGTTTCTTGGGATGACTTTTCAGTCAATGAACAGGGACATATTAGCTAATATGCAAGTATAAGGTGCTTGCACAGCTCACCGCAACGGCATTTCCAACTATTACAGCGGTTATAATTTCATCCTTCGCTTCCGCTAATGAATTTTTACCGTACGCATGTCCTAGGCACCTCAATCACCAAACTACGAAGTTCACTAGTTCTCAGGAAGTGCCCAGATATTGTGATGTTTGTTCACTATTCATCAGCAGGTAACATCCACGTGTGCTTTTTACCTGCTGTGGTTTCCAGCGTTCACTTGGTTATTAAACCAACTTAACCCCGCTCATGCCCCCATCCACCGCAATCACTTGCCCGGTAATCCAGCCAGCTTGGTCGGAGAGGAGGAAGGTGGTCAGTCCGGCCAAATCCTCAGGCTGTCCCACGCGACCCAGCGGATGCCGCTTGTTGCCAGCATCTACCTTTTCAGGGGTGCCCAGCAAACCGACTGCCAATGGAGTATTAGTGAGCGAGGGCGCCAAACAATTCACTCGAATTTGCACAGCAGCATACTCTGCGGCTAGCGACTTAGACAAACCTTCCACAGCGCCTTTGGCAGCCGCAATCGAAGCATGATAAGGCAGACCTATACGACTGGCCACCGTGCTATACAAAACGATACCCGCGCCAGCTGCTTTTTTCAAGCGTGGCAATACTTCGCGGATCACCCGCACGGCCCCTAAAACATTCACTTGAAAATCGCGCTCAAAATCTGCGTCGCTGAAACGATTGAACGGCTTCAGCAGGATGGTGCCCGGACAATATACCAAGCCGTGGATGGCCTCGGGTAAAAATTCGGTGGGCACCGACTGGCCACCCAACACATCGTATTGCTCCCATTGAATGGCAGGCTGCTCAGGTTCACTCCGACTTAAGGAATAAACAGTCGCACCAGCCACTAATAGTTGCTCAGCCACTGCGGCGCCGATGCCACTGCTGGCACCGACTACGAGTATATTTTTTCCGTTGAAATTCATTTTTTACCGCTTAATTCGAGGTATTTCAAAAATTCGGTGCGGGTTGCCTCTTCGAGAAATTTACCGCTATAATCAGCTGTGATGGTGCTGCTGCTTTGGTCTTCTACACCCCGCATACTCACACACATGTGATGCGCATCAATCAACACGGCCACGTCTTCGGTTTGCAAAATGCGCTTCAGCTCGGCGGAAATTTGCTTCGTTAAACGCTCTTGCACCTGCGGACGCTTAGCGAAATATTCTACAATGCGATTAATTTTGCTCAAGCCAATCACATGCCCATTGCTTATGTAGGCCACGTGCGCCTTGCCCACAATCGGCACAAAATGGTGCTCGCAGTTGGAGTACAAGGTGATATCGCGCTCTACCAACATTTGGTTGTACTGGTATTTGTTCTCAAAAAGCGCAATTTTTGGTTTATTTGCAGGATTGAGACCACTGAAGATTTCTTCTACATACATTTTCGCCACCCGATGTGGTGTGCCTTTGAGGCTGTCATCAGTGAGGTCGAGCCCCAATACATTCATGATCTCCCGAAAATGCTTTTCGATGAGTTCTATCTTCAACTCATTGTCCAATGCAAATGCATCGAGACGCAAAGGTGTTTCCAGCGAGGTGCCAACGTGGGCATCGCCCAGCTCATCGGCCAATTGCTTATTGTCCTGCGTATTCGACATAATTCCGTTCAGTTTCATATAAAGTTACTTTTAATTCGTTTTCAATGGCAATTTTTGCCCGTAAAATTTGCCAAATCACCACGCAAATGTTTTCAGCAGATGGATTTAAGTGCTGAAATTCTTGGGTGTCAAGGTTGAGGTTCATGTGATCGAAGCGATCGCAGATTTGTTCGTCGATAAGGTCGGCCAACACCTTCATGTCCATTACATAGCCTGTTTGTGGGTCGATTTTGCCGGTTACATGTACGATAAGTTCGTAGTTATGGCCGTGATAGTTGGCATTGTTACATTTACCAAATACAGCTTTGTTGGTGGCATCATCCCAGCTGGGATTGTGAAGGCGATGTGCAGCATTAAAGTGCGCCTTCCGTGATACAGTTAATTTCATTTGATATACCAACAGCAGTTATTAGGTTTTGTTCAACATTTGAATAAAATAGTTCAACAAAACCAGCTTATCCTTCACCCAATCGTTTGCCTTCTTTTTGGAAGAAAGAAAGCTTTGGTTGCTGTAAAAGTAAGACAATTTTTGGGGAGGAAGTAAAGCAGCGCATGAATCCCGACCGTAAAGGTCGTTTTACCAAGTTCAACTTACGGCGTGTTCTCGAATAGTTCTTCCAGAATTTGAACCAGGTTACGGGGTTTAACCTCTTCCGCTGCATAAATCCCGAGTTCATTCACAACAAGGAGCATGGGTCCTACAATGTTGCGCTGAGCCACCCTTTTTTCGCCTGCTTTATCAACTAAAATTTGAGTGTATATAGGAATGCCCCGGCCTTCATGTAACACAGTAGTGCCAATCGATGACGCAGCTGTGTGCTTTTGAAGCACCGCTATTATGTCCGTAATCAATATTGATAGGATGCCCCTACAGCTAGAATGGGGGAGTATTAATCTGTTTTCATAGGTTTTGGTTGTTAGAAAATGCGTTTTTTATAATATGCTCAGCGGGATAGGAAAAAGGTTGTCTTCGTGCCATTTGGAATAGGATGGTAAAAATGAGCAAAGACTTCATGGCGCAGGTAATTTGTAGAAGTTAATCAAGTGGGTGGTATTGTTTTGTGAATATCCACTAATGTGATGCGTTTGCTGCTTAAACGGGGGGCTGGACTGGATGCCGTGTCGATCGGTGAAGTAGAAATTGGTTTAATCGCAGGTTTTCAGCCACAATACGTTCTATTTACCCCTCGGCGCTTTAAAATGTAGTTTGCAAGCTCCTTCGCTGCTGAATTCGTCAGAAAATGTCAACAGTCTTCTGGCTTTTTTCTTTAAAATTTAGCCCTAACTATGTCATATTCCGTTGGTCAAAAAATTCACTTGCTATCCTGCGGATTAGCATATTTGGTTTTTTATAAAATGCCATTAGCGCTAAAAGAGGTCTACAATATGGATACTTTACGTAATTCAATGCATGAAACAAAGGACGGGGCCCTTACAATGACTTTTGTTGAAGAGCGCGAGCATCCTGTTTATTTTAAAAACCCGATTTAAAACCGTATTTTCTCTTCTAAATATAGTTTATGAAGCATTTATTCATTTGTCTCGCGCTTTTCGGAAGCATTACCTTGGAGTCAGTTGGGCAAGACACCCTTTCTATTGGTGTTTTTACTGGCGCAGGGGCCGTCAATGTTTTGTTGTCCACTAGCACAACGACCAACCGGTATTCTAGAACAATATCTTTGTATTCCGCTGCCGAAATAAGCAGGGCAGGTGGTTCGGGAGGAAGTATATCGAGTTTGGCTTGGGATAAAAGCGGGCCTGGAGAATACACAACCAATGACGCCTACATCAAAGTTTATTTAAAGAACGTAACAGATACTCTTTGGTCAGCTGTGCCAGTTTGGGATAGTGTGGCCAGCGGTGCTACTGAGGTGTTCACTTCATCAACATACAGCATTCCCACAGGAACAGGCTGGAAGTACGTGCCTTTTACCACCTCCTTTGTTTGGGATGGCACTTCAGCCATAGCCGTTTTGGTGGAATGGGACCGTTCTAGCCCACCCACGGGAGCCATCAATTGGGGTAGATCTACCACCACATCCGCAAATGCTACTCGGGTAGGAAGTAGTAGCTTAACGGCCTTAATCTTTTTCATTAATAACAACAGACCATTGGTGCAGTTTGTGATTATCTCTAGCCCTCCCGTGGCAGTTACTTCCGTGCAAACGGGCACCCAAGGCAACGTGCCTGCTGCCATCTCTAGCAATGGAGGAAGTTTACAAATGCAGGCGACTATCCTCCCAACCAATGCCAACCAAGCAGTACAATGGTCACTCAGTCTAGGAACTGCTGCTGCTACCATTTCTCCAACGGGATTGGTTACCGCTGTTGCTAATGGAACGGCTTGGGCCAAAGCCACTTCTACGCAGGATACCAGTATTAAGGATTCAATACTCATTACCATTACCAATCAGGTGTTGGTCATTTCTAGCGTAGTGGTGTCCACCCAAGGGGGGCTCCCAGCGCAAATCAATTCGCCCAGTGGTACTTTACAAATGTCGGCCGCCGTATTACCAGCTGCAGCCAACCAAGCGGTTTTTTGGAGTGTGCTGCCAATAAACGGAATGGCCCAAATCGATGCCAATGGCTTGTTAACAGCGGCTTCGAATGGAACGGTTTCAGTGCGTGCCGCTGCACTAGCAGATACCTTTATTTTTGGATCTCAGGAAGTAACGATTACCAACCAACAATCGAGCGTTTCAGAAGTATTTGCGAGGGCTTTATCCATCTACCCCAATCCTGTAAGTGACGGTAAATTGACCATTATGCTCGAGGAGCGTCAATGGAGCGGGATGGCGGAGATTTTGGTATACGATTTAGCGGGTAGACAGGTGTATGCCACTGTTATGAAAGATAGCCGAATGACCATTGATTTAGAGCACCTGGCTCGAGGTACTTACAGACTTACCTTAAATGCTGCCGAAAAGCGCGCGGATAGGATGTTCGTGGTGCACTAATGGAATACTCAGGTTTTTTTGGATGGATGTCCTTACCTTCGCACCTTCAAAAACAATTCCATGGAGATTAAAAGAGGCAAAATGATGTTTGGGGGCGCCGCGCTCACCGAGCTGGCAAATGAGTTTGGAACACCTTTGTATGTATACGATGGTGACAAAATCAAACGCCAGTATAAACGTCTGCAAGCCGCTTTCCAGGGCATTGAAACCCGCTTTTTGTATGCCTGCAAGGCGCTCAACAACATCAATGTGATGCGTTTGCTGCTGAAAGAGGGGGCTGGACTGGATGCCGTGTCGATCAATGAAGTAGAAATCGGCTTGATCGCAGGTTTCCAGCCGCAAGACATTCTTTTTACCCCCAATTGCGTATCGATGCAAGAATACGAGCGGGCGGTAGAGCTCGGCGTGCGCATCAACATCGACAACATCAGCATCCTCGAGCAGTTTGGTGACCGATTTGGCAGCAGCGTGCCGGTTTGTGTGCGCCTTAATCCGCACATCATGGCGGGCGGCAATATGAACATCAGCACCGGGCATATCGACAGCAAATTTGGCATCAGCATCCACCAATTGCGGCATTTAACGCGGGTGGTGAAGTCACACGACATCAAAGTAAACGGACTGCACATGCATACCGGCTCCGACATACTCGATGCTGAGGTGTTTTTGCGCGGTGCGGAGTTGCTGTTCGACGCGGCCGAGCATTTCCCCGATTTGGAGTACCTCGACTTTGGTTCGGGCTTCAAAGTGGGCTATAAAGAAGGGGATGTAACCACCGATATTGAAGCTTTGGGTGCAGCCATCAGCAAGCGTTTTGCGCAATTTTGCAAGGACTACGGTCGTGACCTTACCCTCATGTTTGAGCCTGGTAAGTTTTTAGTGAGCGAAGCCGGTATTTTGCTGGTGAAGGTGAGCGTGGTAAAACAAACTACTGCCACCGTATTTGCCGGTGTTGATTCAGGCCAAAACCACCTCATCCGTCCCATGTTTTACAATGCCCACCACGACATTGTGAATGTTTCGAATCCCGAGGGCACGCCTCGCATCTATACCATTGTGGGCAATATTTGCGAAACCGACACCTTCGGCTACGACCGCAAGCTCACCGAAGTGCGTGAAGGCGATGTGCTGGCCATTAAAAACGCCGGGGCCTATGGCTTCACCATGAGCAACAACTACAATGCCCGTTTCCGACCTGCCGAAGTGCTGCTGCTCGATGGCAAGCCGCACCTCATTCGCAAGCGTGAAACGTTGGAAGACATTACAAGAAACCAGGTGATGGTGGAATTGTAAAATTCAGCAAATGACTACTTAATAGTTTGGACATTTGGGAGTATTTCTTACCGTTTCACAAACCTAGCCCAAGCCGATTGCTGCCCATTTTGAATGCGCAGCAGGTACATGCCAGCGGGAAGGTGGGAGAGTTGTAGCTTGAGTTCGGCCTGCGCTGGCTGCTCTTCGCTGTGCACTATGCGCCCTTGCATATCGCTGATTTGAAGCTGGCACCGGCCTTATACAAAATTGGTTTCGAGGGTCAGTTGATCGATCACTGGGTTGGGATAGATTTTTAAGGCAATCTCAGCATTTCAATACTCTTACACACTAACAGCTTGCATGCAGCCGGGTTGTACACAGCCGTTG
>Ga0209702_10007535_pt1 | contig 13252 bp, 10 predicted proteins | sample FRY01_FD_187210 | JGI IMG/M metagenome (GOLD analysis project Ga0209702, IMG submission 187210) | Freshwater microbial communities from Lake Fryxell liftoff mats and glacier meltwater in Antarctica - FRY-01 (SPAdes) (version 2) | ecosystem: Environmental > Aquatic > Freshwater > Ice > Glacier... | reverse complement strand
AAACCAAGTAGAGTTTTTGGGGACGCGCCGTCCCCATAAACAGGGGCAGACCCTCCCTGTAGGTTCATTTCGTGGATGGCAACCCCACGGAGGGCCGCCGCACCCTCGATGGGCTGAGAGTCCCTTCAATTTATCGGCGGGCCTGACGCGCAAGGGAGCCCCATTCTCAGCGCATCTATTTATGCCAGATTATCCCTTGCAGGTTGTCAGCGCAGGGCTTTGAAACAACTGCGCAGTTCCCCGATAAACAGTTCCGGTTGCTCCAGTGCCGCGAAGTGTCCGCCGCGCTCCAACTCGTTCCAGTAGATCAAGTTTGAGAAACGTTTTTCTGCCCAGCGTCGGCTGCTGCGAAAAATTTCCCTGGGGAAAATAGAGCAGCCAACGGGCATCGTAATCGGTTCCATATTGGGGTTATTGAAACTCTCCCAGTACAGTCGTGCAGAACTAGCCGCAGCGTTATTGAGCCAGTACATCATCACGTTATCGAGCAACTCATCCTTGGTCAGTACATTTTCGGGATGCTTAGTGCCATTGGCTTCGCAATCTGTCCAAACGTAGAATTTTTCCACCACCCATGCCATCTGTCCGACCGGCGAATCGGCAAGGCCATAGCCCAGCGTCTGCGGATAGGTCGACTGCTGCTTTGAGTAGCCGGCACCTTTTTCTGCATAGGCGCCCATATCCACCAGCGCTGACTGTTCACGCTCGGTAAGATCCGCCATCGTGTCTGGATCTGGCGCCACGATTGGCATATTAATATGTATGCCGGCGCAATGTTCTGTCTCCGTCATGCCCATGCTCTGCGTCACCATGCTGCCCCAGTCTCCGCCCTGTGCCACATAGCGCGAGTAACCCAGTCGGCTCATCAAGGTGCCCCACATACTGCCGATTTTCTCGACGGACGTGCCGCTGCTGGTAGGCTTGCCAGAGAAACCGTAGCCGGGCAGGCATGGCGCTACTACGTGAAAAGCGTCATCTGCACTGCCGCCGTGTGCTGTCGGGTTCACCAGGGCGTCGATGACTTTGTGGAATTCCACAATCGATCCCGGCCAGCCGTGAGAGATGATCAGGGGGAGTGCGTTATCGTGTGGACTTTTGCAGTGAATGAAATGGATATCAATACCGTCGATGTTGCTCATAAACTGCGGCCAGCCATTGAGTTTTTTCTCGAAACGCCGCCAGTCGTAATCGTTCGCCCAGTAGTGGGCAAGTTCCTGCGCATACGCCAGCGGGATACCCTGGTCCCAGTCGTCGCAGGTTTGCGCTTCTGGCCATCGCGTGTTTGCAAGGCGGTGTTTCAGGTCGTCGAGAGTTGCATCGGAAATGTCGACTTTAAAAGGCGTGATGTCGGTCATTGGGTGTTGGTTCCTGTATCAATTGAGGGTTAATGATATTGCTCACTATTCTTCCGTCCACACGCGTCGCAAGGGTTCGCCAAAATCGTCATAGATAATTTTGCGCCGCGGACGTGGCAAACGACGTTTGGGCTGCGGCTTTTTGCGATATTTCTCGAGGCGACGCGCTTCAATAGCGGCAACGACTTCAGGGACAAGCGTGCGCTTCGTTTTAGGTTCGATAAACAGGCGTCGGTTGAGGAATACCGGCGGATCGCCGGGGTTCGTCCCAGAGATTCCGGTTGGGATTTCGTTGACGGAACCCCCCTTCTTGAGAAAGCGCTCTGTCTCCTCGAGAAGTTCATCACGTAAATCTGCTTTTGAGACGGGTTTTTTCAAGTGCTCTTGATGCCAATACGGCGCGTTGTGTTAACGGATTAGTATAACGATGTACGCTAGGAATTACAGGGTTAGTGGCTGCAGAATTTGCTGCCGTAGGGTCGCTCCTGGGCCGTGCTGCTGCAGTATCACCTCGCCAGCGGCAACGGTGCTGCCCAGGCTGGCAAAGAGACTGTCAAATGCAGGCATCTCTGGGGAATCAACGAGTTGTTGATAGAGCGGCTCTCCATTGAACTTGTGCCCAGGGAATTGGATCACTGCTGGCGGCAGAAGTGGGCGATACCGAAATACGCCATTGCTGGCGCGGCCAATGTCCATATACCTGTAGCAGTGAGTCGGAAAGAAACTCAAGCCATTGCAGAATGTTGTCGCGCTGTTGCGGTGTGAAGTCTGGACTTATCTCTATCGAGAGAGAGCGATCACCCTTAGTGAGGTTGTTCTGCGAGGCTTCTGCTGCGAATGTTGAGGCCGTTTCAAGGGCAGAAGTCAGCGCAAGGCTGCACAACAACACCAGCATTGTGCTCTGAATTTTAAGGTTCGAGATCATTGCAGTAAATACAATGGCGCGATGACAGCAGCCAGCGAGACTGGTTCAATTGTTCCAGAGTACCGCAAGACTCGCGCCACGCAGTCACAGGCTTTCAGCGCGGCGGCCTCATTCGCCCGCACTGTAACCGGCGATCGTTGCCATTCTGCTCAAGAGCTCCAGCATGTCCGTTTTGATTTGCTGGCCCGAGAACTCCCGATACAGGCTGTCGACATTGACCGCGATCCGCTCCGGGTCCGACCACGACGAGTACTCTGAGAGTGTTATATCCTGTGCCGCTTCGAAGGCGTTCATGCCGGCCTCATAGCGGGCGCGAGCCTGATCTCTAACGTATTGCAGGTAGTGACCGTACTTTCACCACCCGTGTTTGTCGGTGATCGGGCCATGCCCGGGGATGATGAGGTCGACTTCCATGTTTTCGATCAGCAGACAGGCGTCGATCCAGTTTGCTACAGGGCCCTCCCACATCACTGGAGTGCTGTTGATAAACAGTATATCGCCCGTAAATACGACACGATCGGCGGCACAATGCACGAGCACGTCGCCGCGTGTGTGTGCCGGGCCGACTTCAATCAGTTGTATCTGTTTATCACCCACTCTCAGGTCGAGCTCGCCTTCAAACGTGCGCGTTGGCGGCGTAAATCGAATGCCGTCAAAGCGGAACTGACCAAAACAGTGTTGCAAGTATTGGCCCAGTGGGCCGAACTCTGCAGCATCTGCCATAATGGCGGCCATGGCGGCCATGGCGTCTGGCGTCAGCTCATTCATTTCTGCAGCAGAGGCGGTCGAAGCGATGATTTCGGCGCCTGTAACCAGCTCATTGCCATGGCAGTGATCGCCGTTAGCATGCGTATTGACCAGCGTGCCGATGTCACGTGCCGCGGGTTCTGCGGAGCGCATTTTGCGCAACATTTCAGCGGTAAGCTCAAGGTCGTAGAGCGTATCGACCAGTAATGACTCCTCCCCATCCACTATGAGCCCGGCATTACTCCAGCCCCAGGTGCCCTGCGGCGCCAGCCAGGCATATGCGCCCTGAGCGAGTGGATGGAGTCCGGGGCAGAGCCGTGTTGTCATTGTTATTGATCCTACTGACGATACCCGTTTATATTAGCGCGAATCGAAGGAGAAAACAGACTTCGGGTTTTCGTCGGGGCCAACAATCTGTTTTAATGCGGCCTAGTTAATTGCTCGGAATTTTCGTATGAATGCCATTCGATCGATTCTCGTGTTTACCTGGATCGTGCTGTCTGTGATCCCGGTGGGCCTCACACTCGTAATCTGTTCGCTCTTTCTCAGCGATGAAAAGCTGTGGTGGTGGTTTGCTGCGCCGTGGCTGCGTGGAGTGATACAGGCTGCGCGTATAGTGGGCGGTGTAGACTACCGTATTGAGGGCGCCGAAAACTTGCCTGGCGCTGAGGATATGCGCCGAATTGTTCTATGCCCGAAGCACCAGTCGACCTGGGAGACATTTTTTTTCGCCAGCTTCACTTCGCATCCACTGGCGTATGTTTTTAAGAAAGAGCTTTTGCGTATTCCCGTGTTTGGCTGGTGCATGGCCCGCTTGGGTATGATTCATATAGATCGCTCGCAGCACAATAAGGCATGGGCCAAGGTGGCCGAGCAGGGCGAGGTGCTAATGAATCGCGGGAAGTGGATTATAATGTTTCCCGAGGGTACGCGTGGCGAGCGCGGCCAAAAGGGCAATTACAAAACAGGCGCTACACGTCTGGCAATCACCACCGGAGCGTATGTCGTGCCGATCGCCGTGACATCGGCGCGCTGTTGGCCGCGGCGTTCGTTTACTATGATCCCTGGCGTCATTGATGTGTCCATCGGGCAACCGGTGTCTGCAGAGGGTCGCGAGCCGAGTGAGTTGATGGAAGAAGTTGAACGATGGATCGAAGCTGAAATGCGCCGACTCGATCCCCAATCCTACGTTTTACAACAATAAGGAACGCGATATGTCTGCAGCAAAAATTATATTATTGGTGGTCTACGCCGTGTTGGCCGGTTTGGCTTTGACTCAGGGTGATTCCACAGCGGGTGCGTGGTCGCTTCGGTTGCTTGCCATCCTCGGCGTCGTTCATCTCATTGAGGTCATGGTTTTCTTCAAACTCTGTAAAGCAGCGGGAGGGTCCTTGATCGGCCACCTCGTTAGCGTGTTTTTGTTTGGCGTTCTGCATGTCACCGAACTTAAAGCAGCCCAAACTAAGAGCTAACTATCGACACACCATTCCACGTTCCATTTGAACAAGCAATTGCTTGAGGGAGAGAGCAGGTGACAGACGCTTATATAGTAGGTGCAGTGCGCAGTGCTGGTGGCAAAAAAAATGGACGACTGTCCAAAATCCATCCTATTGATCTGGGGGCGGAGGTGGTGGATGCGCTAGTGGCGAAGACCGGCGTTCCTGTGGCGGAGATTGACGACCTCATTTTCGGTTGTGTGTCACAGGTAGGCGCACAATCGAGCAATATTGGCCGCAACGTGTGTCTCTCCTCGGTGCTTGGCGAGGCGGTGCCGGGCACAACGGTGGATCGACAGTGTGGCTCGGGTCAGCAGGCAATTCATTTTGCGGCTCAGGCGGTGCTCTCCGGCACACAGGATCTGGTCATTGCCGGTGGCGTCGAAAGCATGAGCCAGGTACCCATTGGCGCCAATATTATAGATGGCTTCAAGGCGGATCACGGCGTTCCCTATGGCAAGAAAATAGCCGAACGCTATCCTGGAGTGCAATTTAATCAATTCGCTGGTGCGGAAATGCTTGCGCATAAATATGAGCTGACGCAGGACGAGCTGAATGCCTTTGCCTTGTCCAGCCATATGAAGGCGAAACGCGCGGTTGAGGAAGGTCGATTCGACGAAGAGATTGTCGCGATTGAGGTCGAGTTGGAGGATGGATCAAAGCAGATGCACACCCAGGATGAAGGCATTCGTATGGATGCCACCCTGGGTGCGATTGCCGGCTTGCAGCCATTGCAAGAGAACGGCTTGCTCAGTGCGGCCAACGCATCGCAAATTTGTGACGGGGCGGCAGCGGTTATGATTGCCAACGGCGCGACCTGCAAGCGTTTGGGACTCAAGCCGCTGGCTCGAATAGTCGCTATGAGCGTGATTGGTTCAGATCCTGTGATCATGCTGGAAGGACCTATTCCCGCGACCCAAAAAGTGCTGGAAAAGGCGGGTTTGAGTCTTGATGACATCGACCTGTTCGAGGTCAATGAGGCTTTCGGTTCCGTACCGCTGGCGTGGGTAAAGGCGCTGGGTGCTGATCTGGATAAATTGAACGTCAACGGTGGCGCGCAGGCGCTGGGACATCCGTTGGGCGGCACCGGTGCAAAATTAATGACTACGTTGGTGCATGAGCTGCATCGCAGCGGCAAGCGTTACGGACTGCTGGCGATCTGTGAAGGCGGTGGCACGGCGAACGGCACTATCGTTGAGCGAGTAGACGCGGTTGCCTCGTAAGAATCGTGATTTTACGCAGCTGACGAAACTACAATCGATGGTAAATTGCGACCACTAAAACCTGGTGAGCAACGATAAACTGCATGTATCAGGGCCGCTGTTGGGGCCTGATCAAGTGCTATTTTAACCCCGAATCCCCGTTGTTGGAGAGAATAATATGGGCTTTTACGACAGAGTGGTACTGCCACGCTTTATCAACTGCGCTTGCGCAGCCAAGCCCATCATGAAACAGCGCGAAAAAGTGGTCCCGCAGGCAGTGGGTATCGTGCTGGAGATCGGTATCGGCACCGGCCTGAACCTGCCTTACTACGATGCGGGTAAAGTAGAACGAGTCATTGGTCTGGATCCGTCGGAGGCCTCGTGGAAGCTGGCGGGTGAGCGGGCTGCGCATCTCGATTTTGAGGTAGAGTTTATTGGCTTGCCTGGAGAGGAAATTCCGCTGGCCGATGCCAGTGTAGACACCGTGCTGGTGACATTCGCCCTGTGCACCATTGCGGATCCTGTCACCGCGTTAAAAGGTATGGCGAGAGTGCTGCGGCCGGGCGGCAGCTTGATTTTTTGTGAGCATGGAAAGGCGCCGGATGCCGGGGTGTGTAAATGGCAGGACCGGATCAACCCGTTGTGGCGGCGTATGGCCGGTGGCTGCAATCTCAATCGCGATATTCCTCAGCTGCTCGGCGCGGGCGGTTTCACAGTGGCTGAAATGCACACCGGTTATTTGCCTGGAACGCCCAGGTTTGCCGGCTACAATTACTGGGGCAGCGCCACTCGCACCTAATCCCACGCGATTCACTGGACCTCGAAATGCGGCGTTTGGTAACCCGATGGTGCCTGCTTTTTTTGTTGCTCTTGCTCTCACCGTTGATCATGGCAGGGACGACATTGGAGTACTCTGTCAGGGGTATAAAAGGCGAACCCGAAAAAAATGTGAAGGCCTATCTAGGCGCTGCGCCAAAAACCGATGGCGAGCGTCTCAACTTTGTGGCCTCAGCAAGGCGCAAAGTAAGGGATGCACTGCAAGCTTTGGGGTATTACCAACCCGAAATCACTATTGAAGTTGATCGTAAAGACCCCGTTTGGCAGCTGCGAGTGCTGGTTGATCCTGGTGAGCCTGTTCGTATTCGTGACCTTGATATTCAAATTCTCGGCGCAGCGGCGGACGACCCGGATATGATGGCGCTGCTATCCGACGCTGGGATGGCAGTTGGAGATGCCTTGCACCATGGCCATTTTGAAGGCTTCAGGAACAAGCTGCTGTCGCATGGGCAACAGAGGGGATACCTGGACGGGGAAATTACGCAGAGCCGAATTGAAGTAGCAGTGGATGCGGGTACTACCGACATCGTGCTGCGCTATAACAGCGGTCCGCGCTTTCGATTCGGCAATATAAGTTATGATGATGTACTGATCGATCAGCGACTGCTGGATTCGCTGATGACATTTGCGCCTGGTGAATATTTCGAACAGTCCCAGCTGCGGAGTTTTCAGTCAAACTTACAAAAGACTAATTACTTTTCCAGCGTTATCGTGCAGCCGCAGCGTGACCCTACTCTGGTTGACACGGTGCCTATCACTGTTCAGCTACACGCTGCCAAGCGGCATAGTTTTGACCTGGGGGTGGGCTACAGCACTGATACCGAGGAGCGTGTTTCGGCGACTTGGCGCACGCCAAGAATTAATCGCTATGGCCATAGCCAAGTAACGCGTCTGCAATATTCGCCGGTTAATCCCAGCGGTCGCGTTACTTACTCCATTCCCGTTTCTAGCCCGCTGGCAGATGTTGTGCAGCTCTGGGCAGGGCTGGAGGAAAACGAATACGGCGATATTAATAGTCAGCAGATAGAGACAGGTGTCCGCCGGGAGATAAAGCGAGACCAGTGGATCTACACCTATTCACTGCGTGCTCTGAACGAGTCCTGGAATGACGTCTTCAGCAGTCCCAGCAACAACTATGTGCTGGCCGGCGGTGCTCTATCCAGTCGGCGCTATACTGGTTCGCTGGTCGATCCCAGTGGCGGATTCAATCAGCTTTACACTGTTGAAGGTGGTAGCGCGTCGTTGGGTTCCGATATTGATCTGCTGCGCACCACTGCCAAACTGGGCTATATTTTCACCCCGTGGCCGCGGCATCGTGTGGTCACTCGTGCCGAACTCGGTGCGGTTGAGACGGCCAACGGCGATCGCGAAAATCTTGCTCCGTCACTCAGTTTTTTTGCCGGCGGCAACGATAGCATTCGCGGTTATGCCTTCCAATCTCTGGGCGTGGAAAAATATATCCCACAGAGCGATGGCAGTACAAAAAGATTTGTTGTCGGTGGCAACCGTTTGGCGATTGGTAGCCTGGAGTACCAATACTACTTCACCAATAAGTGGCGCGGCGCTCTCTTTGTTGACGCCGGCGATGCTTTCGACGACGGCGACTTTGATGCTAAGGTCGGGGCAGGATTCGGTGTGCACTACATTACCGCAGTGGGCGCTATTCGGGCCGAATTGGCCAATAGTGTGAGCGAGACTGATCCCGATTGGTATTTTCACTTGACCATCGGTGCTGAGTTTTGAAGATTCTCAGGGCAACATTGTTCTTACCTGCGCTGCTGATTCCCGCAGTGCTGTCCATGACACTTTATCTGGCATTATATACAGAGCAGGGAAGCCGCAGTGCGGTGCGTTTGGTGCAGCAGCTATTACCGCTTGAAGTCGAGTACGACAGCGGTAGCCTCGCCGGGCGTATGGCCCTGCGCCGCGTGCTTTTCGAAACGGAGGGTTTGCGCCTGGAGTTGCTCGGTGTTGTTGCCGAGGTGAAACTGGCATGTCTTTGGCGTGCAGCTATTTGCTTTGACCATTTGCAGGTCACGCAGCTCGATATCGCGCTCCCGCCCGACGCCGATGTCACGCAGAGTTCGGCTGTCGCCGCGACTGCCATCGGGCGGGAGTCGGCCGCGGCACTGATTCAATTTCCTTTTGGTCTGGAAGCAGATCTGCTTGAAATCGAGCGATTGCGCGTTCATTGGCTTGGCGGTGAGTGGCGGCAGGGTTCGATGCGCGCTCGTATCCAGTTATATGATTCGACTGTAGAGGTTCTCAGCGCAAGCATTTTAAACCCGCGGTTGACACTTCAGGATACGCAAAGTCCGGGTACAGTCGGTTCTGCGAGCACGTCGCTACCTGTGATCGATCTGCCGCTGAAGTTATCCGTTACCGATTTGCAGCTGCTCAATCCCTCCTGGAAATTGTACGGCAGAATTTATGAGCAGGACAAGATCGCACTGCAAGGACGATGGCGGCGCAGCGAATTGCGAGTCGAGGAGCTCACGGCCAAGAGTCATGAGCAGGGTGATCTGTCGCTACAGGGTAATTTGATATTCACTGAAGACTGGCCCATTGAGGCCGATGCCGTTGTGCTGCTCGCTGCACCATTTCAGTTCTCCGAACTGCTCGGGAATAGAATTAGTGTTTCTTTGCGCAATAATTTCTCCGCGCTTGAGGTGCAGTTGGATTATCCGGGAACTGTCGCCGTCGGGGCACACGGGCAAGTCAATGTGCTCGATAGCGCACGGCCATTCTCTGCTACTGTAACAGCGACTTCTGCCACTAAATTGTCGATGTTGGATGTCGAGGGTGTGCCGACGCAGTTGCAGGGTTTGGCGCTGAAATTTCCATTGGTGATGACTGTTAATGGTACGTCGGCCACGCAGCAGTTTGCGTTGCAGGGCGCGGCCAGTGGCATCGGCTACGATACGCTGCGTATCGCAATGGTGGGTCAACACGCGCAGCAGAATCTCGTTATCTCCGAGCTGGTTATCGAGGATGATGCGGGTGCCAATGGGCTGCATGCAAGCGGCGAGATTGCGCTTTTGGCTGATTATCCGTGGGCACTGAAATTGCAGTCCAGCGGACTTGATCTGCCGCCTTTCAGTGCGCCATTGCAAGGACGCATCGACGGTTCGATGCAACTCGCCGGCAACGTGGAGGGTGATCAATGGCAAGTGGAAGTGGTGGATGCGGCATGGCAGGGCCTGATCAACGAAATGCCCGCAAGCGTCACCGGCTTCACGGGCATTAACAGCGATTTACAGCTGCTCGGCAGTGGCCTGGATGCGCAACTGAATGGTGCCCAGCTATCATTGTATTCCCCGGGAGACGCGCAGGGCCCCGGCAAATTGCAGCTGACAATTGCGGACCTGGGTCGCTGGCAGACAGGCAGCAGTGGTCAACTGGAGCTTGAGGCACATCTGGCTCCCGACAGGGAAGACATTCAGCTTATCGGTCGTCTTGAAAATGTCGTGTGGTCAGGGTTGACGTTCGCGCAGGCCGAAATTGTCGGTGATTATCGATTCGCGCAAGACCATGCGTTTCATTTGGACGCCATGTTCACCGAGGCGGGCGTCGGGGATATCGCATTTATAACAGTGCAGTTTCTGGCACAGGGGGATTGGGCAAAGCAATCCTTTACAGCGACTGCGAGTGGCGATGTCGAGGGCACACTTAAAGTGACGGGCGCGCGTAACGGAGAGCAGTGGCGGGGCGCGTTGGCGCCTACCCGCCTGCAGACGGTCATCGGTGAATGGGTACTGGCTGACGCTGTGACGCTGAGCGTGCCCGCTTCGCTGCAGCAGCTGGCGGTGGATGAGCAGTGTTGGCAGCATCAGTATGCGCAACTGTGCACTGGCAAGTGGCTGCTGGGAGCAAAGGGCGGCGGCAGAGTCCAGCTGCAGAGTGATCTTAAGATCATCTCAGGCCTGTTGCCGGCCGATGTGGCGGTTAACGGCGATCTCAGCGTGCTGCTCGATGCGAGCTGGGCTAGCGATACCTCGGTCCGCTTTGAAGGCAGCGCGCGCACAGGTGATGTCACGGTGATGGAACACTTTGAAGAAGGCACGAGTGCAACGTTTGGGTGGGACAACGCCCTGGCCACTGCCAATTTTACGGAAAAGGGCTTGAGCCTCGATGTCGATGTGGTGCGCGGCGGGGACAGAATTGTCGGTGTCGAGCTGCTTCTGCCGCCAGACCGAAACGATACGCTAAGCGGGTCGGTCAGCCTTGACCGGCTAAAACTGGGTGCCTTGTCAGCCTTCGTCCCAGCGCTATCGACGCTGGCGGGTGAGCTCAGCGCGCAGCTCACACTCGCCGGTACGGTCGATCAACTGCAGGCGTTTGGTGAAATCAGCCTGAGCGATGGCAAGGTTATCGCCGAAGGTAATCCTACTGAGCTCGACCAGCTCGACCTGAATTTTGACGTGCAGGGCGATTGGGCCAGTATTCGCGGCAGTGGTATCTTCGGCGGTGGTGAGGTGACATTTGTTGGCGAGGTAGTTGCCGATCCTGAACTGAAGCTGGAACTCACCATTGAGGGAACCGACCAGACCGTCTGGTATCCGCCTTCAACCGAGTTGCGGATTTCTGAAGCACTTTTGCTCACCCTGAAAAAAGACTTGCTGATGTTGACGGGGGATATCAGTGTGCACGATGGCACGCTGCAGATTGAGGCGCTACCGCAGGGCAGCGTCGCATTGTCATCGTCGGTTGTTGTAGTGGACAGGGATGGCAACGTCCTGCGGGAGGAGCTGCCGTTTGACGTTCGTATGAATCTGCAAATCCACATCGCCGACCGCTTCAAGGTCACGGGGAATACCCTACAGACCAGGCTTGCGGGCAATCTGCGGGTGCAACAGCGCCCGGCACAGCCACTGCAACTGTTTGGCAACCTGGACCTCGTCGGTGGGGAGTTTCACGCATACCAGACTCGTTTGCAGATCAAGCGCGGTACGCTCGGCTTTACCGGGCCGCCTGATAACCCGACCGTGGATGTACGAGCTGAGCGCCATATTACTAGCGGTGACATCACGGTCGGGGTGCATGTGCAAGGTCCATTGCAGAATGATCTGCAACTTGACGTTTATTCCACGCCAGCGATGAGCCAGACGAACGCCATGTCTTATCTGGTGCGGGGCAGGGGAATTGACACCGGCGCAGGATTCGATGGGACATCAACCGCGCTGTCGCTCGCCAGTGGTGTGGTCAATCGTTCTGATCTGGTTGCCGAACTGAACCGTATCCCGGGTGTCAGTAATATCGAGTTCGGTGCGCAGGGTTCGGAAGACGATACGGCTGCAACTGTTAGCGGATATCTCGGTGAGCGCATTTACCTGTCATACGGTGTCGGGCTCTACGAGCCGATAAATGTACTGACGGCGAGATTCTATCTGCGCTCGCGGTTTTGGCTTGAGGTCGTGAGTAGCCTGGAGAATTCTGTAGATTTATATTACTCGTTTGACATTGACTAGCAGAATGCGGTTTGCAACCCGCTATAAATACCACTAACAGGATGAATTAATGGACCCTTTGACTCAGGGCGTTCTGGGCGCTTCGTTGCCGCAGGCCAGCAGTAAGCCGCGTGATGCCGCGACAGCCGGCTTGCTGGGTTTTCTGGCCGGGATAGCGCCAGATCTGGATGTGTTGATTCGCTCCGGCACGGATCCGCTGCTGTTTCTTGAGTACCACCGGCAGTTTACGCATTCACTGGTGTTTATTCCGATTGGGGGCCTGCTGTGCGCCCTTGTGCTGCATAGTGTGCTCGGGCGCAGGCGAGGATTGTCGTTTCGCCAAAGCTGGCTGTTCTGCACTCTGGGTTACGCAACGCACGCTGTGCTCGATGCCTGCACCACGTATGGCACCATGCTGTTTTGGCCGTTCAGTGATGCCCGTATCGCGTGGAATACGATATCGATTATAGACCCATTATTCACTATTCCGATGCTGATACTGGTGGTGCTGGCCGCGCGCCGCAAAAAGCCGCTGTATGCTCGCGTAGCGCTGGTATGGGCGGTGGGTTATATGAGCGTGGGATTATGGCAGCAAAAAGAGGCTGTTGAGATGGGTTATAGCCTGGCTGCAGAGCGCGGCCACACACCGCTGCGGTTGGAAGCTAAGCCGAGTTTTGCCAATATTCTGGTGTGGAAAATCGTCTACGAAACCGAGGAGCGGTTTTACGTGGATGCGGTGCGTGCAGGTCTTGCCCCTCGCGTTTTCACGGGCGAGGCGGTGCAAAAATTTGATATCGAAAGAGACATGCCGTGGCTGGACCTAGCGTCGCAACAGGCTAAGGATATCGAACGCTTTCGCTGGTTTAGTAATGGGTACATCGCGCGCGATCCGAACAATCGTAATCGCGTGATTGATGTGCGCTTCTCAATGATACCCAACCAGGTAGCCCCGTTGTGGAGTATCGAACTGGATCCACACGTCGGGCATCAGACACACGCCCAATATCTCGTGCATCGCGAATCAAGCGGCGCACAGACAAGCCTGCTGTGGGAGATGCTTAGCGGGCCGCAAGACCCTACACGTTGAATGGTACTTCCTTAATCTGAACGGAAGCACCAAGGCGTCAAAGCGCGTAGATATTACAATGACCGGCTGAGCCTATAGAGGGTGGGGGGCCATCCGTGGGGGGCCATCCGTGGGGCGGCCATCCGTGGGGCGGCCATCCGTGGGGCGGCCATCCGT
>Ga0209702_10007534_pt1 | contig 13254 bp, 8 predicted proteins | sample FRY01_FD_187210 | JGI IMG/M metagenome (GOLD analysis project Ga0209702, IMG submission 187210) | Freshwater microbial communities from Lake Fryxell liftoff mats and glacier meltwater in Antarctica - FRY-01 (SPAdes) (version 2) | ecosystem: Environmental > Aquatic > Freshwater > Ice > Glacier... | reverse complement strand
TCTGGCAAAGCCGGTTGCGTTTGCCAACCAGTGGCCAGACGTCTGGCGGGTCTGGCGGGTCAGGCGGTCAGGCGGTCAGGCGGTCAGGCAAAAACCGTTTCGCTTAGTTGCGGGTCAGCATAGATACGGGTCAGCATAGATACGGGTTAGCGTAGATATCGGGGAAACTTGTTACTATGGCAACCGGGTATCACCAAAAATCGGTGAATCGCTGCTTAACCAAACACCGTACACCCCCAAGACCAGCACAAAGCGCAAGCGAGTGAAACAAATCATTGCCGTGCCTGCATTTGCTGGTGTTGTCGGTTGGTATGTCGACACAGCACTCGGATTTTTAAGCAACGCGTGATTGGACCCATACCGCTAGAACAGGAAATTATTTCGGGACCGTTGCTCAGGATGTGAACCGAGAGTAGAAACCAATTGCGTGCCTGAGAATGCCGGAAACCAGATTCGGAAATAAGATGTAAGAGTAAAGTCGCCGCTGGGTGACTTGATCCAACCCCTGCCAGAAAATCCTGCCGTTGATTCCGACTTTGGCAATCGCGAGACTTCCATGTTTCGACGATTGTGAAAACTAGATCAACACCCCGCCTGCTTGGCAAACCCAAGCTTCAACTCGTTCGAACCACGACACCCACCTTTGGCCGATGACTAGGCCTTGGGCTCATGATAAGGATAGCGGTATGAATCACGCCGACCCTAAAATTGCCGCACGCTCGGAGGCTCAGTTGAAATCCCTGAAGCAACAGCAAACGACCCACCGAAATTCCAAATCATCCAATCCGCTGATGATCATCTTTCACATGCTGGCGTCGTTGCGATTGACGGTGACCGTGCTGATTCTGTCCGTGTTCGTGATCTGGGTCGCGACTTTACAACAAGCAGAACTAGATATTTGGGACGTCAAACGTTTGCACTTTCCGTGGTTGATTGTGAACGTGCCTCTTTATACGTTTTGCCCACCGGCTTGGTTACCGCAGTGGCGAACTCAACTGGCAGAGACGCTCCTGTTCGGTCGACCCGTTTCGCTGCCGATCCCCAGCGGCTTTGCGGTCATCAGCGCAATGATCATCAACTTGACTGCGGCTCATTCGCTCCGCTTTCGCTTGCAAGCGTCTGGCACTCGATTAAATCTCGGGCTAGTCCTTTGTGCCATTGGCATCGCTGCCTGTGCGGCAGTGGTGGTCATGGGACAAAGCAGGGGCCTGCAGGCTCAACCCCCCGTTGCTTACAGTACGATGTGGAATCTTGTTCTGCTGGCAATGCTTGGTTGTGGTGCCGGTATGGGCTTTGTTGCTTTAAAGTTCGACAGGCACCGATCGGCGGAAAAAATTCTTGCCGGAAGTTTCGCCGCGTTGCTATTGGGCATACCCGTTCTACTTTGGCAAACCGGCGGGTTTATTGGCGATTCAGGAATGCGAATTTTGTGGCAAATTGCCCAATGTGGCGTTGCCAGCCTGGTCTTGCTGGGCGGTTTGCAAATGGTCTTCAAACGCAAAGGCGGTATCGTTCTACTACACGCCGGCATGCTGTTGCTGCTGGGGAATGAAATTTGGGTCACGCTAACCCACGTCGAACAACGAATGACGGCCAAAGAGGGGCAAACCATTTCCTATGCTTACGATATTCGGGACACGGAACTGGCAATCGTTGATCGATCCGGGGAAACGGACAAGATTATTTCCATTCCGTCCAGCCAATTGCGAACCAAGAAGTGGATTGACATTCCTGGCACCGACATGAAAGTCATGGGGGTCGATTTTTTCCAAAATTCAGATCTCGGGATGGCGACCTCGACCAATCCTGCGACTGCCGGTTTGGGAAGTACGATTCAAGCGGTCGATGCCCAAGTGGTCAACGGCCTGAATACCGACGGCGTGAACATGGCGTCGGCTTACATTATGTTTCAAACCAAAGCAGGCAAGTATCTGGGCACCTATTTGGTTAGCCAAGGCCAGCAAATGATGATGGGCCCGATTTTCAAATCGCCCAACACGCTTGCCGTCGACGACAAATCGTACTCGCTTACCCTTTGGTTTCAGCGATTTTACAAGCCGTACAACATCACGATCAACGACGTCCAAGCCGAAAACTATCCGGGCACAGAAATCCCTCGCTGGTACGCCTCGGAATTTAAGATCGACGATCTGGAAACGAATTTTGATAGCGAACAAAAGGTATGGATGAACAATCCGCTGCGTTATCGAAATGAAACGTTTTATCAATCAGGCTACTTTAAGAACCCTGACACCGGCGAAGAAACAACGACCTTCCAAATTGTGCTCAATCGAGGTTGGATGATCCCGTACCTGTGCTGCGCTATGGTTGCGGTGGGAATTTTGGCCCAGTTCATTCCAACGATGCTGACCTATTTGGATAAGGCCCAGCGGCAACCCAGTTCACCCACCCCGGCTTCAACCTATTTGAGCACGCCGACCCTGGATGACCCCAAGCGCAAATCAGGTTGGTTGGTCCCCACGATCGCCGCCTTGATTCTGGGCTTGATCTTCATCGGCTGGGGCATGCCCAAGAAGATTTTGGTAGACAAGTTGAACCTGAACGGACTGGCTCAATTGCCCGTCAGTTACAAAGGCCGCATTCAGCCTTTTGATTCGCTGGCTCGCACGATGTTGCGGATGTCCATCGGCCTAGAACAAGCGCGTTCACCCGAAGAAACGATGTTTGGCACCAAACGCTTCCCCGCAACTCGCTGGTTGGCGGATTCCCTTTTTGATGAATCGCCCGAGATCAATTTCCGAGTCTTCCGAGTTGATAATCGGCAAATCTTGGACGCTTTGAAGCTACCCCATCGTTCGGGCTTCCGCTACTCGATTATGGAACTAGAACCACACATCGACCAACTGGCCGACATGGATTCAAAGGCTCGCGCCAAGAAGAAGGAACTTCGGGACAATACCGACAAGAGTGTTTTGGATTTGACCAGTAATCTTGCGTTCGTCCGAGCGGTGCAACGTTCGTTGAAAGTCAACACCCAGTCGCTTCCCAATTGGAACGCCAAGGTCTTTGATGCTGCGGCCACGATAACCACGACAAACCTGCCCGGCGTGATCCCCGGCCCCGAGGCGGGAGCGCCCTGGCTGGCACTGAATACCGCTCGAATGCGGCAAGATTTAGCTGGGCTCGCCCAGAGCTCGGAATCGCAAAAGTCCGATGACATTGCGGTCGGAATTATCAACTACGCGATTGCCGAAAGTTTAGTTCGCGACCCCTTGGTTTCCAATGAAATGCCCGCTGAATTAGAAGGCAAGACCGAACAGGAAAAGGTTTCCTTTTTTGCCAAACGCATCGCGTCACTGCCGATTGAACAGATCCGAGCCTTGATTACCAACGGCCTCGGGATGGACGCACAAAAGTATATTCCGGCCGTGTTCTCGGCCTCCAAACAAGTGAGCGGCGGCGACCAATACTTACCCCTGAATCCAACCCAGCTGTCGGCCCTCTCGGCTTGGCAAGAGATTGCGACCGCCTATCAGAAACGCGACCAAGCTGCATTGGACCAGGCGATCACCGATTACAAGGCGGTTTTGAATGCGGACGCCACCACAGAAGTTCCCTGGGGAACGATCTCGGCCGAATTCCAACTTAATGGCTGGTCTCCGTTTTACCTGTGCAGTGTGATGTATTTAATTGCGGCAATTTTTGCGGCGGTCAGCATCGTTGGCTGGACCCAAAGCATCAACCGCTTTACCTTTATTTTCATTGTGACCGCGTTCGCGATTCATACCATTGGCATGATCTTGCGAATTTACATTTCCGGTCGGGCTCCGGTCACCAGCATCTATTCGTCGGCGTTGGCGATCGCGTGGGGGTCCGTGCTATGCTTTATCCTAATTGAATTCGCAACCAAAAAAGGCCTTGGAAATTTCCTGGCGGGACTTTCAGGATTTGGGATCTTGCTGGTCGCCTACGGTTTGTCTTTGACTGACGATACGTTTGCGGTGCTACGAGCGGTCTTGGACACTCAGTTTTGGCTTTGGACTCACGTGACCTGCGTGGCACTTGGTTATGTTTTGACGCTTGTGGCAGGGTTTTGGGCCATCGGTATGCTGGGGTCTGCCATTTGGCCATCAACCCAACGCGAAGACATCAAACGTTCGGCCGAAATCACTTACGGTCTACTTTGCGCAGCCACCTTCCTTAGCTTTGTTGGCACCGTTCTGGGCGGATTATGGGCCGATGATTCTTGGGGAAGATTTTGGGGTTGGGATCCTAAGGAGAACGGCGCTGCAATGATTGTGCTATGGAACGCTGCGGTCATTCATGCACGTTGGGCGGGACTTATCCGTTACCGAGGCTTGGCAGCGATGGCGATTTTCGGCAACATCGTGACCGCCTGGTCGTGGTTCGCTGTTAATGAATTGGGAATCGGCTTGCACGCCTACGGATTCACCGAAGGCGTGATCGTTTATCTGACCGCTTTCTGGATCAGTCAATTTGTGGCGATGGCGATGGTTCTGCTTCCCTTCAAGGTGCTCAACGCCAAGGCAGCGTAGCATCGTCCCGCAAATAAATTGCGGGCTGAGTGGCCCAATTCAAGCACGACGCGGAAGCGAGTGACCCAACCAATTCCCTGGCTCGCGCGGCGGACTGGGGTGCCCGCGGCGGACTGGGGTGACAGGCCACGGGCTAGTATTCCTGGCCACGGGCTGTGGGGGGGTTCACTGCGGGCTTGACGGATCATCCGTTGGCATGATTTCGTTTCTGATCGATAGTTTCCTGAATCGCCTGACGCAATTCGCGGTACACCGTTTCGGGACGAAGACTCGCATTCGCAAAATGACTGGCCTGCTGTCTCGCCGCTTCGATAGAGTTAGCGTCCCTGGCCATGCGCAAGATCTCTTGACGCCAGTCTTCACTGGTTTGGCAACATTTCAGCCCGCAAACTTGCGTCGCGAAATCGCCTGCCGCGTGGGGACTTGCCAAAACAGGCTTTCCCATCGCCAAGGCTTCTACGGTCTTAATCTTCAATCCGGTTCCCACTTGGATCGGACTAAGAACCACGTCGACCGCACCGTAAAAACTTTCCAGAGCGTCAACTCGATCCATCATCACAAGTTGCTGCACATCGACGCTTCGCTCAGAATCATGCTCAGCCAGATATTTCCGCACAAAGTTGCAAATCGATCCGGCTACCACCAACCGCAGGCCAGGATGATCCAAGGTAGACCACACCTGATCCAGAAAAGTTGAAATCGCCTGCTGATTGGGGAAATTATCCGAACCAATAAAACCAAACCGAACCACTGGATCGGAAATCGATTCTGTCGAGACTGCCGCAACTATGGGGGCGACAGGAACAACGGGGCCATGCGACTGGAGATTACCAGGAACGATTCCCGGGCTATGGCCTGCCACGACGACCTGTTGTCTGGGCAAACGTTGACCAAACCATGCCGCTTCCTGGTCCTGAATGGCGACGATAATGTCCGCACCGGACAACGCCTGCAATTCTTCGGCTTCGGATATTTCCAGCCAATGCGTTTGTCCCAATTCTTGAAACTGCCGGCACCGGTGCGATAGGCAATCATGAGTATCCACAGCCCAAACGATGCGACTGCGGTCACCCGGATCGATCGCGTCCATCAAATAAGTCATCGTCGCATATTCCAGCAAGACGACGTCGGGACGAAACTGTTGCACGCAGTGATTGAAATACGGCAGAACCCAATCCCAACGGTAGTCACTTAATCGCAACGCATTCCCTTGGTTGGGAACCGTCGAAGACCCGGCGGCACCCACTTGTGCACCCTTTGATTTCTTTCCCAAAGTCCACTTCGACGCCGTCCCTGCCCAATCCTTCAGGACGTTGTTGGCCGTTCGCAGCATCGACTGCCCAGTTGCACCCGAAGGGGAACGTTTGTCGGCTGCCGCATCCATCAGCGGCGAAAAGACCTCGCCAAAATCGCTTGCCAATGCTTTCCCTTGGGCCGACAAATGCTCGACTGGCCCTAAATAAAACACGCCCCCGATCGCCGGCTTTCCCGCTTGCCCATCACTCAGCAGCGAACCCACCAAACAAGCGATTCGTTGCTTTGCGCCACCATCTGGCGTCCAAAACGGTTGATCGGTGGCCACCAATATTCGCATGCGCAAACCTGTCTCAATTAATATCGGTCACCGGGTGGATCGATGTCCAGCCGCGAAAATTCCAATCCACCCACAGTATCACACAAAACCACCCCTTGCATGGACACCGCAAAACACACCGCCCGCAAGCCAACCAAGCACACCCCGCGCGGGCGAACAGAAAACAGACAGCGCGCGGGCGAGCAGAAAACAGACAGCGCGCGGGCGAGCAGAAAACAAAACGCGAGCAGGTCAAATCGCAGGTCAAATCGCACAAACTTGCCCAAAAGCGAAACCGCAGCAGCGAACGGTCACCCATCAACCGCCACCTCTCCTGCAATTCCAAACCTTGCTAGGCCCATGATACAATGAAAGAAATCTGAAAGTCAGGTTGCCCAATCCACCTAAATATGACCAAATATGCCTACCCTGGGACAACTTCGGTCACGCCCTAAAATTGGCGACTGCATTGAAAACGGGGCTCCTGAACGATCACAAGTTAGATATCTCTCATTTCCATCGACACCAATTGTAATGCTTGACGCACAAAAAAATCACATCTTTCTGATCGGACCTCGGGGTTGCGGAAAAACTTCCGTGGGTCGCCAATTGGCAGCCAAACTGCAATGGGACTGGATCGATTTGGATCAACAGATCCAAGAAGCGACTGGCAAATCGATCGCGGACATTTTTGCACAACATGGGCAAGGCCGTTTTCGCGACATTGAATCTCAACAACTGATCAAAGTGACATCGCCAGAGCCGCCCGCGCCAAACACGGCCCAGACAGCCAACGGGACTGACCCAATTCCCGCAAGCAACAGTCCCACCAACGTAGCCCAAGCGAAGTTGCCGTCCACTGAATCGGCTCAGCAGTCTGTGATTCGGAAAGTTATTTCGCTGGGTGGCGGGGCAATTCTTCGACCTGAAAACCGGCAACGAATCCAGGAAACCGGCTTGGTGGTGTTGATGGTCGCTGCCCCGGAAGTCTTAGTTCAACGAATCGCGGCCGACCCTTTGTCCGTCGCGCAACGACCCAGTCTTGCCGATCCAGCCGATCAACAGTCCTCAATGCTGGAAGAGATGCGGCAGATGTTATCGCTGCGCATGCCCATCTATCAACAATGTGCCGATCTGAAACTGGACACCACTTTGAATGGCATTGAAAACGTAACCGAACAAATCTTGCGGTGGCTACCTCGGGTTGACCCAAGTTTCCAAGCGAATCCCCCAGCGGTGGAAGAGGAAAAATCATCATGATGGGCTTCCTCATGATTTTGGTGGTCCTGGCTGTGGTAGGCCTAGCGGTGGGCACTCAAGTCAACCGAGCGATTTACGACTGGGCCTGGTTTGTGGAAGTTTCACCCAGTCCCTTTGCGTGCAAGCCGCGAATGATGCTGTCCAAGTTCTGGGATTACGTTCCGGTGCTGCCCTGGTTTTCGCGAAGAAACCTGAGCGGAAAGTCCCTTTATCCATCAGCCGTAGAAGGCGCCAGTCCAGAAGATTTGGAATTTATTCCAGCGTTAGGCCAATTGTTCTGGTTCCGAGCGACGTGCATTGAATTGTTATGCGGGATCGGACTGCCGCTCCTGTATTGGTGGTACCAAAGTGGTGGACTGACCGGGCACGCCCAACACTTAAATTTACTTGCCGGTGAAAATACTACGATTTGGGTCTGGTTTGTTTTCCACTCGCTACTGCTTACGCTGATGCTGATTGGTGCCGTGATCGATTGGGACGAAAAGACGATCCCCGACCAAGTAACGGTGACAGGCATTGTCATTGCCGCTGTAGTTTTAGTCGCCTGGCCCAACGCAAGTTTGCCCGAATTGAATTACAATGGTATCAAACTGGACAGCATCACGCCCTACAATTTTTTCTCGCCCCGAGACGTCGAACCCTGGCACCTCCAACCACTAGGCTTTTTGGCCGTTTTGATCGCGTGGACCTTCTGGGCATGCTTGGTGGTTCCTAGCCTCTGGACACTTCGCTACGGCCCGACTGCAGCCCTCAAGTTTGCCATCGCCAGCGTGCTTCAACCCACTCGCAAGCGTTCAAATACGATTGCGTCCAGAAAACGAAGCATCCACACCGTGACCAAGATCACGTTCGCGATCTGGGTCGTGGCAATGATTGCAACGCTGTGGTTATGGAACGAAGCAGGCCCACGCTGGCTGTCCTTTTTTTCGCTCTCCTGTTCGATGGCACTTGCGGGACTGGGAACGTGGTTGGTCAGAATTCTTGCCGGCTGGGCGGTAGGAAACGAGGCCCTCGGGTTTGGTGATGTCACCCTAATGTTCATGATCGGTGCCGCTTTTGGCTGGCAATTCGCCTTGTTAGTCTTCGTATTAGCGCCGTTTTTATCCATTGGCTACGCCATTTTCAACTACGTCATGACCGGCGAATCCGCCTTGGCGTTTGGGCCCTGGTTGTGTGCCGCCGCAGGAATTTTGTTGATCTTTTGGAATCCAATTTGGAACGATTTTACGTCCAGGCAAATCTTTGGCATTGGTCCCGCGCTTTTGCTAATTATCGCCGCCTGTTTGTTACTACTGCCGGTTATCCTCTCGCTACTGCTACTACTAAAGCGGCTTTTTGGCTTGGCATAGCATCACATTGATCACACGTTCACACGTTCACATTGATAAATCACAAAGGTGCCACGCATCTACAGTCACCAAACAAACGAACCACTCTTACGCAAGTAGCACCATGCCCGGCAATTCACCGTCTTTTATCAAACCCGTTATGCTTTGGGCACTGATCCCAGTAGTCTGGCTGTTCTTGTGGATAGTGGTGTCGGTTTTGACCCATTTGACCGGCCCCCAATTCCAGTCGGCCAACCCCGGCGCACCGACCCTCAGTCTTGGCTGGCTGCCAGTGCTAATCGCAACGTGCCTAACCGCTTTCTATCTGCAATTTCGCTTTCGCCTGCCTACCCAAACCAGTCCGAATTTCTTATCGATTAGCGACAACCAACTGGCTCACTTGATCGCGACCCTCACCTGCGTTGTCTTTGCATTGTGCATGTACTTCTGTGGAGGCCCCGGGGCGTTTGTCGCAACGGTTCTGGTGTTGTCGACGGTGGAAACTAGCCGTTGGCTGTGGGCAACCCCATCGACCTTCCCCTTCACTCGGTCGCCCAGCAGCAAGCAAAACCACTCGCCAAACCCGGTCGCGAATCCCGGCCAGAACCCTGCCCAGAATCCTGCCGCACTTGGCACCCCAGCAGAAACCGCCAGCGCAGCATTGGACACCAGCGAAGCAGTGGCGGGGACGGTTGCTGGCGATATCCATGACCCGTTAGGAACCCACACATCAACGCTGCCCACAGGCTCGACACTGCAAGAGACAAACGTGCCTGGGACCCTATCTGACGAAGCAAACCGTGACATTGTGAATCGTGACATTGTGAATCGTGACATTGTGAATCGTGACATTGTGAATCGTGACATTGTGAATCGTGACATTACCAGCGGTGACCTGGAAAGAAACCTGGTCGCGAAACAACCAACCGCAGGCCAACTGGACGACGACGATTTCACCGGCGACGATTTCAACGGAGACGATTTCAACGGAGACGATTTCAACGGAGACGATTTCAACGGCGATGATCTTGAGGATGTGGAGGCGGATGACGATGCATCGCAGGGCAATTGGCTTCAGCAGATGACTCGGACCTTGGTCGAACCTACGGACCCTGAATCCTCGAACCCGTCTCAAGCGGAACAAATCGAGTGGTTCTGGCGGCACCACTGGTCAGACAATCAGCAACAAGTGGACATCCATTGCCTGTTCCAACCAGCATTTGTGAACTTGCCTCAGACCCAATTGGAAATCGTCCAAGGGCAGGGCAGGGCGAAGATTGCGGACCTGCAATTGCACGGCGCCCGCATTGAACTAAAACGAGACGCCGATCCCGACGCCGAAAACACAACCGTTGTTTGGCTGCGAGTCCAAGGGTCCATCGATTCCTGTTCCCCATATTCGGGATGAAATGTAAAATTTTCAGGAATGCTTCGGCGTAAGTCGATGTTGGGCTGGGAAGGACTTGATCCTAAGGAACAATCTAGGAACAGGTCCATCTTGCGCAAACGATAAACCCTTGCCAAACGCCTTGATCCTTCGCCGGATACTGCGTTTGTTCACCGATGCCACGGATCCTAGCGAATAATCAGGAGCCAATACTCATCCATCATCCATCATCCATCATCCATCATTAGTCATTAGTCATTAGTCATTAGTCATTAGTCATTAGTCATTAGTCATTAGTCATTAGTCATTAGTCATTAGTCATTAGTCATTAGTCATTAGTCATCCATCATTAGTCATTAGTCATTAGCCATTAGTCATTAGTCATTAGTCAAAATTAAGCGTACGCTGTTTCAAACAAGCGATCTGCTTAGCCCAGTAAATTTAGCACCAGGAAATTTAGCCATGCCCGCGCCAACGCGAATAATCGAAAAACTGGAACCTTATGGTCAGTCGCACTTGCTTAGCTTCTGGGATGAACTTAGCCCACAACAACAGCAACATTTGGAAGCGGAAATTAGCTCCGTTGACTTTGCCCAACTGCAAACGCTGCACCGCAAGGCGGCCGCAAGTGACACCCCATGGGCCGAAATGGCCGACCGAGCGGTGTCGCCGCCGGCTGTGACGTTGGAGGACTTGAAGGATCCGGCTCGCAGCCAGACTGCCAAGGACGCCGGCGAGAAAGCCCTGAAATCAGGTGAAGTTGGGTTCATCCTGGTTGCCGGAGGCCAGGGCACTCGTTTAGGTTTCGACAAGCCCAAGGGCATGTACCCGATTGGCCCACTCTCACAGCGAACTCTTTTCCAAATGATGACCGATCTGGTGAAGGCTAGAACCCAGCACTACGGCAAACCCATTCCTCTGTATCTGATGACCAGTCCCGCTACCCACGACGATACCAAACGCCACACCCATGAAGAAAGTAACTTTGGGTTGCAGGATGGTGACTTCCAGATCTTTTGCCAAGGCACCATGCCGGCGGTCGATCATTTGACCGGCAACTGCCTGCTAAAAAGTAAGCACGAACTATTCCTTAGCCCCGATGGGCACGGCGGACTGTTAAAGGCGTTGACGGCATCCAATTGCCTGGCCGATGCGGCCCAACGCGGTCTGAAGTATCTTTTCTACTGCCAAATCGATAATCCCTTGGCCCAAATCTGCGACCCGCTTTTGATTGGCCTGCATATCTTGGAAAAATCCCAAGTCACCAGCCAAGTGGTTCGCAAGCATCAGCCGCTGCAACGGGTCGGCAATGTGGTGATGATCGACAACCGAGTGCAAATTATCGAATACAGCGATCTACCTGAATTCAATGCCCGGCAGACCACCCCCGACGGGTCCTTAAAATTCTGGGCCGGCAGCATCGCGGTTCACGTCTTTGATGTTAGCTTCTTAGAACACGTGGCAACGCAAATTCAGTCCGCTGAGCCTTTGCTTCCCTTCCACATTGCCCACAAGATGGTTCCGTACATCGATCAAACCGGGCAAGCGGTGGACCCCCAGCAAAATAACGCTTTTAAGTTCGAACGATTCGTGTTCGATCTACTGCCACTTGCCCAGCGTTCGATCGTGGTCGAAGTGGACCCAGCCGAAGGCTTCGCCGCTGTGAAAAACGCAGCCCCAGCCACTACCGAGACCGCAGAAACCACTCAGGCCGCGATCGTCGCCCAACACAAACGCTGGCTAATGGCCGCAGGCGTCAAAGTGGATGAAAATGTGAAAGTCGAAATTCACCCCAGCCTGGCTCACGATGCTGACGCAGTCCAAGCCAAACTAACGCAGCACGCCCCAATCAGCGCGGACACTTATCTCACCTAACACCACTGTCCAAATCAAGACCACTGTCCGAATCAACAAACGCCGCAGCTAAAAATACGGCACTAAAAAAACAAATCACACAGTCATGGACCTGACGCGATCGGACTCCGATCCATCGTCGGCGTTCCTGTTATTTCCGAAAGATATAAAATGTTACACGCAGTCATCATGGCCGGAGGATCGGGCACTCGATTTTGGCCCGCCAGTCGCAACGCTTGCCCTAAACAATTCCTAAAAATGGGTGGCGACCAAACTCTGATTCAAGCCACTGCATCACGCGTGGCATCACTGATCCCGGCGGCGAACACATTGGTGGTGACCAACCAACGCTTGTTGCCCTTGGTTGCCCAGCAACTGCCGCAACTGCCGTCCGAAAACTTGATTGGCGAACCGTGCAAACGCGACACCGCACCCTGCGTCGCACTGGCGGCCGCGATCGCATTGCACCACGATCCTCAAGCGATCCAAGTGGTCATGCCCTCGGACCACGTCATCCAAACCGATGCCGACTTCCAAAAAGGAATTCAATTCGCCGCCGATCTAGTCACCCAAGATCCCACTCGGTTTGTAACCTTCGGCATCCGTCCCAGCTATCCGTCCAGCGCCTTTGGTTACGTTGAAAAATTGCCGGAACAACCGGTAACCGCGGGGAACATTACGGGCGTCCAGGCCTATGCGGTCAAGCAATTCAAAGAGAAACCCAGTCCCGAATTGGCGAAAACCTACGTTGAATCGGGCAATTTCTATTGGAATGCCGGCATCTTTATTTGGAAAGCCAGCACCGTCCTGGACGCGATCCGAACCTTCGCTCCGGAAATGATGCCGCCTATCGACGAGATCACCAAATCGATCGGCACACCCAATTTTGATGCGGCACTGCAAGAGTTCTTTCCGCAAATCATCGGCAAGAGCATCGACTACGCCGTCATGGAACACTATAAAAATGTGGCCGTGGTCGAGGCGCCCTTTGCCTGGGACGACGTGGGGAATTGGACCAGTTTGGCGCGGTTGATTCCGCCCGATGCCGATGGAAACAGCGTCTCGGGGAATCACTTGTCTATCGACACTCAAGATTCGATTGTGCAATCCCAGGACGGACACATCGTGGTAACCGTCGGCGTCAATCAGATTATCGTCGTGCAGACACCCGACGCAACGTTGATCGCTGATCGAAACCAAGAAGAGAAGATCCGCCAAGTCGTCAAAGACTTGCAGGCCAAAGGCTTTGACCAATACCTGTAAAGGCCACAACCCCGTCGACCTGCCTTGGAACCTCAGGTGATGACGCCACGACGCCAAACCGGTTCCACAAGC
>Ga0209702_10007532_pt1 | contig 13258 bp, 13 predicted proteins | sample FRY01_FD_187210 | JGI IMG/M metagenome (GOLD analysis project Ga0209702, IMG submission 187210) | Freshwater microbial communities from Lake Fryxell liftoff mats and glacier meltwater in Antarctica - FRY-01 (SPAdes) (version 2) | ecosystem: Environmental > Aquatic > Freshwater > Ice > Glacier... | reverse complement strand
GTACTCCAGAACGTGTCTGTGCCAAACGCACCATCTAAATCCATTTGGCAATATATCTTTCCCCAATCTATGTTATTTGACATACTTTTCTTTCTCTTTTTTCTTTAAATACTCACTCAGCTTTACTAAGTTTTTTTGTTTAGTTTTGTATCTTATAATACCCATCCCTGAAACGTTGCATCATAATCAGGATTAACATCATCATTTGTATTGCTTGTATATTCTGGATAGCTTGTTTGGTTATAACTCATAAAATCAATAAACCTTCTCGTGTAATATTCAGCTATATCTCTAGACCTTGCTACTAAATAATCAACTTCTTCCTTTGTTGCTGTTTCAGCATTCTCGCTTGTATGCTTATATATTCCACCGTTCTTAATAGAAAAAGCAGCAAAAGGTAAATAATCCACCATCGCGAAATGAATGAGCATTGGTTGTATATATGTGTTTACTAATGTTAAATAAACACCTGCTAATGTTCCTGCTGTTATTTCACTAGATATTTTATTATATAAATCAGATCCTAAATAGTTTCTAATATGTATTTCTTGTGATATTTTAATAAATTGTATAAACTTATCAGTGTCTACTGATCCATCTAGTATTGTATTTTTTACTAAATCTGTTCTTTTTATGAATAATGCAGTTGCCATATATTATCTTGGGTTTTTATAGCCTTGATTTGGCATATCTATTGGTCTTTTTGATACATTTCTGTCGTTTACTTCAGGCGTGAATCCTTCTTTCTTAGCCTTATTTACAGATATATCTTTTACTTTTGGACTATTTACATCAGGTCTACCTGTGCCTTCAAATCTAAAGGTTTTTCTCATAAAATAATGATGGCAATTTGCCCCGCCTTTATAAAGAAATAAATTATATTCAGATTCTCCTTTAGCCGCTAGTTCTGAGTTAGCTGCACTTTGCTTATCTAAATCCTCTTTTCTATATAGTTTTTTAGCTTTTACCATCTTCCTACAAAACTCCCTTGAGTCTGCTCCGTTGGTTAATGGTGCATATTGATATCTAACTATAAATTGAGTGTCTCCTACCTTTTCGTCTTGACTACTCTTTGAGTTTGGTCTGGCAGTTGGTGTAGAAGCTAATCCAAGCATCTTATCTAAGACTTCCTCTTGATCATAATCTACAGCTCTTTCATCTACTAACACCCAGCCATCAGACTCTAATTGCTCCTCAGTTTCTCCTAAACCACCTAATGAATTTAACATCTCCTCATCAGTAGGCTCTTTTTCGCTTGACATCTTTACCTCAGACCGCATCTTTACTCCAGTTTCTTCTTCTCTAGTTTCTTTGTCTACCACGTTTTCTAGATCGGTAAACTCTAGTGGTTGTAATGTCTTAAAGTACAAGTTTAAAGCGATTCCATTGTAGGCTAGTATTTTATCAAAAGAATCTATTAAAAGTGTCTGAAAAGGTCGAATAACAGTATTGTCCATCAACGTAGAAGCTGTTTTAATCTCATCAGCATTATTTCCCAGTCCACTATTATCTTTGATTCCTAAAAGCATAGGGCTTACCACTCTATGTGAAACCATTATTTTCTTAGAACTCTCATCAGAAAGAAATTGATATTGTTGATGTGCGTCTGATAGTTGTACTGGCTCTATTGTAGATCCTGCTTCAGCACTATCATTAAAAGAAAGTATGAATTTCCCTGAGTTAGATGTTCCTGCAAACTTATGCTGTATCTTTTGCTCTATAAGTTGTCTTTCTTCAGGATTTGGTATTCCATTATTGAAATTTATTAGCATACTAGGTGCTAAACCATTCATAATGTTGTTTAAATGATAGTTTGAAATTTCTTCTTCCAGCTCACTATACTGTAATCCACCCTGATAATCAACAGGCGAATAATAATAGAATCCAGCCCTGTAAGGTTTTACTATTAATATCTCTATGGCATCCCTAGAACTTCCAAATGCAGCAATTCTTTGAGGCTCATCTGATGGTCTGATCTTACTCCAATCTTTAAAATAGTAATAACCATCTACATCTCCATCATCATTGCACTTTTCTACTCTTATTGTTTCTACAGGTAGATGCTCGACTTGTACAATCTTACTTCTATCCTTCGAATATATGACCTGAATAGCACAAGATCCCATCAATTTAAGATCATACGCTAACTTTCTAACGCAATCCTTATTAAATATTGTTCTCATTTGAGCATATTGCTCTGGCTTTCTATTGGAATCAGTTGCATCTAATCCCTTTCCATATATCATTTCTGAAATACCATTGATGATCGCATTGTTGGTAGGACTTCCATTGTATCTGTCTATAAGATATTGATAGTAATTATTATCAGATCCATAAGATACCCAGTCCTTTCCTCTAGTTTCTGAAACCTTAGGAGATGTATATGTGCTTAAATTTACTACCCTAATATCACTAAATACTTTTGTGCGATTAATTGTAGAAATTGTTTTTAATTTTTTCCTCATATTACTATGTAATCATTATTATAGCTATCCTCAGTAATGTAATCTCCATCATTTACAGAATAGTAATCGTTATTGCTTTGATCTATATCTTGATCAGTACAGAATATCTTATCCTTATAGATCACTTCTCCTGCCACTACAATTTTAAAATTATAATATCTACCTTCAATCAAAGAAAACGAGTGAGAGAGGCTCATATACTCTCCTGTCTTGCCTAAAGTAACTACATCACTTGTCTCTGTGTTTGTGCTTTCGTCTCTGATTACTAAACTTCCCTCAATCGCATAGGATCTAGGAATTATAAGCAAAGTCTGAGCATCAGCACTTGTAGTTAAATGTTTCATATATATATAACGTAATAATTTTCAATTTTTGTATTAAATAACAAAAAAAACCCCACCGTTTAATGGTAGGGCTTTATAATTGTAAATAAAATTTACTTATGCAGTAGGATTAATTGGAGTGTAAGCTGCCAAATCAGGAGCAGCCGTACAGAAGAATGGCGGTGCAGTCTCTTGTGATGTCAAAGTTAATGTAAATCCGCTTAGATCTCCCATACTAGCTCCCGTTACAATAGTTCCTCCTGATACCTCAGCACCATTGTCTTTTCCTACTAAAAAGAAATTTCCGTTATAGTCCTCAATTACTATCTGAGGTCTACCAGCAGCAAGAAGTTTAATCTCCTCTTGTGTAGCTTTGTCTAAGAAAGTAAATGTAGTATTTAAAGTAGATTCGTAGAAAGTAGTGCCGTTTTCTCTTGATGAGGTAATAGCAGTTTCTAAACTAGAGTTTCCTTTTATTTCATATTTATAAAATTCCTCAGATCCATTAAATGTGATCTCTCCTGATGAAGGAGTTAAGGAGGAGATATTGGTAGCATCAAAGTTTGAGAAAAATAAATTTTTCAATCCTCCTACCGCACTCTTGCAAGGCAATAATCTTCCGTTTGTTATCGTACAGGACATATTTTTTTAAGTTTTTAGATTAATAAAAAAAGGGCAGATAGGTCTAATGGACTTACCTACCCCTTTTGTTTTATTTATGTTAAATTATGCTGGTGTGTATAAAACGATATCAGATCCTATTCCGTACTGTACAGTAGCAGTGAATCTCATTACGATTCTTACATTTTGTGAGCCATCTAAATCTCCCATATCTAAAACCTTCACTTCATTAGCATCTGAAAGTAATCCTGTTCCGAAGAATAAGTTAGATTTCTCAGCAGCTACCATATAGTTATCAGCAAGACCGTTTGCAACAAATATTTTCACACCATCAAAAGAAAGTGATCCATTATTCCACCATTGAGTTCCTTGGGCGTTTGTTCCCGCAGCACCTAAACCACTAGCACCAAATCCACCTAATGCTCTTACGTAAGCTCTTGCTACGTTCTGAGATACATATAAGTATAAGTCCTCTTTTCCGTAAAGTGCAGAAGGTACAGCATCGATAGCTTTGCCCATTTCTGCGATTACGTTAGCAGCAGTAACAGATGTGCCTACCACATCAAGTACAGTAGCATCAGCAGTAGCTAAAGCAACAATACCATCAAATTCTCCTGCATTAGCATCAGCTCCAGACCAGATATTGCTTTCTGTTTTTTCAGCAACTAATCCCGCCACGTGAGCAACTAAGAAATCAGCGAAAGCTGGTGGTAGTGAATCAAAAGCTCCCACTCCCATACTTAGAGCTTCCCAATCAGATCTAAAATCTTTTTTACATAATTCAAGGTTAACTTGAAACTCTTTAGGCTCAATAATTCTTTCAGTTAAAATAAGAGCACCTGTGTCTGTAAAATCACAAGATCCATCCTTAATAATATTAGAATCAGTTGCAATTTTTTTGATTACTTCTTTGTACTTTACATTAGGTTTAATAGTGATTCCCCCATTGTCTAGAGTTGCCCCTGATAATAATGCTGCTGCGATGTATTCATTCGCAAATTCCCCAGCATATGTTGTTGTAATTGATGTGCTTGTAGCCATTTTAATTTATTTTTTAAGTTTGATTATTTGTTTATGTTTGATATTCTTGCGAATACTCTATCCTGAGTTGTCTGAGGTCTATTTTGACCAAATACAATTTTCTTAGTTTTTACACTTCCTTCAGGATTATGTTTAAGAGGAGAGGTAGCAGGAGCAGAAGATAATTCTTCTTTTACTTGATCAGCAACTTCTTTCTCATTAGACAACTGCACTTTAAGTTCAGCAATCTCATTTCTTAGTTTCTCTATCTCACTAAAAAACATTTCTTCAGTAACAGATTTAACTATTTTTTTAGGAGCATTACTTTCAGCTTCTACTTCTTCCTCTGGAGCTTCTTCGGTTACTTCTTCGGTTACTTCTTCGGTTGCTTCTTTAATCTCTTTGATGATACCTTCTGTTTCAACAATCAGAACCATTCCATCCTCTAAAGTGTATTCTCCCACAGGTAACGCTATCGCATCTTCCTCTGTTACAATAAAAACTTCAAACTCTGGAGCAAATTCTTCTGCTTCAATTACAGTACCATTGTCTAGGGTCATTTGAGCTAACTTTATTTCCTTTGCGGTTTCAGTTAATTCAATCCCTAAAACGCTTTTAATTTCTTTTAGCATTTCTAATGGATTTTTCATATTTATATAACGGTTAATAATTCAAATTTTGCATTTTAGGATAGATTTTTCGCTTCTGCTATTGCCTCAGATGATAATTTAGCTAAATCTTTCTGTGTTTCTTTGTACGCTTCCCAAATTCCAATAGCATATTTTACATCTGAGTTCTTATTCATATCCACTCCTAATTCTTTACCTTGTGATATGATTTCATTAATCATAGATAATAAATTATTAGGTGCTGCTACAGTAGAGAAGTCCTTAGCAAATTGATTGAGTTCTCTTGCAATCTCAGATTTCTGTTTGATGATACTATTATACTTTGTCTTTGCTTTATCAAAAATTAAAACTTTATCAAACGCTTTTGCTGCTTTTGCTAATTGATCAATAGATGCTAATTCTACTTTTTGAGTAGATAATTCTTCTGCTTGTTTTTTATAAACTTTAGCAAGTCTTTTAAGTACATTCTTTTGTGTGTTCATTTTTATTTATTTAAGATTTACGATATATGTTTCCTATTCCCTGTGCCCATAAAGATCCATCACAGCACTCTCTTGAATATGTGTTTTCTTCTTTACATAAACAAGCCTTTCTACTTCCTGATTGACTCGTTCTGCTTGGTGTTACAAATTCTTTATTATTACGCATAGCTTTTTGCTTTTAATCATATTTTTAGTTATCTAAAATTCTGAGCTGCATCTGCAAAAATTTTAGCATCTATCTCGTAATTATTAGCTACTTTTTTAATTCTTTTAAATTCGTTTTCAGCATCTTTTGCACCTAGCTCTGACGCTTTTTTTATATAATCACTTAATTCTACAGATACCTCTCCAAATAATTTAGCAGACCTTTGAAAACTATTTGCAGCAGTAGTCCTTACTTGGTTTAATGCTTTGTCATAATCTGCAACTGCTTTATCTAATTTGGATTGTAGCTGCTGAATAGTTAAATCTACTTTATAACTTGACAAATCTTTTTTTTTAAACAAAGCCTTTAATTCCTCTATCTTATTTAACGCATCTTGCTCTTGCTCAGACATACCTGTCCTCTTCTTTGGAGTTTCCATCTTATCCGCAAAGTAGCCCTCTATCGAAAAACCTTTTACCTTTCCAGTTTTAACAAACTTTTCCCAAACCTCATCATTGTTCACCTTTACAGATCCCATCCAAGTTCCAATAGGAACATTCATACCGTACTTTCTGGACTTATCGTGTACCTCATCCTCTACTATCCAAGACTCTACTAAACTCAATCCTGATAATTCGTATTGATGCTCCATTGTAGAGTTGTTTTGATTGCCTTTCATTAAATACATTTGAGAGGCTTTTAAGACAGTATCTTTTGAGAAATATATATAATACTCATCATCTCCATTTCGTCTATAAATAGGCTTGTTAGGCACTAATAAAGCTCCCATAAGTATCTTCTTCTCTGCTGAAACCTCAGCTAGTTTAATTTCCTCTGACTTTAAGGCTATAAATTCTTCCTCTATTGCAGGATGTTCTACTATTGAAATCGCTTCAATTCCTGCCATCTCTTGATCCTCATCTAAAATGAGTTCTACTATCTTGAAATTACTCATATTATTATAACGTATTAAATAATGAATTTTGTATTTTAAATTGACGCACTTGATATAATGTTTCTTTCCATTGATTGAGCTGTAGTAACGTCTCCAGAAACTACATAGGCTTTTACAGGTTCTTTTGTTTGTTTAGCTAAGGTTTCTGCTAATTGATTTGTTCCTGATGTTCCTACTATATTAAAAGATGGTGGTGTTGGTATTGATACAGAAGCTGATCCTCCACCTGCTCCTCTTGCAAAACTTGGTGCAGTAGGTTCTTTGGTAGATGTGATCGCTTTTACATTTGCTAGTCCTCCCGCAATAACAGCCGCTGCACTTATAAAGTTAAATGGTGGTGGTGCTGAACTTAATGCTTTGTTTGCCCCCGCAAAAGTGTCTCTAATAGCTTGTACTAATGCAATACCTTTTCCAAATTTAGAGTTCTGACCTACAATTCCCGCTAACTGTCCTAGTGCTTGTGTTGTTAAATCTACTTTTGCTTGGTTTAAATTCTGTTCTAATACTATTTGCTTCTGATTGTTTTCTTGTTGAAAACCTAATAGTTCATTCTGAGCATCCGCAAACGCTTGTGTGCCTTCCTTATAGTTATCTCTTTTATTAATTAATCTTTCCTCCTCCAACTTAGCTTCTTCCTGTGCTACAAATCTTAATGCTTCTAACCTTAAGTATTCTCCCTCTATTTGATCTGCTAAAAATTCATTTTGTTTTATTGCTCTTTCTGTATCGCTGTCTATAATTGATTGATTTAGTTCTAGTTTTTCTCTATTTAAAGCTAAATCATTAGATAGTTGCTCTGATCTGAATCCTTCTATCTGTGCTAATACAGCTTCTCTTTCCTGAGTAGCCTCTAATAAAGCAATATAATTCTCTTGGTTTTTAAGTTTATTATATTCTAATTGAGCGGCTGCTATCTGTACATCCACAAGTTTAAGCATTGCAGCTTCTTGTTCATCTAAGACAGCTTTTAAATCATTGTTGGCTTTTATTCTTTCTTCAATAGTGTTTCTTTCCTCATCTCTTACTTGTCTTATCTTCTCTGCTTGTCTATCATACTTCTCAATAAGTCCCTGTTGTAGTACTGCTGCTATCGCTGCGGCTTTGTTTAAATCTACTACTAATTTTGCATTCTCAAAGGCAGCAGCTAAACTCACTTTACTTAAATTATCAATAGCAATACTTCCAATATTCCCAAGCTCCCCTACTGCTTCTCCAAAATTATTATATATTTCTTTTCCTGCATCTAATGCTGCACCAGCCACTCCATATAGATCAAGTTTAGTTAGTATTATATCCGCTCTTAATTGTTTAATCTTTTCCTGATCATTACCACCAAAAAAAGAATCCTCCCAAGCTAACTGTGCTTCTTGTAATCCTAATTTAATACCATAGAACGCTAATTTTAATGGTGTTATTGATAAGGTTAATAATGACATCAACACCTTGCCTAAAGCATCAAACCCCTCTGAGGATTTAGCAACCGCAGTATAAGTGTTAACCAAAGCAGTAACGACTTGGTTTAATACCTGAGATACAAATTCAAATCCTACAGCAAAAGCATCTGCTACAACTTGATTCTGTTCAAACACTTCTTTTAACTTAGAAAAAGCAGCTATAAGTAAACCTATACCAATAGCCTTAATAGATATACCTATTGCTTTGATTCCTTTTACAGCTTTATTAGATGCTCCTTCTATATTTTTAACACTCTTAGCAGTAGAGGCGTTTTGATCTTGTACCTGTTTTTCTAGTTTTCCATATTCTTTTTGAAATTCATCAAGGTTCTTTGCTGCCTCCTTATATTTTAGTTCAAAATCTATTACTATTTTCCTTGCCATTTCAATTCTGTTTTAATTTTTTTAAATGCTCCTTTTAAGCTATTAGGTAGATCGTGCTTTCCTTGTGCTATTCTTATATTCTCCGTTTCTCCATTTACTATTTTCAGGATATTAAATATGCTTTCTAACATTAAAATAATTTGTTTATGAGTTCCAATTTAGACTGTCCTGTTGTAGCATTTGTTTGTACGCTATTAATTATGTACTCTCTTGCACCTATTACAAAAGTGTCATTTATAGAATAATTTAATAATAACTTATTAGGTAGCTTGGCACTATATGTATATTTTCTGGCACTGGTATTAAAAACTTGATTCATATAAGTCAAATAAAATTTAGCGTATATTGAATTGTTGTTTACCAATAAAGTGAACTCGTCAATTTCTGCATTAAAGTTCAGTGTCTGAGTTCCTAATATATTCACATTGCTTGGTCTATTATAAGACGTTAAAGAATTATGTCCAGAACCCCAGAAACTTATAGGAGTAGCTGTGCTATCTGTTGTTACGTTATAGAAGATTAAAGGCTGTCCTACTACAGAAGATGACTTAGCAACATCCTCAGCACTATCTCCGTTATAGCTAACTGACCACCCCCATCCTATCTCTGTAAAGTTTCCAGAAGCTACATCTGACATCTTTTCATATAGCATTTTCTCAAAATTAACATCTACCGTATAATCAGTGCCGTCAAATTTGCTTTGTTGAGATACTAAGTTTCCGAACTGTGTTCCTCCAAATATCTGGTTTCTCTTTTGTGCAAAAAATGTCTTTGATTCTGGGTAAGCAAACTTTATATTTCTGAAAGGTATGGCTCTGTTTATATCTCCTGATTCGTTGTCTATATGTTGGCTTATGTCTATACTACTTCCATCTGAATAAAACTCATCTAAAGGCTCTACATATACCTCTCCCGTTTGTTTTACGTAAGCAGTTAAATTAAACATTTTAAATAAGTTTGTAAGGAAGTCTATTACCTTCATATTAGGAATATTGTCCGTTATATTTACGGTAGTAATTAAAGACTGATTATTAGAAACATAAGTACCAGAATCAACAAACCCACCGTCTCCAGTTCTTGGGTCAATCTCAAACTTCTCAACAAACCAACTAGCATCATAATTAGTTATCCCTCCACTAGTTTCTATTTGTACGCTAATATTCGCAGGGAAATCTATGTCGTAGGCAGGAGTCGTTTGAGTCCCTTGTACATTGGGCACTGTTCCTATTAATATGTTGTTTTTATAAACATAAATAGTATATGAACCTGCTTCTACAGGTGTGATAGTTAATTCAATTTCGTAGGTTTCCTTATTGTCATTTACAAAGACGGGATTAAAAAATAAAACAGAACCATCAGCAGATATAGAAGATATAACATTTGTTCCGCTGTCAAATGAAAAGTTTTTAACTGTTGACAGTGTTACAGCACCCTCTGCTGTTTGCATTGACCCCTTTTTGGCGTGTAGCCACATAAACAAATCTGGAAACGAATCAGTAAAATCTGTTAGTGTTCCGTCTATGAATTTTGAATCAAATGTCAATCCATACCTCAACTCGATTGCTCCTATAATTGCACTTAATTTTATAGCGGGTTTTAGGTCTGTATATTTTACTCCCCTTGTTGCTTCTGCTACATCATAAAAAAGATTCCCTCCAGTACTTAAAGAGCCATCCGAATCATAAAACAGTCTGTTAGTGTGTGAGATTAAAGGGTACACTATGTTTCCACTTACCAAGCTAGTTTGTAAACCAGTCAAAACTTGGCTTTCACTATACTCGTGGTTATAAGCGTTTAATCCTTCTAAATCACTAAGCAAGTCCTCTCCCATAAGGTCAGGTAGAGTAACAGTACTCCCAAAGAATGTAACTTTATAAGCAAATGGGATGCCTTGTTTTAATTGCACCCCATCTAATCTAAGTTGTCCACTTCTAAAGTGAGCATAGTTTATCTCTATTATTGATTCTACTTTTTGCCTAGCATCAAAGTTGTAACCTAAAGCAATATCAGCATTGTAATAGTGTTTGAATATTCTATTGTTTATACTAGAAGCTGGTATCGTGAAACTTTGGCTGAAGTCTGTAAATATTTTTCCAATATCAGTAGAGTTTTGAATAGATGAGGTTATGCTTATATTCTCATCAGTAAACAAATCTACTCTCTCCCCTTTTACATATAGCTGTACCTCGTTCATTATTTAATCAGGTTTATCTCGTTGTAAGCGTATTCAAAATCTACAGTGTAGTTTATTAACCTATCATTTAAACTTGTTTTATATTGCAGTTCACTTGTTCTAGGCAGGATTGGAAACACGTTTGAATCTTCGTGAATCCAAGCTCTCTCTGTAAGTAGTAATTGTTGAATAACCTCATTGTATTCTTCATCTATAAATCCAGTGTTTAGCTTTACTCCTTTAATTACCTTAAAATTATTAGGAACTTTAGTCGCTTCATTTAAAGAGTAAGATACATTAGTGCCTGATTCCTTTAATGTATTTTGTAAATACTGCTCTTTTTGTATTTGAGTGTTTTCATCTCTCCTTTTAAAGAACCATAAATCTTGAATAACTCCAAACTTGTTTAAAAAAGATACCTTGTAAGGAGTGAATTTGCCTTCTTCTATTGTTTCTATATACTTTGTTTCTGTTGTGTTGTTATTTAATGTAACTATGAATTTAGTTGCTGCAGATGGTGCTACAATATATTGCACGTCGTCGCTTGAACTGCCACCTATAAAAGAAGTATCAGCTGTATATACTGTGCTGTCTGCTGTCACTAAAGTTGAATCAGCAGTGATTGATGTAATTGAAACGCCAAAAATAGTCGTAGCTATTATACTTGCTCCATTGTAAAATTCTACCTTAAATGCTGCCGTCCCTCCCGTTAAAAAAGGAATATATAATGGTTGTCCTGAATAGTTATATACTTTTGAGTTTGATAATAAAGCACCTTTTAAAAGCAATGGATTTATTCCATCTTCAAAATAGCCATAACCATTTGATGCAATAGCTTCGTCATTGATTGTGTTAGTTGTTCCATCATCATAGTTCTGGACCAATGTCCATTGTGCCCAAGCTGTCTGCTTTATGTCATAATAATTTCCCGTAAATGTTACATCTACAAAGTCTTTTATTAATTCGGCTATCTCAAAGGTTATAACACTGCTGCCTGTCTTTACTTTCTTATAAAGGACATAGTTTGGATTGGTGGGTTTGTTTACTAGGTACTCTCCCGTATATACCCATAGTGAAAGTGTTGCATTTATTATTGTTGCCATATTTTATTTTTTAAGGACAAGTAATGCTAAATCCTAAATCGTTTATTGATTGAATAATTAAATCCCTATAGTAATTAGGATTAGAAGCATAAGTAATACCCTGCAAAATATCATACTTAAATGAAACCCTATCAGATAAATCACTTAAATTGTATGGTATTGCATAGTTATTACTTCCATTTGATTGTCCATTTTGTACTATTTTCATAAAATCAAAGAACTCAGTGTATGCACCTATACCTACTTTAACTTGAAAGAAAATAGGCGTTATATATCCAGTCGGATTATTGTTTAAAGCGTTTCTTAGAGTAATTATATCTGTATTAAAGGCGGGTTTTCTTTGAAAGTCAGGATTAAAACTGTCATAGTAAATAGGACTAGCCTCATCTTGAAAAATAATATTAATTACATTAGTAGCACCAACTACTGTTGGAGGTTGTAAGGCTCTGTTAAAAGTTCTTTCGTCTTGCCATTCATTATTTCCTGAAACTCTTACGTATTTATCATATTCAGCAGAATCATCATTGTAGAATTGTATTAAACAAGCCTTTAAGTTCCCTGCTGCCATATCTAGTAGCGGCTGTAAGGTGGTGTTCATAGAGCCTGAAGAATCAAACCATATATTAATCTGAGTTGTTTGCTCTATTACAACAGCGGGAGTTACGGGACAAGTGAATGAAACACTATACTCGTCATTAACTAAAGGTGCGTCTACCACTAATTCAACCAATGTTGGCGTGCTAGTTGATTTAGCTATTGTGACTAAATTGCTTATTTTATTACTTGGGTTGGCTGTAGATATTTCTCCTTGAGGAACTCCTGCGTTTAATAAATCTGCATCATAAGTATCTGAGCCTATATAGTTAGTCGTCGCTTCGTTTCCATTCCATTTTAAAGTAAACTTCTGAGGTACGCTACTGCCTGAGATATTTACAACAAAGTTTCCAGTCTCAGGTGTGTTTACTTGGTATGTCATTACTCCTACATCTGTTCCTACATTTTGCGTGTCTCCACAATTTACTTGTATTGTCTGAGGTTGTATTGGTGTAGGTGCGGGACAGTTTCTCTCTCCTGTATCTGTTACTGTACCAACAGAAGTTCCTGTAGTTGCCTCTCCTGTTACTATATATATAATATTTGTTGCATCTGTTACTCTATCGAATTCTGCTAAAGATATTGCTGAGGTTATTTGTCCGCTTATATATCCTGTACTGGAATCACTACATTTAGTCAATGTATAATAAATAGGTGCAGGAGGTACAGGACAATTCGTATTTCCCGTATCTGTTACTATTCCTATAGATGTTCCCGTTGCAGAAGAACCAACCTTAATATAGTCATCCAATAATATATCTTGTACCCTAGCATTGTTTACTAAGACAATTCCCGTTACTGTTTGCTCACTTATATATCCTACTGACCCATCATCACACTTTTGTAAGGAATGATATAGTGGTGGTATTTCTTTTGTTGTAATGTAGTACGGACTTCTAATGTTTATTTT
>Ga0209702_10007530_pt1 | contig 13261 bp, 10 predicted proteins | sample FRY01_FD_187210 | JGI IMG/M metagenome (GOLD analysis project Ga0209702, IMG submission 187210) | Freshwater microbial communities from Lake Fryxell liftoff mats and glacier meltwater in Antarctica - FRY-01 (SPAdes) (version 2) | ecosystem: Environmental > Aquatic > Freshwater > Ice > Glacier... | reverse complement strand
GAGTGGCAGATATGAGTATTTATGATATTCTGGGCAATGAAATAATGACTATCCCAAATTACACCAACAAGACAGAAATAGATGTGAATAATATCCCCATCGGCTCCTATACAATCCAAATCCAAACCCATACTGTTAGCATTAGCCAGAGATTGTTGGTTAATAGGTAGAAATAATTATCTTCGGAAGCATTGGGTCTTGACCCAATGCATAAAATAAATACTTGTTGTTCTTTTTATTCAAATAAAAAATACAAAGTTTCGTTATAAACTATTCATTTAGTTAAATTGATATATTATAATGGAAATAAATAAAAATTTCTTTCAAAACATAACTGCATTAAATGCCAAACAAATAACTTTTATTATAATTGCAATTTTTACTTTATCGCCTTTTAGCTCTCCGGCTTTGTCTCTATTTTTAGGAATATTGAGCACATTTCTTATACCAAAAGTATTCAATAATCTGAATAAAATATCCAAATATTTACTGCAAATTTCTGTCGTAGGACTTGGCTTTGGAATGAATATTAATAATGCTATTAAAGTGAGTCAAGATGGGTTTTGGCTGACATTCATATTTATTTTTGGCACCTTAGCATTAGGTCTAATTTTTGGCAAAATATTCAAACTTCAAGACAAAACAGCAACTCTGATTACTTCAGGCACTGCGATTTGTGGTGGAAGTGCAATAGCAGCAGTTTCGCCAGTTATCGAAGCAGAAAACGAAGACATTTCTGTAGCTATGGGGATTGTATTTTTATTAAACTCAATTGCATTACTAATATTTCCAATTTTAGGGCATTATTTTGGTTTAAGTCAATATCAATTCGGATTGTGGTCTGCAATTGCAATACACGACACAAGTTCGGTTGTCGGAGCAGCACAAAGCTATGGCAGTGATGCACTTAAAATCGCCACAACTATTAAATTAGCAAGAGCATTATGGATAATTCCACTCACGGTTTTATTCGCATTCTTGTATAAGAAAAAAGGCAAATTAAGCTCATTCCCTAAATTTATATTATTTTTTATAGTTGCAATGGCAGTAAACACCTATTTCCCAATTATCGAACCTTTATCAGTAGTTTTGGTGAGTTTAGCGAAAAATGGATTAAATCTCACATTATTTTTGATTGGTGCTGGTTTATCACTCGAAAATATTCGTAAAGTTGGATTCCGTTCCATTTTATTTGGTTTGTTGCTATGGATTATAATATTAACATCTTCGTTATTGGTAGTAATTAATTTCTATTAATTTAGGTGAAGTTTTGTAGAGTAGTTGGAATGAAAAGATATACGAGACGGAATATTCTCTAGTCAGTTAGGCAAAAGGCGTAAGGGTTGCCTTTGACTACGCTCAGGTAACGTGGAAATTCTTCGAGTTACATTCTCTGATATTAAGATGGAATTGGCAAATAAATTTCTAAATACAATAAAATAAAATTAAATTGTTCTACATCATATTAATAAATAAATTTAACTAACAATGTCTCAACTTTTAAAATTAATAAATAAACTACTTTTAGGTCAGTCTGATAATAATTTTGATTTTGATGAACTAATAAAAATTTTAAAATATTTTGATTTTGAATTAAGAATAAAGGGTTCTCATCATGTATTTACAAAATTATCAACGAATATACTTTTTAATTTACAAAAAGACGGGAAATTAGCGAAAAATTATCAAGTAAAACAAGTAAGAAAGTATATTTTAAAAGTATTATTAACAGAAGGTAATAAATATGAAATATGAAATAATCATATTCTGGAGTGATTTAGACTCTTGTTTCATCGCAGAGGTGCCACAACTGGAAGGTTGTATTGCCCATGGTATTACAGAAGAAATTGCTCTTTTAAATATAAAAGAAGCAATGTCCTTTTATTTGGAAGTACTAAAAGAATCTGGTAAACCTATACCAGTACCCAAAGGCGAAAAATTAATGTATGCTTAGGTTTTATCATAACATGTGCGAGTTACTTTCTCTGATATTAAGATGCCGACTGGGTCTCCATCACAGCCATTTACGGTGGATTTGCTGAGTAAGAGCGAGTATTATCCTTATGGTATGCTTATTGATGAGCTAAGTTATGACCCAACTGGTGCAAGGTATGGGTATAATGGCACTCACGAGCAAGATAAAGAAGTAAATGCCGATGGCAATTTCCTTGATTTCGGAAATTTTGGATACGATACCCGTGTGGCAATGCGTAGAAACCAAGAGCCATTACGTGCGAAATATCCATATTTGAGTGGTTACAGTGCTTTCCAAAGTAATCCGATTATGTTTAGTGACCCGGATGGTGCATATCCTATTAATATACATACAAAAAGCTATGCACCCTTTAAAATATTTGGATTTCCTTTTGACAGATTTTATGGTGATAGTAGAGGACACACTTTAGATAGAGGAGCTCCTTATCGCACTTTGGCTTCTATAAACTACGATACAGAAACACGACAAACGAGTGCTTTCGGAGGACTTTCTCTTTCTCATAATAAAGCAGGTACTAAATCTGCAATTTCAAGAACAAATATCTCTGATAGATCAGCAGGCAGCAATATAGATGTGCATTCATTTGGTAATAATGTAGCAGAAAAAGGCTCTTGGGATATAGACCAGTTTACTAAATTAAAAGTCACTATAGAAGGGGATATTAATAAAAACCATATTCTAAACATATCAGGTACAGTAAGTGGCGATGATTTCCCTAATCAGGAAAGTATGGTTTATGATGATAGTAAAGTCAATGGACTTTGGTTAGGTAATTATGAAACTTCAAAAGGAGATATATTGGGGCCTATTTGGCATTTAATGTTTGAGGATGAAGGAGATATACATATTAATGTGAACATCAGAATTAGCGTAAACAAAGACGGAATTTTTCAAGGTGTAATGCAAAAAGGAAAAGATGGAAAAGAGACACAAATTTCTATTGATGACTGGAACAAAAAATTTAAGTCAGATGATAAGAAATAGAAAATTTATCGTTGTTTTAGTTATATTTTTTTTAGTATATCTTCTTCCTGAGATTTTTTTTCCGTATTCTATGGCGTATATATCTGGAGGAGTTGTAGGAGGAACAATAGCTAAATGTTTAGAATTTTTTGATGATAACCAAAGCGATTATTTGAGTTTGGGTATATGGGTATTAATATTGATAGCCCTTGTATTTTTATTTTATCGTATACAAATTAAGCCCTTAAAGTATTTTATTATTTTACTTATTGCTTTTTTGCTTTATGTTATTGATTTTATATTCTTTATGATATTACTATTCTTTGAGATGTTACTATCCTTTGAGATGTTCCCAAATGGTTTTTCATATTATTTGGACGACGGGATTAGAATATTATTAATATTATTAAAAAGTTTATTCCTAACTTGGATTTATTACAAAGGAAATAGGCACTAAAATGGACTATAATTACCCACACGAGCAGGACAGAGAAATGAACGCAGACGGTAACTACCTTGATTTTGGTTATGATACACGCGCTGCACGGAGATTTATATTAGTTCTTTAATTTTGTTGAATGTGATTATTGAATTATCCTCTAATTTAGTGAAAGCAAACATTTTTTTTCCCAAATCCTTAAGTGATGCACCCAAATGATAATATTCATTATTGTCAATGATAATAAATCTATCATGAGCTTTAGTATAAATGATTACTTCTAAATTTTTAAATTGCTGATTATATTTTTCAATATCAAGTTTAAGTTGAGTTGATATATTTTTTGTAAGTATTCTAATTCTAACATTATTTTCATTTTTTGTAAGTGTATTTAATACATTTTCATCTATATAATTATCAATAATTATGATACTTTCTTGTGCACTTTTGATAATTTTATTTAACAAATAGTATGCGTCAAAAACCTGTCCTTCAAAATATACTCCTTGTTTGGGAATATTATTTTGGTTTTCTAAAGCTTTGAATAATTCTTCAAATTTTTGCTCGTTATTTAATAATTTGTGTTCTATTTTTTCGAAACGTGAATTAATTATAGAATTATCCAAAAATATTTTTCGCATATTAACAAATGCTCGCATAATTCCAATATTTACATGTATTGCAGTCTCACTTTTTAAAATACTCGATAGACCAGCTATACCTTGCTCTGCAAAAGCGTAGGGTAAGTTTCTTCTACCACCATGCTCACTTGATATCACAAATTGTGATTTCAAGTTGTTCCATTCAGATTCTGATAATTGAAACATAAAATCTTCTGGAAATCTTTCTATATTTCTCTTTACTGCTTGATTTAGAACACGAGTTTCAACATTATATATTTCGGCAAGATGGAAATCCAACATTACTTGAGTATCCTTAATGTTAAATATTCTACTTTTAATTGAGTCTATATTTAAAATTAATTGCTGATTTGGTGTCATTTATTTTTTAATGATATATAATTATTCTTTTTACAAATATACAATTTTTGCTTAATTTTGTGAACATAAATTTTATAATATTTTGCTTTTAGACTAATTTCGGAGATTTTTGGCTTTGATACTCTCGCTACCCGTCGCTGGAATCTTGACCCGATATACCAGATAAACAAAAAAAAACAGCAAGTTTGCACCTACTGTTTTTATAAAAAGTCATTGTTTAATTTATCAAATTATAATATCATACACGATTATTTGATAAATTCTTTAGAGAATTTGTGTTTGCCATTTTCGTCATATACAACAACTAAATAAACACCTTTTGCTAAATTATTCAAATCAAATTTATGATTAATATCACCAGTTGTATTAATATCAGATTTTTCTACAATTTGACCAGAAATATTCATTAAATTAACTGTCCAATTAGTATTGCTAACTTTATTGAATGTAACATTAATTTCATTATTTGTAGCAGGATTAGGATATAAATTTATTGCTGATTTAACATCATTTTCTACACTTAATTTAAACCCTTTATATTCTTCATCACAATACTCAAAATAATTTACGACTTCATTAAATTCATCAGCATAAAGAGTTAATGCTGCAGCAGAAAATGCTGATACACTATCAGAAACATAAAAATTATATACTGTACTTATAGTTATTTGTCCTTGTGTGATTCCAAAAGCATTCAATAATGATGTTGGTGCTGGAGCCCCTCCCAAATATACACTATCTATAGAAGTATAAGTATTTTTGACCAATAATGCTGGTACTCCGTCCATTTCGGCTACCCTCAAAGTACCATAACCAACTACTTCGTTAGTGATTGTTTCACTTTGTACCAATTCACCAGGTGTATTATTCACTTGAAATAATTGTAAGAAAAGTGTAAATGGAGTTACTGCTCTTTTGTTACTCGTCCAAGATTTGCCATAAGTAAGAGGGAAATCAATCAATTTATAATCAGTATTATAATTAAAACTATTTAACATAGTCAAATTATCATTCGGACCCCCAGATACACTTGTTAAACTATAAACGCCTGCTTCGGTTTCAAACCCACTATCATAAAGTCCATTGTCATTATAGGTAAAATATCCTCTACTTTCTTTAAGTTCAATTGTACCCAAGGAAGGTGTATAATTAAACATAGCTGTTGAGCCAGGGAAATTTGGGTTGTTGTCATAAGCATTAAAATTGAGTGGATAATTTGTACCCAATCCAATTGTAGTTCTATAGTCCCAAGTAACATCTTCGCCTACATTTGGAATTGGCAATGAGACGCTTTCACCTCTAATACTTCCTACATCGGAACCTACAGGTAGTCTATAGTCAGTAGATTTAACAACGATTTGAGAAAAAGCTATACCATTATTAAAAAGACATATTAAGAATAATGCCGTAATAATTTGTAATGATTTTTTCATAATTTACCTTTTTGATTATTTATTAAAGATTTATTTATTTTTTACATTGATTATAGTTTGCAATATAACAAAAAAAAGAATTTATTTGATAATTATTTTATTTTTTGTATTAAAGTTACAAAAAATCCATCGGATTCAAAATGTATCGGATAAATAGTAAGACCATTATTGTTTTTAGTATTGCTTTGTAAATCTTCAAATAACATTATATCTTTTTGATTTTTAATCAATTCTGAAGAATGCGTAAAAATATCTAAAAACTTTATGTTTTGTTTAGTTTTATGTTTTTTTTCAATTTCTTTTAAATTGTTAGAATTTTCCATATAATTTAAAGAGCAAGTGATATATATTATAATTCCACTCGTATTTAATAATGGAAAACATTCTTCTATAATATTCTGTTGTAAATTCGAAAATTCATTTAAATCATTTAAGCTGTATTTGTATTTATTGTCTGGGCTTCTTTTGACAGTTCCAAATCCTGAACAGGGAGCGTCAATTATAATTAAATCAAACTTATCTTTAAAAGTATTTCTTTTATTGTTGAAATCTTCGTTATTTATGACTTTTATATTTCTGTTAATTTTAACGTTTTTGTTTAATCTTTCTTTGAGTCCAATTAATCTTTTTGAGTTATTATCGGTAGCAATTATGTTATAAAATATGTTCAATAAGTTTAGCTCATCAGCAAAAAGTAGCGACTTACCACCTCCACCAGCACAATAATCTAAAATATTGAAATTGTAATCTTCAGATTGTTTTTCTATAAAAAATGATTTAACAAATTGAAAAATTAATTGACTACTGAGGTCTTGAATTTCGAACAAACCATTTTTAAATGAATCTAAATTGGATAACGAAGAGTTGTTTTCAATTTGTATAGCATTTGGCAATAATGTTTTTTTATATTTAATATTAGATTTATCTAATTCAGCTAAAATTAAATTCTCATTTTGTATTACTCTGATAAATAAATTAGCTCTTGAATTTAGGTTAGATAAATTGGAGTTGATAAATTCATTTAATACAATTAATTCTTTTTTGTCATAATTATTTAAAGTTGTTAATATTTCTTCTAAATTATTAACATTTAATATTGATTTGATTAATTCAATAATATTAAAATCCAAAAAAGAGTATTTGATAGATAATAATTCAATATAAGTATTAAAGTCATCAATTGTAATTATATTGATTTTACCAATTGTTTCAATTCTGTATTCTAAATCATCAATACTTTTAGTAATGATAAATTCCAGTGAATCAAGTATATAATAAATTAATTCATCTTCTAAGTTCAAAACTTTTGATAATATTAATTTATAATACTTTTTTAATTCAAAAAAATCATACTTTATTTCTAATTCTTGAATTTCATTCGATTTAACATTTAAGAAATAGATTGACAGATAAAATTTGAGAAAAAGATGTAAATTTCGATTTTGGTCTTGATTGTCCGATAAAAGAAGTGATTTTTGAGTTTCATTTTTAATCAAAGTATTGACAGTATTATTAGCCAAATATTCAATAAATTTAAACTCTTTGTAATAAGTATAAAAAATATTAGAAAACAGCTTCCTGTCTTTGCTTCCAATTGATTTATTATTCTTCAAGAAAAGTTTTAAATTCTCATCAAGATTCAATTTATTTTTTACTTTATGGTTATTTAAAAGAACCTTATCTATATTTAAAGAATTATTTAATTCAATGAAATTTAAAAAAGTGTGTAATAAATTTAACATATTATTTAATTTTTGTAATTATAAGGTGATTATTTTAAAATAAATTACGTTTTTTTAAAAAAATATAAAATCTAATTTGGAAATTATAATATTTAAAGTTAATTTTGTTTCGTAAAGCAAAAAATAGAATTAAATATATTATAAAAATAATAACAATTAAATTTAAGATTTTATTTAGAATATCTTGTAGAATTAGTCAGAATTTATCAAAAAATCCAATTCTAATTATTTTATTCTTTTATTTGCTTTTGTAAATCCGGGGGGAACCGCATTTACTACCAAAAAATTTCAATACTAAAAAATAGCAATTAATTCTTTTTGTGTCATAAGAAAGAAGTATATATAGCAACCTGTGTAACAAATTACACACTATTTCTTTAATTAAATATATTTTGCAATAAAAAATTTAAAATAAATTAATAATTCTTTCTTTTTTGTTTTTTTTTCGCGTTTATTTATTTACTTTTGTATGTTAAGTGTATTATGAATAATAATTAATGAATTCCGATTCGTATATTATTTTTATTTTAATTTAGACAGAGGTAAATATGTAAAAAAAATAGTCTTAAGAAGACGATGAATTTAATAATAACCAAAAAACAAATAAATTAATATTAATTAATAAATATAAATTTTAAGTTTTTTTGATTTTCTAATAAGTTATGTTAAATTACATTATTGTGGAGTGCAAATTCCTAAATTTTAATGCAAAATTTAGGGGCTTATGCTTATATTCACACAATTATTTTAAAAATATTTTAACAAAAAAGTTCATTGCTATCTTTGTTAAGTTGTATATAATCTAAATAATTATGTAAATATTGTAATCGAAAATATAGTATTCTATTATTAAATTCTTTTAAGGCACAATTTTTGTAACGTTTATTTAGATTTGTACAGTTTTATTGTTTGCTTAATTATAAGAGAAATAATATCTGCTAAAAACTTACAAAAAATAAAATTGAAATAAAATATATTATTAATTTAATGGAGATAAAATGAAAAAATCAAAAGTATATATTGGACTATTATTAGTCTCATTTATATTACTGAGTGAATTTTCACATTCCCAAATTCGTATAGTCAGACAGTTAGTCGGTAGTGGCGGTGGAAGATCTAATGTAGCAGATGGGAAATATATTGTAGGTAATTCGGTTGGTCAACCTGTGATTGGTAAAGCTCAAAATAACCCACCCATAAATTTTGTTTATCAAGGTTATTGGACTATTAACCCGTTTTTGTGGTTGTCGGTTGAGACTCCTAATCAAATAGAAGTCAAAAAACACATTACTAACTATCCCAATCCGGTTAATAACTTTACGAACTTTACTTATAAAATAGATTCTGACAGTAGAGTAATGTTGAAAATATATAATATTACAGGTCAAGAAATTATTACTTTATTCAATGATATTCAATCAGGTGGTGAACACAGTTTGAATTGGAATGTAATTGGAAGTAATGGTTTGGCAGTTGGTAATGGTACTTATTTATATGAGTTAACTGTTAGTCCAATTGGAAGTAGCAATCAAAATGTTTATACTCTTAGAAACATTATGGTAATTACTAAATAATTGTTATTTAAATAATAATTATCAAAATAGAAATAAAAAGTAATTTTAAATATATATATAGGAAAAAGTAAACTATGAAAAAGTTTCTTTTATTATGTGCAGTTGTAGTATTTGGCTTGACATCACAGCCAATTCTACCAACTTATGCAGCAATTCCGAGATTAATTAATTATCAAGCATCGGTAATTGATGGACCATTACCTGTAAATCTTACTACAGCAGTAACATTTGACATTTATGAAACTGAAGATGGCGGCCCATCTCTTTGGACAGAAGTAAAGAGTGTAACTATCGAAAACAGCTTGATGGATGTTGTTTTGGGTGAAGATGATGCTTTTGTTAATCTTGACTTTACCAAACAATATTGGTTAGAAGTAAGAATTGGTGAGAATGCTCCATTACCAAGAACAAGATTAACTGCTGCTCCTTATGCAATTAGTGCTGGTTCGGCTGAAACTGCAAACGTAGCAACGAAAGCACTATTAGCAGATAACGTATTAGATAACTCAATTGGTTTGTCTTCATTAAAAGATGAAGTAAAAATATTGGGTGGAGATTTAGTAGGTAATTTGCCAAATCCAACAATTAGACCAGGTGCAATTATCGAAAACATACCAAACGGTTCGATTGGTATGGATAAATTAGCGGCAGATGTAACTACATTGCCTGCTGGTCCAGCTACTGGAGATTTGACAGGTACTTATCCTGCTCCATTAATCAGAAATTTTGCAGTTACAGAAGATAAAATTGCTAATAATGCAATTACTCCTGCTAAAATTGATAATGGTGCTGTTCAAAACAGAAGTATTAGCAGCAACGCTGTTAGTACAGACAAAATTGAAAATTTAACGATTATAAATGAAGATATTTCAAATTTTGCTGCAATTTCAGGTAGCAAAATTGTTCCTAATTTTGGTAATCAAAATATCATAACTACTGGTAGTTTGACTGCTTCTAACATCAATACTACTTCTGCAAATACATTTACTGCAAATGAGCCTTCTCCAAATGCTGTAATTACTATTACAAATACTGGAGCTGGTCATGCATTAAACCTTAATGCTGGAACTGATGGCAATGCGTTATTGGTAAATGGCAACGAAGTATTAAATGGAAATTTGACTGCAACTGGTATTATAACTGGTAATGGTAGTGGTCTTACAAATCTAAATGGTACAAACATTACTACTGGTACTGTAGTAGATGCAAGAATTGATGCAAACTTAACTAGAGATAATGAAAGTCCAAATGTAGCTGGTGATATTAATGGTAATTATACAGCTGGTTTGAATATTAAAAACTTAGCAGTAACAACTGCAAAAATAGCTGACGGTGCTGTAACTGGTTTAAAATTGGAAAATAGTGGAGCAACGGCTGGAACTTATGGTTCTGCAACTCAAGTGCCTGTTGTAAGTGTAGATGCAAAAGGTAGAGTAACTTCGGTTACAAATACTGCAATTACAGGTGTTAATCCTGCTGGTGCAACTTTAAATACTGGTAATGTGTGGGTTGGTGATGCTACTAACCAAGCAACTGCTGTTGCCGTAACTGGTGACTTAGCTCTTTCTAATACTGGTGTTGCTACAATTAATAATAGTGCTGTAACAACTTTAAAATTAGCTGACAACTCAGTTGCCACTGCAAAAATTATTGACGGTGCCGTAACTGGTGCAAAATTAGAAAATAGTGGCGCAACGGCTGGAACCTATGGTTCTGCAACTCAAGTGCCTGTTGTAAATGTTGATGCAAAAGGTAGAGTAACTTCGGTTACAAATGCAACTATAACTGGCGTTAGCCCAGTAGGTTCAACTTTAACATCTTCAAATATATTAGTAGGTAATGCTTTAAATCAAGCGGCTTCTGTAGCTGTTACTGGTGATGTGTCATTAGCAAATACTGGTACTGTAACAATTAATAATAGTGCAGTTACAGCTTCTAAAATCGCTACAGATGCAATAACAACTACAAAAATTGTTGACGGTGCAGTAACTGGTGCAAAATTAGAAAATAGTGGTGCAACGGCTGGAACTTATGGATCAGCAAATCAAGTGCCTGTTGTAAATGTTGATTCAAAAGGTAGAGTAACTTCAGTTACAAATACAACAATAACTGGCGTTAGCCCAGTTGGTTCAACTTTAGCATCTACAAATATACTATTAGGTAATGCAACTAATCAAGCAACTGCTGTTGCAGTTTCTGGTGACTTGACTTTATCAAATACGGGCGTTGCAACAATAGCAAACAATGCAGTAACTAATATTAAAATTAATGACGGCGCAGTAACTACTATTAAGTTAGCTGATAATGCTGTTTCAACAATTAAAATTGCTACTGACGCAGTAACTGAAGCAAAATTAGACATATTAAATGCACCAACAGATAAATTTATTTTATCTTTTGATAACGTAAGTGGAAAAATGAATTGGGTTGAAGGAGTTAATACCAATACTTCTGGACCTATACAAGGTAATGGTTCATTAGCTAATCCAATTACAATGAATACGACTGGCGTAAGTGCAAATGAAATTTGGTTAAGAAATTCAGCAAATACTGGCTGGATATCTTCATTAATTTCAAATGATAATGTAAATAACAAAACTTTAACTGCTTCTAAAGTAGATGCAGGTACTTCAGTAAATGGTGCAATATTAACCTCTGATGGAGTTGGAAATGCTTCTTGGAGCAATCAATTAGCAATAGATATATCGAATAAAGTTGATAAAACTGAAAATCCAGCTGCAGGTGATATTTCTGGTAACTTCACTGCTGGATTAACTATAAATACAAATGCAGTAACAACAGTTAAAATAGCAGATGGTGCCGTAACTGGTGTTAAATTAGAGAATAGTGGTGTAACGGCAGGAACTTATGGTTCGGCTAATCAAGTACCGGTAGTGAATGTAGATGCAAAAGGAAGAGTAACTTCTGTAACAAACACAACAATAAGTGGTGTTAGTCCAGTAGGTTCAGATTTAACATCAACAAATGTTTGGTTAGGAAATGGTTCAAATCAAGCAGCATCAGTGGCATTGAATGGTGACTTAGGGTTAAGTAACACAGGTGTTGCAACTATCACAAATAATGCAGTAACAACTACTAAGATTGCTACTGACGCAGTAACTGAAGCAAAATTAGACATATTAAATGCACCAACAGATAAATTTATTTTATCTTTTGATAACGTAAGTGGAAAAATGAATTGGGTTGAAAGTGTAAATACTAATACTTCTGGACCTATACAAGGTAATGGTTCATTAGCTGATCCAATTACAATGAATACTACTGGCGTTGGTTCAAATGAAATTTGGTTAAGAAATTCAGCAAATACTGGCTGGACTCCTTCATTAATTTCAAATGATAACGTAAATGAAAATACTTTGACTGCTTCTAAAGTAGATGCTGGTACTTCAGTAAATGGAGCAGTATTAACTTCTGATGGATTAGGTATTGCAACTTGGAGCAATCAATTAGCAATAGATATATCGAATAAAGTTGATAAAACTGAAAATCCAGCTGCAGGTGATATTTCTGGCAACTTCACTGCTGGATTAACTATAAATACAAATGCAGTAACAACTACTAAAATAAATGATGGTGCCGTAACTGGTGTTAAATTAGAGAATAGTGGTGTAACGGCAGGAACTTATGGTTCGGCTAATCAAGTACCGGTAGTGAATGTAGATGCAAAAGGTAGAGTAACTTCTGTAACAAACACAACAATAAGTGGTGTTAGTCCAGTAGGTTCAGATTTAACATCAACAAATGTTTGGTTAGGAAATGGTTCAAATCAAGCAGCATCAGTGGCATTGAGTGGTGACTTAGGATTAAGTAACACAGGTGTTGCAACTATCACAAATAATGCAGTAACAACAGTTAAAATAGCAGATGGTGCCGTAACTGGTGTTAAATTAGAGAATAGTGGTGTAACGGCAGGAACTTATGGTTCGGCTAATCAAGTACCGGTAGTGAATGTAGATGCAAAAGGTAGAGTAACTTCTGTAACAAACACAACAATAAGTGGTGTTAGTCCAGTAGGTTCAGATTTAACATCAACAAATGTTTGGTTAGGAAATGGTTCAAATCAAGCAGCATCAGTGGCATTGAGTGGTGACT
>Ga0209702_10007529_pt1 | contig 13264 bp, 13 predicted proteins | sample FRY01_FD_187210 | JGI IMG/M metagenome (GOLD analysis project Ga0209702, IMG submission 187210) | Freshwater microbial communities from Lake Fryxell liftoff mats and glacier meltwater in Antarctica - FRY-01 (SPAdes) (version 2) | ecosystem: Environmental > Aquatic > Freshwater > Ice > Glacier... | reverse complement strand
AGCCGATTGAGCGAGGATTGAGGCAAAGCCCTCACGCTTCCCTTCAGGCATCAAGGCGCCTACTCCGTCGATGCCAGAGTAAAGTTGTTCGTATTTCGGGAAACGGTCAATCTTGGGCATCAGGATTGGGATTGGGATTAGAGTTTACGGTCTCTTCATCAAAGAAACCCTCTCCAAGAAAGGTGATACGAGGCGGGCTTGAGGTTATCACTCCACCCATGGGGCCTTCATCAAAGAAACCCTCTCCAAGAAAGATGATACCGCTGTCGTTTAACGCATCAGCGTGTTGATCGGCCAGGAACTTGCTTTGTTCGCTTCTGCTCGATGTTGGCTTATTCCGGATGAAGTCAGAAAACGCATCTTCGATTACCGCCCGCTTATCCTGAGCCTCTCGCAGTATCCCGTAATCAGTTACAGTCGTAAATCCGTTGATTATATCACCACGGATGGGCACCTGTTTTGTAAACTGACCGTATAACCCCAGCCGGTAATTATCAGAGATCAACCGGAACCCATCACGAGCAACCAAGCCCTGTAAAGGACTGTCAGGATCAGACGCTTCATCTAGTTTCGCCTTCAGCTCTGGGAGAAGTGCTTTGGGCATCAATGAGATTTGTTTCCTCAATTGCGCTCGTTCCTTAAATGACCCGTCTTTATTTGGATCATACTCCGAAATCGCAAACATCAGATCAGCGTAACTCGACATATCGCGATCAGTCAGACTATCACCAATTTGATTGATTCGAAACACAGCAGCCTCTTTCGCGCTCATCAAATCACGCTCCACCAGCGTCTCGAGCTCTCGCGACCCGATCACCTCACCACCGAGCACACGAGCAGTCAGGTCGTCCATCGTAGCGTCTCGCACCTCATTCGCCGCCACACGTGCCGACCGTTCAAGCACTTTGCGATCCGTTGGGTCTAGCTTCTTAAAGTTCTTCCAGTGTCCTCCCTCAGTCTTCTCTGTTATCGCAGCCTCGGCCGAAATTGGATCATTCAGGATCAAGTTCGTCGCTTCATACTGTGCCGCCGTTTGCTCAGCTTTACTGATCAACCCAGATTCCTCTTTTGGCGAGTAAAGCCCTTGCAATGCGCCACCTCGGATTTGCGCCTTATAGCCGGCAATGTCTCCACTGTGTAAAGACAGATCAGCCGCTTCAGTCACCGCCACCTTCGCCCGCTCAATCTGTCTCGTGCCCACCGCTTGATCTACTCTCATCTTCGTATCGGATCGCCAGTCCGACACCATCACGTCAACCCGCTCACGCGCCGCGGGCGTCATCTCCTCTACCTTCATCTCTTTCTCGATACGACCCCGAGCCTTTTCCCATGACTCACCCCACTTGGTCTCGTCTGAGTTGGTTTTCTCAGGGTCATTCAGATCAGCCTGAAACTGTGCGTAACCCTCCTGCATCTTGCGGGCCGCAGTTGCCACCGTTCCAGCGTTCACCGCTTCCTGTTTTCGCAGTGCAAATGCCGCCATCTTCTCGCCACCCCCGGCGATCGCTTGCCCAACTCGATCTATTGCCGCAAAAGTCCCTGCATCTCTATTAGGATTCGCAAGGACGGTGCTTTGCGGAGTCTGCCGCGGCGTGAAAGTGTGTGTTGGAATTGTAGGCATTAGATGATTCCTGAGTGTTTGAATTGAGCGCCCATGCTCGCAGCCGATCCGACACCTTGAAGGATACCACCCACCGCTCCAATGTTGCCCGCTCGACGTGCCGCCTTCCCGCTCATCAGGTCTTGCGTTGCACCAGCACGGTTACGACGCGCATCCAGATTATTCACGCGCTCAATATCCAGAGCCTCTTTTTCCAGCTCCCCAGCTGTTTGCGCCTGCACCAGCAACGGAGTGCCCTCAAGAACCACGCCGCTCTTGGCATACAGCGCACGTTGACGGGAGAGCACCTTGGCGTTTGCCGCCCGCTGAGCGTTTGCCAACACGCGACCATCGCGCTCGGACGTGAGTGCTTCTATCTCACGTTGCTCCGCGTTGAATTTGTGCAGTCTGTCAGTCGCCTTCCCCGCCTCATACGACGCGTAACCAGACACGCCGGTTCCGACTACAGTGCTGGCTATTGCGATAATCGCGAGTGTTTCAAGTCCCATTGTTTACCTCAGTTCCTTAAATAGTTGAGTCATGCCAGTGTGGTTTTGAATCCATCCATCCCGTTTGAAATACCGAGTCAATCCGTCCCGGTCGGTTGCCGTCATCAAAATTGTATATCCCAGCTCCGTCGCTACCTGCTCGATCGAATCCATCAGATACTTCAACGACCGCACCGCAGTCCTTGCATCTAGGTCAGAGTTTGTAGTGATCCACGAGACCCATCCGACTGATATTGAGTTATCCATGAACAGCCACCCCACCGCTAACGGGCGAGCAGCATCATCAGTGACCAAGACACCGCACCGGGGTAACATCCCGACCGGCACCAGCCCCATCTTATGACCAACCCACCACGCATTGACCGTCGTCAATAAGTGAGAGTCTGCACCGTGAATATCAATGATCGTCGATTTCATTAATCGCCTAGAAAATCATATTTCACCTCTATGCCAAGCACCGTGCACGGAAGTGGTTTGTCCTGCTGGATGATTATATTGCCCTCACGATCATAGCCCCGAGGCCACTCAACAGCCTTATCCCCAGTGAACAGCGGCGGAGACTCATCCATATTATTACCCACGTCCCTAAAGTTCACTTCATCGAGCGATCCAAGCACCCGGCCAAATTTACAACCAAGCGTGTTTCGAAACTTAATGACCGCCTTTGTGATACGTCTCATCCTCCCTTGGCCAGATCCGTCCTGCATCATCACATCGAGCTTCATGGTCTTCACTGTGCCCGTGTAAGGTAGCCCGATCACGTATTTCCCAAACTGCGTTGCTTGCCTCATCGTAATTGCACCACTCGCGACCACGTACGTTCCCAAATAAGCCCCATTCAGCACAGCACCTACCGTTTCGCCTTCCAAGTGATCTAAGCCTGAAACTGTAAGACTATTCGCCGTCCCCGTTGCTGCTGAGTCCAAAAGAACCGCATCCTCTTTCACGTCTGATTCAGCCGTCAGCTTTTCCAGATACCGGTAGACTGTCCCGTCAATCGTTCGTTTCACCACAACCCAAACCTCATCTTCCGGAGATCCGTGAAGAGTTTGAACTGACTCGAACAGTCCGTCCGTTGTCCATCGAGTCCATGCAGTCACATTCTGAGCCCGGTCATACGTGAACACCGCCAAATAGCCATCACCCGTCACAACGTAGAGCGTCGGATCAGGCAGCCGAGCGAACGCCATTTGCACCACCCCGCCAGCCAAAATGTGTTCCGCCAAGTCGGTGAGATCCGGGGCCACATACCGATCGCGCTCGAGACTGTAAGCCATCTCGTGAATGCGCTTGCCTTGACGATGGACAAACAGAACCACGTCATTGATTGCCTTCGCTTGAATCGCAGAAGACCCATAATTCGATTGTCCTCGAATGTTTACAGTGGTCGGCGTTATCGGCTCCGATTGAGGAGACCCACTGGATACCGCAAACTCACCGCCCGACGTCCCGGAAAGTATCACATCTAGCCCCTCCATCCATTGCACAATGTTGGCCTCAGTTGCTGCGACGCTGAATGCAATCGCGCTATCATCATTCACACCGTAGGAGTAATTCTCAAAGTCGCCTGTCTTGCTTCCCCAAATGCCAATCGGATTATCTGAGGTGCCAGCATAATAAATCCGCTGCTCATAAAGCGCCAGGGCCCGCGGATACCCACGCTTAGCCGAGAAAGCACCCTCTGCCCATATCTTAGTCGCAGCAGTGCTCTTGAGCGTGTCCATGACCGTTGCATCGACCTCTGTTGCACTCGTGAACGCAGTAATCTTCACAAACCCGCCCACATAAGCCTCCTGACTGTCTAGAGTCGCCTTTGCTTTGACGTAATCGGTCGGTGCAGTTCCTGCCCACACACCCGACCCGAAAGGATTTCCCGTTGCCGTGTATTTCAGACGTAACTTGGCCTCAAGAGTCTGATTGCCCGATGCCGATACATTACGGTCACTTTGCCCCTCAAACTTCCTGATCGTATCCCAAGTGCTCCCACCATCCTCAGACCGTTCCAGCTCAAGCACCCCATACCAATATCCCGACGTGGTAATCGTCCAATCGCCTTTCACGTCCAAAGTGCTCGAGTTAAGACTGCCAGACGAACCGGATACATTGACCACCGCGCTATTCGCTTCACGAAGATGCCTGATTTCCCAATACGCTCCCACGTGATCCGAAGTCCAAAGATCAGCACTTGCCGTCAACGTCACCGATCCAGTCAGACCGTCTGAGGTGACAGTGGTCGCTCCAATGTTTTCGTCCTGAAATGGTGGATATGTCCAATCCACTTCTGCAATCGTCCATGACGTATCACTTAATCGGCTCAGCTTGTGAACGGGATAGTCGGGATGCGTCAAATACATCACGTCATTGATTTGCCGATACTGAAGAGCGAAAGTGCTGAAAGCGTCATAAGGTGACGCGATACTCAATGCCCACTCTATATCAGTTGCCGCTGACCAATACGCAGGAGTATCCTCAGGAAACGGATTCGTAGATGGCAATGTTTGACCTGGGACCGTCTGGATGCACTTCCAATAAGTCGATGCCCCAGATGGCAACACGCGCTCGACAATATCATCCACCGCATAGCCCAAAATAAGAGCCCACAGGGTAGTGCTCGCCCGCGGCACAAGAGCACCATCGCTCACAAAGAAAATTAACCGATGTGAAAACATCAGCATGAACCGGGTAGTCGTTGAGAATTGGAACGGGACCAGAAACGTCTTCAGCCCTGCACCACCAAACGACCCCAAGTAACACTCAGCCTTGTACTCAAACCCCGGTCGCATCCGAAACCCCCCGTATAGCATGACGCGCACATTTTCCATCGTCCGAGCAGCAGAGTCATACCGCCCCAGGTCGGATCGTGCATCGAGCTTCGGCGTCCATTCGCCACCGGTGAAGTTGTTGTAGAATTTGTGACCAGACATCAGCTATTGCGTGCCTGCATCCAGCGGGAACCGACACTCTGATCCTCCAGAGGCTCAGTGGCTTCGCGTGAATTGACTCCCTTCGCTCGACGGATCGCAAACTCAGCAGCCTGCTCAAGCAATTCCTTCAGGGTCCGACTCTGTTGCAGTGACCATGCCAGCTTTGCCGCCAGTGACAGGTAGATCGCCTTCACTACCAACGCATCGAGCACCGAGTAGTTCCCTTCAATCGTCACATCATACACGTAGATGATATTCGCCACCGTCTCATCAGTGAGAAGAAAGCGCCCTTCAACTTCGTGGATAGGTCTGTCGATACGGTCTGGGTCAATCTCGTTCAAACTGCATAACCGCACGTGGTCAACAGGCAGCGCATACCTGTAATCCCAACCAAATTCTGGCGCCGGCAAGGCTTGGGCCAGCACGCCACGCTTGCGAGCGCATCGCCACTTAGCGGCCCTCAGCACCTCACGAACCGTCTGATCCAAATGCAGCCGGCACAACCGCGCCTTCTCATTGTTTTCGGTTAGACTGGTTATCGTGCCCTCAGCCACTTCAGCCAGAGCGTAATTACAAATGTCGGTTTTATTACTCATGCGTTTAAATCCAGATTAAAAGAAGGGGCACCCCAGCCTTTGCCAAGATGCCCCCAACCCAAATCGAAACTGTGAAGTCCCGAAGTTTATTCGTCCACGTAGGCGACGAGGAAGAGCACCAACTCACCCGCAGTGGTGGTCGTAGCACTCACGAGCGTCGCTACAATGTCTTCGTCACCGCTGACAATGGAGACAGGACCCAACCGATCATCGCCACCGCGAAACGGCTGATCCAGTTCGGCGTCCGTGGTATCCATCGCGTCAGCAAATGCGTTTGGATTGAGAGGCGTGCCGATATTGAGATCATTAATATCAAAAGCAGCCTCAGACACCACCCGGCAGAGACTCGGAATGACCTTCGCACCAACCTTGAGCTTGCCCAGGTTGATCGTGTCACCCGTGGTTTCCGTGCCATCAGTGACGTAGGGGATGGTCTTGATTCGAAGCTTACCAGCCGAGTCCCGCGCTTGCGGATACCCAACAGCAGCAGACGAGCCAGCAGTGCCAGCTTCGGACGTGTATAGAGGAGAATTAAATTCAGCCATGATTGTTTTCCTTTGTTAAGGTTGAGTGTTGTTAAGCGGTTACCGATTAAGGAGATTCGTCGCAAGGAACCTCGACGACCATCTTTTCCTGCATCCGAGTCGCGCCAATACTCATGTTGTTGTAAACCTGAGTAGCGTAATTTTTGTCGTCGCGCTCAGATACGCGACCCATCGATTCCTGACCAATCGAGAGCAACAAGCCCGGCTTAGCGTAGGCAAAGCAGGTCCGGATGTCGGTAGCAGCAGAGAGAGTCAGCAACTCAAGTTTGATGAACTCCATACCCATGTAGTAGGGCACCTCACCGTCGTGAAGCGCCTTAACAGCAGCATAATCCGAAGACTTCACTTCAGTTACATTGTTGAGAAGGTCGTCCAACTGTTGTTGGGTGTGAGCTAGGTAGAGCTTAGTTCCTTTCGGAACTTCGTTCTTACCAAGAATCGACTTGGCTTTGACCATCTTCGCGAGCGTGAGACCTACGTTAGCGCCGCCCAGATTCACAGCCACCTTCTGAGTCGATGGTAGCACAACCGCAGAAACCGCACCCGATCCATCTACGTCAGCGTAGGACGTGCCAGTCGCAGCAGCAATAATCTCCTGATCCTTGGCACGGGTGAACGCCATCGCAGCGGATTGCGCGTAAGACGATTTAGGATCAATGAGCATCTTGGTGTTATCCAAGCTATCCACCAGATCAGACCAGTCCCAGTCACCCAGGTAACAGGCTCGACGTTGATGATCGGAATCGACCCGCGGAGTGTCGCCATGACGCGAAGTGCGTTTAATGGCAGTGGTTGCACCGATTTGTTCCCAGAATTTGGATTTACCCTTCTGAGACTCTTCACGGAGTTTGCCGCCGAACCGGCAGTCACCTTGTTGCACAAGATGTTCCACGTTCTGAGTGTATTGCTCAGTAAACGCAGCAGTAATTTTGAAAGACATAATATTAGAGTTAAGATTTCCTATCTTTCACCTGTGTTGCGTTCTCAGACCCTCTGGCACAACTGCCGGTGAGTTGCTAGCCAAGGCCGGGAACCCCGGTTATCTTTACGTCGCTGACCTCCATCAATCACGTGAAGCTGATCCTGACAAGAAAAAAAACCCCTCCCCCCCGGCTAAGCAGGAGAAAGGGGCACCATATCCACATAAGACGCCAAAGAGAGGAATTATTCCTCTGGGTTGGCAATATTATAAAGCACTGACATCTCTTTGACCGCTCTGTCGTGCGCCGCGGCCGTAGCACCAGACGACCCATTGTAAGGATGCTTCGGGTCGTTCCGGATACTCACGATCTTGGCTCGCGCGTCTTCCGGTGAGTTGACACCAAGCTTTTCACCCATTTGACGCATCGCAGTCGCAGGTTTCTCGCTGACCAGCTCAGCAGCCCGAGCCATCGCCCGGATAAACCCGGGATTGCTTGCCATGTCAGGATTCCCCTTCAGGTCGTCAGCCGTCATGCCGAGCGCCGCCGCACCAGCCTCAGCCGACTGCACCTTTGCATCATAGTCTTCTCCCCACTCTTTTTTCAGCGCAGTTACGCCGGCATCCATCAGGTCTTGCCGCTTGGAGGCTTCGCCGGTCAGCAGGTCCCCAAACTTAGGGCCATACCAATCCGTAATCCCAACGACTTGAGCAGCAGTCAGACCGAGCTTGTGAGCTTTACCTTTGAACTCCGTCACCGCGTCAGCGTCGAACACCGAATCTGTGAGCGCTGCAGGCAAATTCATCTGATACTCTTCAGCCGTAGCAGGCCGACCGCCCTTGTCCCAGTAGGCGGCCCAGTCCTCAGCCGAGCTGTGTTCAGTTGGCACCTCGACGCGGCTTGAACTTGAAAAGCTCTTTTCCATGTTTCCGTAAGAGCCAAGCAGACCACCCAATGTCGTGAACTTACCCTCGAAACCAGCGTTCTTCTCCCCCATTGCCGCCTTCGTCCATCCAGCAGTGAGGTTGCCCTTGTCGTCCATATACGTGCGCGGGTCAGTGCTCGGTAGATCGCCGCCGCCGCCGCCATCCTCTGCCATCATCAATCGGTAAGGCATGATGAACGCCATGAAGTATTTTAAAAGATTCATGGCAATTAGCTAAAGATGGTTAATCGACCGATGTAATGCTTTTCAGCACGCTTCGGATAGGTTGCAAAGACCCAGCGTTGAAACCTAGGATCTTTATCGCCAAGGCACTTATCAACGTCCGGCCCATCCGGAAAACCTGACACCTTATTACCGGGATCTAACACTCGCTGACTCACCTGCACACTTGGAGCATCAGGCATACCGCGTTCAGGGAGATCGTCAGGCTTCGGCCCGTCATCAACCACGTCCAACGCATCAGGTGCACCGCCTTGCTTGATCGCCCAGTTCTCTTTCGGCTCAATCGACGCAGCCGCTTCATCCGATCCGATCGCCTTAGTCACCTCAAAGCCGAGCGACCGCAGCTTGCGAGTCGTCACCCCTTGATATTGTCCACCATCAGGCAAGAAACCGAGCACGCCGGTCTCTTCGTCGTATGTAGCAATCGGAACAGTGTTCCGAGTCACTACACCGTCTTTCAATAGATATTCTGTCTTCATTTTTCGTTTCCGTTTGGGTTATTAGACGACCAACCACCGATCGTCCTTAAAATATATCGAACAGGCTCCTTCATGCTATCTCGTGAGATCACATCATTCACCGATGTTCCAAACTTATAGCACGGCAGTTCAACGCCGTCTTTCCAGCCATACCGCAACATCATATCAGCTAGGATCATCCGACCATCCTTAGATTTAAACGCTCGATTGTAGGCCATGCCCAACTGCTTTGACTTCTCTTTCAGACTCTCAAGCTGCGTGTCTGCCTCTTGTTTGTTTCGTATTGGTTCCATAATTACATTTGAGCCATAGCCTTCTGCTGCGCTTTAGGCCCGAGCTTCTGAGCCGCACTCGCCATCTGCTCAGCCGCTTGAGGTGCCGCAGCTTGTGCATCTGCTTGACGTATAGCGTTCATAATATCATCCACTTCCTCATCATCACGTATCCACTTTTCCGGAACGCCTTCATTCTGGGTCACTTCCCGCAGTGCGACGCGCCAATTAACCACGTGAGGCGCAGATTCATCGTATGGGGCAATTGCTGTTACCAGCTCGATCAGCATAGCCAGCGAGTTGGTGATCGATGCCTTAATCGCGAGAGCAATCTTAGAAACATACTCGATCTTATACGAATACACGCCGCCCGAATTCATAACGCTTTGAGGAGGCGCGGGGAAGTATCCACCTCGATACAACACCATGAACACACGATGCATAAATGGATTGAGCTTTTCCTGAATAGTCCGGCTGAAGATAGGCGCGAACAGCACCAGTTTCTCTTGCAACATCGACGCCACTTCGAACGCAGTCTTCTCGCGCTTCATTTCTGCATTGGTCGTCAGCATCTGGAACATGGGGACGTAGAACGCACGTGATATGATGCCGCGGACGTCAGCAATCTCGTTATCGGCCAAGTCCAACCGGTTATTCAGCAGCACCTGCTCCGGCTTGTTGTTTACGTCCGACGCGTCCCAGTAGGTCACGCCGTTGGCCCGATTGTCAGGCCGGTAAGCAGAATCTTCAGGCATCAACCAAGGTGGTTCGACCATCTTCTCACGCGCAATGAGCGAAGACTTCTTGATCCGGTTAAGCATCTTGATATCGGACAAGCCCTGGATGCCAGATCCGCGCCCATAGGTCTCACCATTGGACTTGAGCAATCGACCGGCGGAGTATGGCCATTCGTAATATCCGCCCTCTTCCAGCATCAACTTTGTCTCATGCAAAACATACTCGCTTGCCCAAGGTCGTTTTCTGGCGACCGTCTCCCCCTCCATCGAGAGATTCTTGATGCGCTTATAGACTGCATGGATCACTTTCCATTTCCGAGAAGGATCATCGTCCTTTGCTTTCTTCATTTCGTCAGTAATCGGAGCATCCGGCCACTTATCCATAATTTGATGAGCCGTCCATTCAAAGTGCCGATAGACCTGGTCCACCTTGCCAGATGCACCCTCAGCCCAGCAGAAGGTTCCAACAGGCACATGAATCACGTTGATTGGACTGTCCTCATCGTCCTCCACTGTGTCAGTGAGCATCAATGACGATCCAAAAATACCGGCATCTGTTTGGTCTTCATGCCACCCTTCGTAAAAGTTGGAGGCATGGATGATCCGCATTGCCACCCGGCTACACGAGTCCATCCAAGCCTTTTCTTCTGATGATGCAAACTCAGGAGCAGCGTACCGCGCCCAAATCTGCCCCGGTGGCGTCAACTGCGACACCATCCCCGCCGCAAATATGTTGGCAAACTCAGTCGGACTGGAATCGTAAATCTGTGCCGTTTGCGCCTCACCCGCGCTGATGATCGTCTCAATGTTACCCTTCCGCGGCATGATGTAATCAGCAGCGTCTTGCCAAAGACTCCGGAAACTAGATTGAGCAGTCCAAAGGTTATCATACTTCGCGCACACAATCTGCGCATTTGTTTTAGTAGCGTCCATATTATCCCCCTTGATTGCCCAGGATTGTGCTCGTCCCGTTTTGCTTAAAGCCTCCGGTTTCACCAGCCAGGATCGTAGATTTCATTCCGCGCCGCTTAGACGCTTGCTTGCGTTGATCCCGCGCCGCCTGAGTCACCTCGACGGTTGTCGTTGATGGAGGAGCAGCCGCGGGCGCTGTCTTTTTGATTGGCCCTGAGCCTCCGCCGCCCTTGAAAGCGATGGAGTGAGGAAGAGTGTGATAGTCTAATGGATTCATAATCAGCTTTGGTTGTTGCCTAATAATCGATGAATGTTGGCCAGTGTGTGAAACCGCAACCGGTTATTCCGTTCGAAGCTCACGAGTGGCAACGGCCATGGTAGCACCTTTGTCACCGGCGCTAGATTGCCGCCCATCAGATGCACGTGCCAGCAGTCGCAGTTGTGGGACGGGAATCGGTGGAGCCCGGTTATCAGCGCATAGCCTGCATACTGTGCCACCGGCCGCCCCATCACGAAGAAGTCCGGACGGCTGAACACAAACCCATGCTCTAGGTACCAAGACAAATCCTCATTGAACGTGCGAGGTGACGAATCCCCCTCATAGGCTCGAAGTGCTTGCAGGTAAGGACTCACAATCTGATCCCTCCCATCGCTCGACCAGCATTGCGACCCGCACGACGGCGATCCCTTATAATATCCAAATCGGCGACCCCACCGTCTGGAGTGAGTGGGATCAACATATCCACCTTGCGCCCCTGCTTTGTGTTCACCTTGCCTGTCACAACTGCCTCAGCCAGATAACGAAACGCATCCGAATCGTGACTGCTCCAATCATGCACCGGGTCTTTGGTGATCGTGCCGCCGCTTGAATTGTCTTTGGTGTGATAGGCTTCAAGCGCATCCAGACCCTCCTCACAGTACGTCCGATGAAAGTAGCACCGAGGAAGTAAGTCACGAGCCGCATTGATGCCGGCCCACTTATCACGCGTCTGAGGCAAGCACGTTACGTTTGTGGCGCCAGCCTTTTCCAGTTCCCCTTGGTAGCTCAGGCCACCGCTTGCCGTCTTGTTCTTACCGTCGTGAGGCAAGAACGCGCCATAAATACCAATCTCAGTTTCCCCGATTAGCTTCCAAACTTGCGCTGCCGTGTGGTGACGACGCCTCACGTGCCAGATGATATGGATGTCCCGGCCCACAATCTGGAACAGCCAGACCGATGTTGAATCATTCCAGCCAATATCAAACACCGCAAAGACTGGATAAGCCCGGTCCCAAAGGAAATCGAGAATCTGCCCGCGTGCCCTGATCTTGCTAATTATCTCGCCATAGATCGCACCTTCAACCGGAGCCTTAAATGCTTCCTCCACCGTGGTCGGATACTCCCGAAACATGAATATTCCCTGCTCGCGCTTGGTCACCATGTAAAACAGCCGCTGACCCGGCGTGAACTTCATTTTGATCTCCTCCTCTTTTGCATCCAGATACTTGTTGGTTTCCCGATCGATGGCAGATGGATCACCTTCCAGCGTGTTCTCCTCATCGAGATACCACGCGAAGAAGAGAAAATGAAAGTCCTTCACGGTCTTGAGATGCCGGGGCACCTCCATCGCAGTCTTCAGAAGCCCATAAAAGTCACCACCCTTGCCACCCTTAAAGGTCGATTCGACAAAGATCGCCCCTTGGTCGGCAGATGGTAAGGCACCGGTCAGGATCTCCTCTGATCGCTTAGGATCAGTGTGAGCTATCGGCCCCCACTCGGAAACGTGTATGAATTGATTGGTGCCACCGCGAGCGTTCTTGCCGGCGTTGATCGTTCCACCGTTGCGGAACTCCACCTGTTTCTCATTGGACTTCACCAACGTCTCACGCATGAAGTCGGGCAATTTTTCGTGGGCAAACCTCACCTTAGTCCTCAGCTTCTCCGACGCATCCGGTTGAGTTTGGTCGATAATCGAAGCCTGCAGAGCTTCCTCCGCCCAATACACCCCATCGTAAAGGATCACATCAATCAGCGTGCTGAACCCTATGCGCCGCGCCTTCAGCACGATGATTCTTTTGATGCCCAGCACATAATACAGATGAATAAATACCTCTTGAGCCGCATTGGGCACAAACTGCACTTCGACGCCCTTCTTCGTGGTGATCCGGTAGAGATTACGAATCCGCCAAAGCGGGTTGCGAAGCTTCTTCAGCAGCTCAGCTTTTTCCTGTTTTGTCAGCTGAGTCTCAGGCTTGTAATCCATTGCATCGCTCATTAGTCGGCTGACTCCCCTCCACGAACCAACCTCATTAAGTCAGTCAGCCCGAACACTTCCACCTTCTGAGGTGCGTCATCACCGGTCATACGGTTATCCACCTCGATGGCCTTGATACGATTCTGAGCCTGCTGCTCTTTGTCTTCCGCAATCTCGCACAGTATCACGCGCTTGCCTACCCGTTGCAGGAGCCTCCCGTCGGAAACCTCTTTCTTGAGAGCCTCGACGCGGGCAAACACCACCGGCGTGTGCGCTATCTTCCACGCCTTCTTGGCGATGGTATTATTGTTTGCCGTGCGGACGTTGTACGCGTGCCGATACGCCGAGCTGTTATCCATTCCATCGGC